>Ga0209151_1000014_pt1 | contig 202806 bp, 164 predicted proteins | sample SaaInlV_DNA_165m_FD_184688 | JGI IMG/M metagenome (GOLD analysis project Ga0209151, IMG submission 184688) | Marine microbial communities from expanding oxygen minimum zones in the Saanich Inlet - SI075_LV_DNA_165m (SPAdes) (version 2) | ecosystem: Environmental > Aquatic > Marine >...
TCGCTTTTACTCGTCTCTCTACTTCTGACTTTGGGCTCATTATTGGCTCCTTTTTCGGGTTGTTAGCCGCCCAAAGTATCTCTTATTTATTTAGATCAAATGAACCGAATTGGTCTGACTCCACACAGCTATGTGAAAATTCAAAATCATGTGGATTGGTAATTGTTGTTGTGAAAAGCACTGAATCTTCATTTACATAACTCAATGAATTATTTATGGGTCTAATCAAAGGCAGGGTCTGTCTTTTTAACCACTCGAATAAGAAATAATTATCAAAGGAATGTTTATTAATGTTGTGATCCGCACCCTCAAATTCAGAATAAACAATTCTCGCATGATTGATAATTGCATCCATAAGTTGGCTATCTGTCGAATCCTCAGCATAAACAACGTTAAGCCCCATACTTTCATACCATTCAACACGACTCCTTGAAGTACCTACACCGATGGTTTGATCAGCTGATCCATGATTCAGCCAAGCAGGAATATGTTTAGTATTCCCCCGAGAACCATTGGATGCCGCCACACCGATAGCTGAACAAAATAGATCTGGATCACTACTTAATAGTCGCCAGGTCCCACCGCCACCCATTGAGGTCCCAATCACCACAATCTGGGTCGTGTCGATAGGGAATTGATCAATGACGTTTCTGATGATAGCATGAACTGAAGCGATATTGTTAGAAGCCCAATCCTGGGAAGGTGCTTGTGGAACAAGAGTAAACTCATTGTACCCAAAATGCTCAGCATTGGCTCTCCATGGCAAGCCATGATACAATTGCTCTTCATTATCATCACCCCATTGACCTGCTCCATGCAAAATAATGCTAAGTGGGTATAGAAGGGTGCTATCATAGTCCAAGGGATATGCAAAACGGTAATGCATATTCTCGTGAACTCTGTAAAGGAAATTTTCCTGAATTGTATAAACCTCCCTCGCAATTTGTACAGTATCATTTCCACCGTATGCTCCTATATCTGCATGCACCTGGCCCATAGCTGGCCATAGAGCTTGTATGGGGCTAGTTGGATCTACTTCATCAAAAAATCCTGGGTCAGGATTCCCAGCATCTATAGCGGGACTTGAAACATTTAGATGATAATCATCATCTTCGAAGAGAGGATCCATCTGGGAATTGCCATCACCGGGATAAAGCCCCTCGGTGATTGAATAGCTCATATTCAGGTTACCTCTGTAGTAAATATCGTTATCTACCGAAGCCAGATTGCCCCAAATGATATTATTAATAGCAGTACAGTGACCGTTGGTTAGATACAATCCACCGCCTTTTCTGGATGCCTGATTATCAGCGATTGTGTTATTAATTAGGCGGAAATTAAAACCAGCCTCAAATCCAAAAGCAACGATACCTCCCCCATAAGGTGCATTATTATCATAGATCACATTGTTTATTATAACCGGGCTGTCTCCCCATATGAATAAGCCACCACCCCCACTGACGTAATCTATGGGGTTAATAACTTCTATAGAATTGGCGTTTATGACATTTCTAGAGAGAACTACGCTCCCATCCACTATAATAGATATACCACCCCCAACCACAGTTGACTGGCCTAGGGCTGAGTTACTAGATATCTTATTATTACGGACCATCGCAGTACCATTGCCAACAATTGATAAGCCTGCACCCCAAACAAAATCATGTCCATCCAAGGTATTGCCTGCAATGACATTGTTGCAGACTAATACTATACCACTTTCCTCAGATGTGGAATAATCTGTATCTATATAAATTCCTCCACCATAAATTTCCCGAATGCTAGATATATGATTGTTTATGATACGGTTATTTATGACTTTCCCTCCACCGGAAACATATACTCCCCCACCTACAGAAGCTGGTAAACCTATGTTACTCTCTGGGATATTTGTACCCCGACCTCCAATTATTGTAAAACCATTTAACACAGAGTTGGTGTCAAGACATTCAGTCATAGTCACCACAGATAAAAAAGAAGAACCCCCATCAATAATGGTGCTACTGATATGAGAAGTGTCAGCATCAAGTTCATAAAGACTCGAAAGAAATATTGACTTTCCATTGAAGTTGATATTCTCATGATATTCTCCAGGTGCGACCAATACAGAATCTCCACCGTTGGCAATATCAATTCCTGCTTGAATACTGGGTGAATCTGCTGGAACATTTATAATTAAAGCAAATAGTCTAGATGCTATCGACAGGATTAGAAATATTTTTTTACTCATGCAAACCCCCTATTAAGCATTAAATCAAATCAGAGAATCAGAAGGAGTATGTACCAGTTGTGGTTCTGCTTTGAAGTGGAGAGAAGATAGTGTAATTGCTGTCTATTAGCAAATAATCAAGCCTGCCCAAACGTAGCCTGCGGAACGGTATTTCTGTCATATTGTGTCATATACTGTCATAGTTGGCAGGCATTTAGTGGTAAATATGGCAGAAGCTCTATAAAACAAGAAAGCCACTAACTCGTTATAAGTCAGAGGCTTACCTAATGATGATGTGGAGGGAATCAGCCTACCAAGTCATCTTATCGCAAATATAGCATCTTGATAGTCTGGTTATACTCCCCTGCTTGGAGACGAGCGAAATACACACCTGTACTCACTTGTCTCCCGATTCGGTCCATCCCATTCCACTGTACTTCATAGGTGCCTGGTGGTTTTGATGCTTCCTGGGCCGTTGTGACCTCTTGACCACGAATATTGTAGATGGTCAGGCTAACTGTACCTGCCTCAGGCAGGCAGTACATGATGGTGGTTGTTGGATTGAAGGGGTTGGGGAAGTTTTGTAGTAAGTGATAGTCTTCTGGTAATAATTCATTTTCTATTGATGTTACGCATGGACCATCATCTATAATTTGCTGTTGGGTTGGATTAGTTAAATTATCTGCTACAGTGTAGCTGCCTTGAAGACCATTTGAACTCAGCAGAGGATAAAGCTCACAAAAAATATTAAGTACTGCATTGGATTTTACTTCCAGGGAACCTCCCACATACATAATATTGCTCAAACCATAAAGATTTGTGAGAAGGACATTAGAATCTATGAACAGATCACTGCCCACTGAAGTAAGATTACTCAAATCATCGATATTTGTGAGTAAGGAATTGCCCCGTACCGCCAAATAATCCCCGACAGAAGTGATATTGCTCAGCCCACAAAGATTTGTGAGGGAGTCATTCATACTGATACTCAGAGAACCACCCACTGAAGTGATACTGGCCAAGCCATCAAGATTTGTGAGTAGGGAATTTCTCTTTATCCCCAGATGACCACCCACATAGGTGATACTGCTTAAACCATAAAGATTTTGAAGTGAGTTATTTCTATGTATGACAAGACCATCACCAACAGAAGTAAGATTACTCAAACCATCAAGATTTGTGAGAGCATCATTGTTACCTATGTACAGTCCACGAGCCAATGAAGTAAGATTGTTCAAACCATCGAGATGTGTGATTGAAACCTGCCCCGCCACCGACAGATGACTTACGAAGGAAAGATTGCTCAAACCATCGAGATTTGCGAGAGCAACATTATATTCCAGGACCAGTTCACCCCCCACTGAAGTAAGGTTGCTCAAACCATCAAGATTTGTGAGAGCATCATTGTTACGTATGTGCAGTCTACGAGCCAATGAAGTAAGATTGTTCAAACCATCAAGATTTGTAAGACCGCCATTAGAATCTACGACCAGATCCATGCCCACTGAAGTAAGATTGTTCAATCCGTTAAGATTTTGGAGTGTGAGATTTGCTTCTATTCTTAGATTTTCACCTACAGAAATAAGAGTTGAAAGTGGTTCTAATTCAACTATGTCATTACCGTGAATTATGAGGTCACCCGTTATTGAAACTCCTGCAAATGAATTGACGTCTGCCTGTGTGCTTAGAAGAACATGCCCTTCAATAACTTGAGCGCTACATACAGAACACAGCGCAAAAAATACTATCTTACCAATTATTTTAATAACAAATTTCATTAGACTCATCCTTACCTCCCGATTCAGCTCCAATTTCTATCTCATGATTAAATGTAAAGAAAAAACCAAACATGTTGCCTTTACAAAACCTGTACAAATACAGATTATGGATCACATAACCGATTGTTGTAACAAATTTTTGGTAGCGTGTGCTTCCCGGTCTAAATGAGATTTCAGCCAGGCAGAGATTCAGAGGGAATGTTACTATTTGCAGGTCAGCTTTGAGGTAAAGTTTTGATAGCAGAGTTACTCTCGGGTAGCAACCAATCTAAAACCAGATCGATTGTGGTAATAACTAAGCCTGCCCAAACACAGCCTGCGGAACGGTATTCTTGTCATATTGTGTCATAGTATGGCATAGTTGAGGGGGTTTTCTCGGTAATAGTGGCAGACGGTGTATAAACCAAGAAAGCCCCTAACTCGTTATGAGTCAAGGACTTATCTAATGTCGATTTAGAGGGAATCAGTCTATATATTCATCTCATCGTAGGTAAACCATCTTGATGGTTTGTGTAAATGTTCCGGCTTCAAGCCGACAGAAATACACACCCGTACTCACTGGATTACCCTGCTGATTCATACCATTCCACATCACTTCGTAGTTACCTGGAGGTTTGTCGGATTGCTCAAGTGTTGTGATCTCTTGACCCCGAATATCAAAGACTCTCAGCTGAACATTAGATTGTTCTGGTAGAGCATAGCTAATGATTGTGGTGGGGTTGAAGGGGTTGGGGTAATTCTGCTGTAAATTGTAATATGTAGGAGGTTTAGTCTGGTCATAATCTATCCCAACAGTGCCCAATAGAGCGCCTATACCTTCCCAAAAAACATTTCCCTCATAGAGGATTTCAACATCGAAATGAATGGGGGTTTCGTCAGGCACATTCTCCCCGACCTTCAACGCGAGCATTGTGAGGCTCATCATGCTTCCACCCGCCGGAATATCTGAGAACGATGTATAGTTATAGCCACTCACCATTGAACTATTCGTATCTGCCGGAGAAATCTTAACGTTGATATTCTCAGCAACCGATTCAAGACCATGATTATCAAGGGACAAATTGAAATACACCGTATTGTTAGGCTGAATTACTCCATTATCAGGGTAGACTTGCTCAACAGAATGAAAAACCATAGGACCAATAGTAGTAAATTGTGTAAGATCATGAGGCCCAAGGTAAGAACTTACAGTCTCGTCATTCGTTGAGGTTTGCAGGTAAAAGTATCCGTCATCATTTGGAGCCACAATGGAGAGTCCAGCAATTCCATCGTTGGCCTCAAAATCAGAATGTTGACCATCATCATGCAATTGAAAGCTGTCGATAAACGTCATCTCCTCATCATAAAGATAAGCATAAACACTGTACGAATGATTCTGTGGATTAGCTATTGTGGCAAGTACAGTAATATCCTCCACTCCTGGTTGCGCAAATGGTGAATCAACCCAAAGGTTTTGGACCCATACACCACTCATCCCAAAAGGTTTAGAATTAAAAAATTGCCAGATTACTTCCGAACCGTGAATATCATTGTTGATATTCCCATTAAAATCCCAATCAAAGCCAGATGGCCACTTGTGTCCACCGCCCAGGATACGGTAAAACATAACTTGAGTTCCTTCTAAAACACCAGTATACGGAAAAAGTACAACCGAGCAATTATCATAAGGGTCCATGTCAGGTAGTATTATAGAGTCCAATTGTGCCGAACAGCCATTGTGTTGAACCCAGAAATCAATAGTTCCTATACCAGAGTACCATCCACCCTCTTCCTCGCTGTAAGGGACGACTGGGTCGGAGGTGCCTAAAATGCAAAGAACCGGTATTGCTAATGCATTTACTGCAGCTGCAGCAGTGGCTTGAGTCACAACTCCAGACACCGAAGCAACTTTTTTGAAACGATGACCCAATTCAGCGCCCAGGCGAAATGACATAAATCCACCATTAGAGAAACCACAAGAATACACCCGATCCAGATCAACATCATAATGGGTGTGTATTGTATCGATTAATGCTGAAATAAATGAAACATCATCAACTTCTGGCACCGGGTAAGTGGGATGAGTCCCAATACCACTATTCCAACCAGGTGAAACCGGATTTGGATATACAACTACAAACCCTGCTGTATCTGCCACATCGTTCATGTAGAAAAAATCAAATTCATCTTGTGCGGTCATTCCATAGCCGGTTAGGCTGAACACCAAAGGCAACCCCGGCACAAATTCTGCCGGGAGATAAACTATGTAGTCTCGTTCATACCCGTCAAGCTCGAATCCGCCGTACTCAACGTCGGCGAGAATAGCTGTCGTGAAAAGTATTAGTAGAAATATATAACGCATCATTTTCCCCCTATCTATGATTTCTATCAGCACGGAGAATCAGAAGGAGATGTTACTGTTTGATGGTCTGCTTTGAAGTGAAGTTAAGATAGCAGAGTTGCTGTCTATTACCAACTAATCTAAAACCAGATCGATGATGGAAATAATTAAGCCTGCCCAAACGTAGCCTGCGGAACGGTATTCCTGTCATAATGTGTCATACTATGGCATAGTTGAGGGGTAAATGTCGGTAATAATGGCAGATGGGGTGTAAAACAAGAAAGCCCCTAACTCGTTATAAGTCAGAGGCTTATCTAATGTCGAGGTGAGAGGATTGCCTGCGGGTTTCACCCTCGGCTTACTATGCTTGTACACTGTACAAGCTCCGTTTCGAACCTGGAGGTTCTCATCCTATTCTACCATATAAACAAAAAGACCACCCTTGCGGATGGTCTTTTTATTTATGTCGAGGTGAGAGGATTGCCTGCGGGTTTCACCCTCGGCTTACTATGCTTGTACACTGTACAAGCTCCGTTTCGAACCTGGAGGTTCTCATCCTATTCTACCATATAAACAAAAAGACCACCCTTGCGGATGGTCTTTTTATTTATGTCGAGGTGAGAGGATTCGAACCTCCGGCCCCCTGCTCCCAAAGCAGGTGCGCTAACCGGACTGCGCCACACCTCGATAGTGTGTAAATTTGGTCAATCTTCAAGAGTAGTCATCGGCCCTCCCGACACTTGTGTCGGGATGCGCTAACCAGACGGAGTTTATCCTGAGCCCAGTCAAAGGACCACACCTCGATGATCTAAAAGCGGCATGAATATAGTTTCTGCAAAAGGGATTTCAAGCCCGTTCTGCAAGGCTTGCCGCAATTTTCGCCCCTATCTTAACATTATTCAAAGCCAGAGCCCGATTTGTAACCAAACTGCGACCCTCTGTGAGCTCCACAATCCGTCCCAAAAGATAAGGCGTAAGCTCCTTCCCAAGGATTCCAAGCTTAGACGCATCTCTTAGAGCTTTGTCAATGATCACACTCATTTCAGCCAGAGGAATTTCAATATCTGCTGGAGCTGGATTGGCTATCAACATCCCGGAATGAATACCCAGGTCGCGTTGGGCATCAAAGGCACTTGCTACCTCCTCTGGGCTACTCAGGGATTGATGTAATTCCAAACCTGATCGGGATGAATAAAATGCCGGAAAATCAGTCGTCCCATAACCAATTACCGGGACACTCATGGTCTCCAGATATTCAAGCGTTTTGGGTAAATCAAGAATGGCTTTGGCACCTGCTGAAATGACAATGACCGGCGTTCGGGAAAGTTCTATAAGATCAGCAGAAATATCCAGATCCTTCTCAGCGCCACGATGTACCCCACCAATCCCACCTGTGGCAAAAACCCTGATACCTGCCTGGTGAGCCAAACGCATGGTGGATGACACGGTGGTGGCTCCATGTCCACCAGTTGCCAACGTCCCCCCTATTTCTCGAGTTGCAACTTTTTTTACATTTTTGTCAGATGCCAGGATTTCTAGTTGGTTTTCATCCAATCCAATGCAAACCGCCCCATTCAGAATGGCGATAGTAGCCGGGACAGCACCATACTTCCTTGCTGTATGCTCAGCTTCCCTGGCAAATTCTAGATTTTGAGGATAGGGCATTCCATGGGCAACAATGGTGGACTCAAGCGCCAATACTGGATCCCCCTTGGTAAGGGCAGCCTGGACATCTTTCGAATACTTAAATATTTTTTTCATGCTTGAAATTATGCTGTATCCAGGAGATAGCAATTGATGACTTGGCCGTTAGTGGATTGCTTCACTGCTGATCCACTTGTAGTGCCACCACCTTACCATTCCTCAATGGGTACGTCCCAACTCCATCGGCCTGCTTCGTCAACCCAGAAATTGGCATCTAGCCCATTGTTCCAATAGCATCTAATCCGGTATTCTTCCCCATCAACACTTCGGTAATCATAGTATTTGCTTAGGAAATACTTTCCTTTAAGCCCACCGGTCGGTACATCATTCCAATCTGAACCTCTCACATTCTCCCAAGTTGGAGCAAGAGGATAATGTCCCTCCACACCCTTATATATTTGTAGGAAATTTTTCACATAGCCCATGGTTACCATAACCTCAGAACGCTTGGCCTTTTCAACATTATTCCGGTAAACAGGAATAGCAATGGCGCTGAGTACGGCAATAATGAGTACCACAATCAGCAATTCAACCAGAGAAAATCCTCCCCCTGAATGCTTTCGGTCACATCCTAAGCAAGTCGAGTGTGTTTCTTTAAATGCTGGGACCATTATGAGCCAATCTAACGCCATGAATGAGTTGAATGTAAATGAATTTCTAATCACGCATAATTAAGCGCTCAATAAAATACTGGTATTTACATGGTTTTGGTTGTTTATTGAATTCGCTTATTGAAAATGGGGGCGACCTGGTTTCGACGGGATGACGAAGACCATTGGCTGCATGTAGTGTTTTCCCAAAACCACTTAAAAAAATTGGACGCCAATTATAAACGGCGAATCTAACTACGCACTAGCTGCTTAATTAAATAGTAGCTCGTTCCTTCTCTGCTCTTGCCCATTGGCAGGGTCTGGGGCGTCGCTAAAATGGGATCGGAGACTCACTCGTCAGCGGTGGGAATCTTAAACTTAGTTGAATAGTCGTTATAAGATCCAGTCCGGAGGAGCTGTAGCGGTGAATTTAAAGTTCGGAATAAACATGTAGAGGCTGATCGGCTTTGCGTTTCGGACGGGAGTTCGATTCTCCCCGCCTCCACACCTTTGATTTCTTAGAGGTCACCGCAGATTCGGTGACCTTTTTTCATATATAGAAACTTCTTGCAGAAATCCAGACCCATCAACACCAATTCGTAATAATCCTTGGGATGCATTCCCAACTGTTTTATTATATTTTGTTAACTGATGATCCCCAAGGGTTGGGGACGTGACAAGCCGCCTGTCATGATCATTTCAACTATTGTTTTATAAATGGAGTATACCATGCAAACGCTTATTCGAATCGGCAGTCTATCACTTTTGCTCATTCTTTCAACTCAGGCTCTTGTTGCAGCACCCAAAGATCGATCCACAATTGACGCTAAACACCAATGGGCTCTCACAGATATTTATGCTGACTGGGAAGCCTGGGAAATGGATCTTAGTAAGTTGGAATCACTCATGGATGCCTACGCCGATCTTCAAGGCACCCTGGCAAGCGGACCCCAGAATTTGCTCAAAGCTTACACAATGCGAGAAGAACTCGGTTTAGTAGCTGATCGCGTTCAAACTTATGCAGGTCTGGTTCGAGCATTGGATAATCGCGACAACGAGGTCTACGCTAAACTCCAACAGGTCGGCATTTTGTTTTCAAGATTTGGGACTGCTACCTCCTGGTTTGCTCCAGAAATGGTCAGCATTGAATGGTCAACCATGGAAACCTGGCTAAATGAAACACCTGGTCTAAGCAATTATCGCTTTGCAATAGAAGATCTCTACCGACAGCAGTCTCATGTACTGGATGAAAAAAGTGAGCGTTTGCTTTCCTACTTTAGCCGTCTTAGCGGTACTCCAGGCAGTGTTTATAATCAGCTCTCAACTGCTGATATAAAGTTTGGCAGCATTACCCTATCCACGGGAGAAGAGGTGCAAATATCTGAAGGTGAAGCCGGCCGTATCTTTTCAACATCAAGAAATCACGAGGATCGTAAAGCCGCCTTCATTGAGCGCAATAGCACATACAATGACAACCTCAACACTTATGCAGCATCTTATGATGGCATATGTCAACGGGATTGGGCCTATGCACAAGCCCGTAACTATAGTTCAACTCTGGAAAGAACCCTGGGGAATGACAATATTCCCATCGAAGTTTATCTAAATCTCTTAGAACAGGGACGAGCCGGTGTGGAACCGCTCCAGCGCTATCATAAATTACGCAAGGCTGCTCTCAAACTGGATGAATATGATGGTTACGATTCCGCAGTACCAGTTATCAATTTTGATAAAGACTATGATTATGATGATGTCGCTGCAATGGTAAAGAAATCTGTCAAACCGTTGGGTAAGAGTTATAGCCAAAAACAGATCGAGGCTTTTTCACCAGGTTGGGTTGATGTGTATGAAACTCCTGGAAAAACCACTGGCGCCTTCTCTGCAGGATTGTATGGTGTGCATCCATATATGCTCTTGAATTACACCAATACACTCAATGATGTTTTTACAGTGGCCCATGAAATGGGACACACAGTGCATACCATGTTCGCCAATGAAACCCAGACCTTTTCTAATTCAGGGTACACGCTCTTCGTGGCTGAAGTTGCCTCCACCATGGCCGAAGCTCATTTATTGGAATACATGTTGGACAAAAGCAAAGATCCCCAGGAACGGCTGGTGCTTCTCAGTCATGCCATCGATAACATCGCTGGTACTTTTTATACTCAAGTCATGTTTGCTGATTACGAATATCAGGTTCACAAGCTGGTCGAAGAAGGTCAACCCATCACGGCTGATGTTCTGAACGGAGTTTATCATGAAGTTCTGGTGGCTTATTATGGAGATTCCATGGAAAATCATGAGCTCTATGATGTGACCTGGGCACGAATTCCACATTTTTCATCGGTACCATATTACGTGTATCAGTATGCTACCAGTTATGCCGCATCAGCATCCCTGTTTAAGCAAATGAATGAGGGCTCCCGGAAATCAAAAAAACAGGCTAAAGCCAATTACATCGATTTACTCAAATCAGGTGGCAGTGATTACCCTGTTGAGCAGCTAAAAAAAGCAGGTGTGGATATGACCGAGCCTCAGGCCGTTCAGGCAGTTATAGCCAGTATGGATGATCTGGTGAGTCGCTATGAAAAAGAGTTGAAAAAATTAGGTCTTGTTGATTGAGGCACCACTCAATTCAGAAGATGTGATACCTTTGCATTAATTCTAATAGTTTAGAAGGCTGTTCGCCTCTTTCACTGAGTAGTCTTCTAAACTGTTCCATCCACCATAGCAGATTTGATTTTGGTTCTCCTTAATGCCGAAAATCAAATATTGTTGACAATAGCAACGATTATGTCGTATATTTATGACATTCCTGCATATTCATTCAAGCATTATAAGACTTGTAAGTATTTGAATATATGGCGGATAGCTCCGTGCACCCACGAGGGCGCGTTTTTTGCCTTTAGGAAGCTGAATAGTTTTACCGAAGAGGATTAGGATTGGGAATTAGTCATAAACGAAGAAAGAACGGTTTCTCACTAGTTGAGCTCATGATCGTCATTGTGATTATTGGTGTGCTCGCTGGTGCTGCAGTTCCCATCTACCAACACAATCTGGAAGTCGCCAAACGTGCAGAAGCTGTGGCAGGGATTGGCACGGTTCGAAAACAGCTACGAATGTATTATGGCAGCACGGGTACCTATCCCATCAGTGATAAATATAGAAAAGTAATAGGTCAGAACTGGAATGATATCAATAGTGGTGAATTAACAGGCAAATATTTTAAAGATAACAATTACAGATACCGCAGTTACGATGGGCTTGAATGGCGAATTAAATGTAACAAGAATAAAGTATTGTCAAAGTCTGTCTGGCTGGATCAAAGTGGAACCTGGAAGTTTGATGATGAAGAACCGGATGTGGAGGATTAGAATTTAAGTAAACATCTAGTAATAGGCTGAAAGGGATATGTCTACCTGCCCCCCGGCTTTTCCATAATTGTATTTGTAGCCCAACACCTCATCAAAACCCTCATCATATTTTCCATTCCCATTACTATCATAAAAAATGAAGGCCGTATAGTTGTCTGAGTCGTTGGTATTTATGGAAAAACGGTAGCAATGATTGACACTAACCAGCACTTCAGCGGTATCCAATAAACCCGAATCAAAGCCCGATTCAGAATCCCACTTTCCCTGCAAAATACCCAGATAGACTGAATCAGCGATGTTCACATGTGGATCATCATTCCAAAGTATTCCGACTTTTATATCGAGGAAAGATTCACATGAACATAAAATCAACAACGTGACGACAATGGGGATAGGGATATGAATGTAAAATTTGAATTTCACAATATGTCAGACCTAACTATTGGATAACCCCCCAGAAGCCAGGCATTCATGTGGGCTTCAATCATAAGCTAAAAATAAAAAACCCTACCAATAATGGCAGGGTTTTATTTAAATGAGTATAAATATTTATTTAATAAAGAATTGGACTGCGTTTTGAGCGAAAGTTGATAGGGGGTCACCCAGCATCCAGGCAAAAAGCAATGGAATTGCCAACACACTTAAGAGTATGGTTATGTTGACTGGTGCATGATGGACAGTATCTGGTAATTCGATTTTTCCAAAATACATGGCTTTCACAACTCGCATATAATAGTAAAGCGATACGACACCATTGATTAGACCAATCATGGCCAGCCAGAAATACATATCCCCGTATTCAATCAAAGCCCGGAAAATGTAAAATTTTGCAACAAATCCACCTGTAGGTGGCAAACCAGTCAGCGAGAACATAAAGATGGCCATAATCACACCCAAAACTGGGGCTTTGTAGCCAAGAGCTTTATAGTCTTCAATCTCTTCTGTGTCGAATTCATTCTTGATGTGGATAGCCACAAAGAAAGCACCCAGGTTCATCAACATGTATACCGCAGCATAGTACAATACGGCAGCAATACCCGTCTGATCAGCAACCACAACACCCAGCAACATATAGCCAGCGTGAGCAATACTTGAATAGGCCAACATGCGCTTGATATTGGATTGTTGTAGGGCAATGACGTTTCCTACAGTCATGGAGAGAATCGCCAGAATACCCATGACAGCCTGCCAATCCATATTACTCAATGCAGCCCAGGCTTCCATGTTGGGATTGCCAGCGCTTGAGAGTGCTACATTGAAGAAACGAATGATAATGGCAAAACCAGCAGCCTTAGGAGCTACTGAAAGGAAAGCAGTAATGGGAGCCGGTGCTCCTTCATACACATCAGGTGTCCAGAAGTGAAAGGGTACGGCAGCAATCTTATAACCAAATCCCACCAGAATCATCACTAGGATGATCATCATGAGAGCCGGTGATACCGTTCCAGCAGAAAGTGCGGCTTGAATTTCAAATATATCGGCACTGCCAGTGAGACCATACAGCAATGAGAAGCCATAGAGCAGGATTCCAGAGCTAAAGGCACCAAACACAACGTATTTGATAGAGGCCTCATTGGAGCGCATCTGTTCCTTCAGATATCCTGAAAGCAGATAACTCATAATACTGACCATCTCCAGAGAGATGTAAATGCTGAGCAAATGGGTGGCTGAGACCAGAAAGTACATGCCCAGAACCAGGGTCAATAACAGGGTATAGTATTCCCCCACCCTCCGATTCTTCAACTCATTGGAGTTAAATGACATCCACATTACCAGAATAGTCCCCACCGTTACCAGTATCTTTAGAAAGTTTCCAAAGGGATCCACGGCCAGCATGTTTGAAAATATTCCCACCGAAGTAGAAACATCCTGACCAAGAAGGGCTATAGTAACAAGTATCAGTCCACCCAGGGCAACATAGCCGGATCGGATGGAAGTATCAGCTTTCTGAAAGAGATCGAACAATATGACGAGGAGCAATATCCCGGTAAGCATCATCTCAGGTATGAAATAGGAGAGATCCGTCATGATTTGATTAAGATTCATAAGAATATCCTATTTGATTACAGACCAGCTACCATTCCAGCGGTTTTGACAGCTTCCACCAAATGATTCAAAGTACTGCTCATCAAATTCAGCATAGGTGTGGGATAGACACCCAGGAAGAAAGTGATTACTGCCAGAGGGATCAAAGCAAATAATTCGCGATTGTTGATCTCTTCTAAATTCTCGTATTTGCTATTGAGCTCACCCATAAATATTCTCTGATAGGCCCAGAGGAAATAAGCTGCATTCAACACAATACCAACGGTGGCAAAAATGGTGATCCAGGTGAAGACTGGGAAAGCACCGATAAAACAGAGTGCTTCTGAGATAAAACCTGAGAAGCCAGGTAAACCAAGACCGGCAAAAAATGCCATGGCTGTGACACCGGCGTAAATAGGTACCACCTTGGCAATTCCACCAAAACCTTCAATATCACGATGATGTGCTCGATCATAGACCACACCCACCAACATAAAGAGCATGGCTGAGATGGTACCATGGTTGAACATCTGGAAAACAGCACCGTTCATACCCGCTGGTGTAAGGGCTGCCATACCCAGAAGTACAAAACCCATATGAGAAACTGATGAATAGGCGACCATCTTCTTTAGATCCCTTTGAGCCAATGCCGCCATGGCGCCGTAAATGACGTTTATAAGGCCGAGTATGGCCAACGGCAGGGCGAACCATAGGGTCGCATCTTTAAGAACGGGAAAGCTGATTCTCAGGAATCCATAGGTTCCCATTTTCAGCAGGACACCGGCAAGAATAACTGATATGGCCGTCGGCGCTTCTACGTGTGCCAGAGGTAACCAGGTATGGAAAGGGAAAATAGGCACTTTGATGGCAAAACCGATAAAGAGCAGTATAAATATCACCTTCCCGGCATTCATCCCCAACAACAGCGCATTGCCAAATTGTGATGAGTGCTCAGCCAGAATCAGCATGTTAAAGGTATGGGGCTCAGAAATAAAGTAGAGAGCCAGCATTCCCAATAACAGGAGAACTGATCCGAAAAGTGTATATAAGAAAAATTTGATGGCAGCATATTCACGCTGCGGTCCACCCCAGATACCAATAAGGAAGTACATTGGCAGGAGCATGACTTCCCAGAAAATATAGAATAGGAAGAAGTCCAGGGATGAAAAGACACCCATCATACCTGCATCGAGCAGCAGGAAGAGTGCGAAATAGCCCTTCTGAGCTTTCTCAATATTCCAGGACGTGAATACAGCAAGGAAACTGAGAAGTGCCGTCAGTAGAATCATCGGGGCACTTAGACCATCGATTCCCATAAAGTATTCAATGTTAAAGGCCGGGATCCAGGCAAAATGCTCCTGGAGTTGAACCTCTGAACTTGAGAAATCGAAGATATATAATATCCAAATGGCCAAAATGAGTTGGAGGCCTGTAATTGCTGCAGCACCCCAGCGGATAATGTCCAGCTTTTCCTTGGGGATCAGGGCAATAATCACCGCTCCAAATACTGGCAGGAAGGTTACAATGCTTAGTAAATGATTTTCCATGGTGTTAATCGACTCCTTCGGTCCTAGAATACATTGACGACATACAGCAATGCTGCGCCGATCAATACAAAAATGAGATAATTTTGAATTTTACCGGTTTGGATGAACTTTAAAGTCCAACCCAACCATTGAAAGATGATGCCAGCGAAATTAACCGCACCATCCACGATAAGATCATCAGCCATTCCTACTCCCTTAGAAGTACGTTTGGTATTGCGACCCCATCCATTGATGAGATAGTGATCATAAAAGTCCAGATCAAAACGACCAATTGCATTACAGCCCTTGAGAAAAGGTCGAATGATCCCGTTGATATAGAATTCATCCATATACCACTTGTTATATGATCCCCGATAAAGTGCTCCCAGTTTGGCAGCAAGCTTCTCAGCAGAAATTTTATTTAACAGATAAACCAGCACAGAGAGCAGTATCCCCAGACCCGCAACCAGGAGTGAAGTTACCATAGCTGGTACGTGAGCTTCGTGCATACCATGTTCAAAATGCTCCAGGTCAAAAGCAGGTCCAGTTGTGACTGCACTCTCTGGAGATTGAACCACCGTGGTGAACCACCCATGATCTGAGATTGGATTGACAGAGGGTAGCGTAAACACAAAGAACAATGAAAGAATGGCCAACACAATGAGCGGAATCGTCATCACGTTGGGAGATTCCTTGATATGTTTAAAAATCTGGGGCTGCTTGGCCTCCCCATAAAAGGTCATGAAAATCAACCTGAACATATAAAAAGCTGTAATGGCTGCAGCTCCAAATCCAAACACAGGAAGAATCCAGGCAAGATGAAGATTGGCCAGCCAGCCATCATGAACATTGGCTGCATAAGTCCAGGTACCAGCGAGAATCGCATCCTTACTCAGAAAACCTGAAAATAGAGGTATTCCAGAAATGGCCGCTGTGGTCACCATAAAAACACCAAAGGTGATGGGCATTTTGCTTCTCAGACCACCCATATTGCGCATATCCTGAGGATCGGTGTCATGATCATTGAGATGATGCAAACTATGATGCATGGCATGGATCACAGAACCTGAAGCCAGGAAAAGAGCTCCCTTGAACATGGCATGTGTGACGAGATGGAAAAAACCAGCGACATATGCGCCGGTACCAAGTGCCATAATCATGTAGCCCAACTGACTTACCGTAGAATAGGCTAAAACCTTCTTTATATCATTTTGTGTAATGGCAATGGTAGCAGCATAGATAGCAGTAAGACCACCAATAAATGCGATGGTTGCCATGGCATCTGCAGTGAGAAATGGAAAGATGCGAACCACAAGATAAACACCAGCTGCAACCATGGTGGCAGCATGAATCAAAGCTGAAACAGGTGTGGGACCTTCCATGGCATCTGGAAGCCAGACATGGAGTGGAAATTGAGCAGATTTTCCAACGGCACCCATAAAAACCAGGACACCAGCAACGGTGAGCAGTTTATGCGGATCAATACCACCGAATAACATCCCGGCATTGGCAGCCCACATACCATCATGAATTCTTTCACCGATCAATTGGAAATTGAAGGTTCCCAATACGGTGGCAATAATGAGCATTCCAGTAAACATACCGATATCACCGACCCGATTGGTAATAAATGCTTTCTTACTGGCATTAGCTGCTGAGTCTTTTTCCCACCAATGTCCAATGAGCAGATAGGATGAGAGTCCTACCAGTTCCCAGAAGATATAGATCATAAAAAGACTGTTCGCCAGGACGATACCATTCATGGAGAAAGTAAAGATTCCCAGAAAACCAAAATATCTGGAAAAACGTACATCCCCAGCCATATAGGCAGTTGAATAGAGATGCACCAATGATGAGATAAGGGCAACTACCACAAGCATTATTACTGTGATATTATCGATGTAAACCCCTAGATCGATTTTGAATATTCCTAGATCAAGCCAGCTCTGATGCAGTTCGATGCTGAAATTGGGATCGCTCTTAGAGAGCATCATCCCCAACATCACAAGTGACAAAATTAAGGTTACAAATTGAATACCTACAGAAACCCACTCCCCTTTCTTCTCTTCAAAACGTCTGAAAGAGAAAATCTGAAAGACAAATGAGAACAGTGGGAGAAACAGAATGAATAGTGCTAATTTAATCATATCAGCTGCACCTACTGTTTAAGTGCGTTGGCTTCATCAACATTGATGTGCCCGCGATCGTTATAAAGGTTCAAGACTATAGCCAGGGCAACTGCAGCTTCAGCAGCAGCCAGCATGATGATAAAAACAGACATGAGGTGTCCATCGAGATTGTGGGTCACAAATTTGGAAAAAGCTACAAAGTTGATATTTGCAGCATTCAAAATGAGCTCCACACCCATGAGGATGGCCACAGCATTGCGTCGAGTGACGACGGTATATAAACCGAGGCTAAAGAGAATGGCGCTAAGAACGAGATAGGATGATAAATGATCCATTATAGCTCCTTTCTCGCTAGCGTGGCTGCACCGATAAGCGCACCCAGCAATAGTACTGAAGCAATCTCAAATAAAATCAGATAGTCGGTAAATAATAGATTTCCAATGCCAGTTACTGTATCTGCGAATTCCATGGGCAGGGTCGAACCAACCCAGTCATGGGGCAGTACTGCCGTCAGAATAATGGTAGCAACACCCAATACAACGACCAATCCCAGACCCTTTTGAACAGAGCTTTGCGATATCTGAGCTGTGGAGATTTGGTTGGTAAGCATAATTCCAAAAACCAGCAGAACCAGGATACCACCTACATAGACCACAATCTGGGTGACTGCAAGGAAGTCGGCGTTTAGAAAAATGTAAATTCCGGCGACACCTAAAAAGGTCCCCATGAGGGCGAACACCGAATGAATCAGGTTATTTCCGAAAGCTACCAGTGCTGCTGATGCGACGATCAGAGCCCAGATAACCCAGAAAATGAAATCAGCCATTCTCAGTCTCCCCTTTTGAAGAATCTTCTGGTTCAGTTTGTGTTTCAGGTTCAGCAGCAGTTTCAGTTGTAACTGGCTTTACCTCAGGAATCTCTGGTGTACTAATAGTTTCCAGGGGAACCTCAATCTTTTCCATTGGTTCAGGTTCAGATGCACTCTCCACAGTTGGAGTGCTTACAGGAACAGGTTCAGTCTGGACAACAGGCGTCTCTGAAATAGATGGTGCTATGGGAACACCTATGCCTTCAGGTGTTGCAGCCGCAGTTTGAGCTTGTTCTGCTTCACGAGCTTCCTGTGCTGCTTTGGTAGCGGCGGCTTTTTCAGCAGCAGCTTTTTTGGCTTCCATGGCAGCAGCTTTTGCTGCAGCCACTTTCTCAGCTTCAGCCTGGCGCTGTGCACGCTCAATGGGAGATACCTTGGAGAACTGATATATCAGGTGATTACGATCTCTCCAGCGTTCTTCCGGTGTCACATCAAGCTTGACATTATCATTGCTGATGAACTGATAGTCTGGAGTCATGTGAATACAATCTTCTGGACATGGATGTGTACACAAATCACAAAACATACACTCGCTCATATCAATGGTAAAACTGGTGACCCTCAATTTGATCTTGGTGTCATTCTTGGTGGTACCAATATCTTCATCAGGACCAGCCTTAAAAGTCTCTATATCGATACAATCCACTGGGCAGGCACGTTCACAGGCCTTACAGCCAATGCAGTCTTCAAAGTCCACGACCAGCTTTGAGCGAATTGTGTTATAACTCTCTATCTCACCGACACCAATATTCCTGGTGGGAATTGGCCAAACTTCGTCTGGGTACTGCAAAGTGACATGCTCACGGGGTCTTACAAAATACCCCATGGTCACCTTCATCCCGTCAACCAGGGTGGTGATGGCACTGCTAATATTACTGAAATAGCTCATGGTTCTATCCTAGAATTGGATTTCACCGGTGAGCCACATCCAGATGGCCACACCCATGAGATTTATTAGTGATAACGGAAGGATTACTTTCCAACTCACATACATGAGTTGATCAACGCGTAATCGGGGAAATGTCCAGCGGAACCACATCAACATAAAGATGATGCTGCCAGCTTTCATAAGCATCCAGAAGATGCCAGGAGAGGCCATCCAGATAGCAAAACCAGGGAATAGCCAGGCTGAAATAGTGATGACAAGACTCAAACCCAGGGGATATACAGATAGACGGCCTGTTTTTGCACGAACAAACAGGGTCCACATGATGGCCACCAGAGTAATAATGGAAAAACCAATCTGGGTTCCTTGATAATCGGCAAAAGGACTTTGCCATCCACCAAGGAAAACGATGGAGACCAGGAATGCAACCAGGGTAGCATTGGCGTATTCAGATAAAAAGAATAGTGCCCATCTCAGTCCTGAGAATTCAGTCATGAAACCAGCCACCAATTCTGATTCAGATTCTGGAATATCAAATGGGGTTCGGTTGATCTCGGCAGTAGCACCGATGAGATACACGAAGGCCGCTATAAAAAGAAAAGGACTGTGAAAGATGAACCAGTTTGGCAATGGGATCGGTATCCAGTGAAATAGATTCCCTGTTCCAGCCTGTTCCTGAATGATGGTTTGAAGATTCAGGCTACCTACGACTGCTACCACAGCAATTAAAGTGATTCCCACAGGAATTTCATATGAAATGATCTGAGCCGCTGATCTCATGGCCCCATAGAGTGACCATTTATTATTGGAAGCCCAACCAGCCATAACAATACCCAGCACCACAATTGATGAGATGGATACGACATAGAAGAGACCAATATTCATGTTGGCTGCAAGCCACGTGTCAGAGAATGGAATGGCTGCAAAAGTAACCACAGAGGCAACCAGGATAACCCAGGGACCTATGATAAAGAGAACTTTATCAGCTGACCTGGGAATAATATCTTCTTTTTGGAGAAGTTTCAGGGCATCCGCTACAGTTTGTAGTGTACCAAATTTTCCAACACGCATGGGACCGAGACGAACCTGCATAAATGCAGAAACTTTCCGCTCGATATACACCAACACGATGGCATTGACTGCTACAAAAGCAAAGATTAACGCAGCGACGATGAAAAGAGACAATCCCCAGGCTACAGAATTACCCATACCTGATAGGATGTCAAACGAGAGGATCCAGTTAGCAAGTAATTGTATCATTTAGCGATCTATCTCCCCTAGTACAATGTCCAGACTTCCGAGAATCGCAATGACATCGGAGATCATCCAGCCCTGGCCAATTTCGTTAATAACACTGAGGTTTGAGAATGCCGGGGAACGCATCTTAAGTCGCACTGGCACATTCTTCCCATTGCTTACTATATAATAGCCCAATTCTCCACGTGGATTTTCACTACGGAAGTAGATTTCACCCTTTGGCGGACGAATACGACGTGGAATGGCAGATTTCACATCACCTTCTACGGGGAGCTGATCCAGTGCCTGACGAATAATTTTAGCACTCTCACCCATTTCAAGGACACGGACATAATATCTATCCCAACTATCACCGATGGTACCCTGTAAACCCTGACCAAGTGGTACATCAAAATCGAATCGATCATAGATTGAATATGGTTCTGTACGACGGATGTCAATGTTTACGCCAGAAGCTCTCAAACTTGGACCTGTCACACCATAATTGATAGCCACTTCAGGAGTCATGACCCCAATGTCAGCAGCTCTTTCAATAAATATTTTATTCCCGGTGAGGATTTGATTGTACTCGGCAACACGTTCATCAAAGGCATCCAGGAATTCGTAAGTCTTTTCAACAAATCCAGGTGGAACATCGTGGGCCAAACCGCCAATCCAGATATAATTGTATAAGAGGCGAGCACCAGAAGCCATTTCAAATAAATCCAGAATGAGCTCACGTTCGCGGAAACAATAGATAAAGGGTGTGATGGCACCCACATCCAGACCAAAGGTTCCCACAGCCACGAGATGGCTGGCAATTCTTTGAAGTTCAGCAAAGATGACGCGCAGATACTCAACTCGTTCAGGAAGCTCAATCGCCATCATCTTTTCGACCGCCATGGCATAGCCATGCTCACTACCCATGGCAGCGAGGTAATCACATCGACCGGTAAAGGGTGTGATCATCTGATATTCAAGGTTTTCAGCGTGTTTTTCAAAGGAGCGGTGTAGATATCCAATGACAGGCTCAATATGGGAAACTATCTCGCCATCGGTCCGCAATTTCAGTCTTAAAACCCCGTGAGTACTGGGGTGCTGAGGTCCCATATTTAGAACCATTTCTTCAGCGTGTAGGCGGCCCATTATTTCACCTTCTCAATGCGCATGCCACGGTAAAACTCCGCTGGCACATAATCTTTTCTCAGAGGATAACCTTCCCAATCGTCTTCCATGAGAATACGTTTCAGGTCGGGATGACCCTCAAAATTGATTCCATACAAATCAAATGCTTCTCGCTCATGCCAATCTGCAGTTCTATGAATTTCCGCAATGCTTGCAACTTTGGGTTCATCTCTGGATGTGAATACTTTTAGAGTGATGTAATGTTTAAGCTCCGTTGAGACCAAATGATAGATTACACTAAATTCGGTTTCAACATCAGCATCATGACCAGCCAGATTCATCAGAGAATCAAACTGAAATCTCTCTTCATCTTTGAGATAGGTGACAATCTTGGCAATCGCGCCGGCATCTACAACTACGGTAGGATTGAGTGTGCCTTCTTCCATAAACTCGATGACTTTGTCACCGAATTTACTGGATAAGTCTGCGTAAATTTCTTGCTCAGTCACGTCAGTCTTCCTTCTTTGCCAGAACTGGTTGTTCACGCATTTTCTTTTGAAGATGCATCAAGCCCTCAATTAGTGCCTCTGGCCTGGGAGGACAGCCTGGGATATAAACATCCACAGGAACAATTTGATCTACCCCTTTAAGAACATGATATCCATGTTGCCAGTAAGGACCACCTGAATTCGCACAGGACCCCATGGAGATAACATATTTTGGCTCGGCCATCTGTTCATAAAGACGTTTAACACGTGTGGCCATTTTCAAAGTAACTGTTCCAGCGACAATCATAACATCAGCCTGACGAGGCGATGATCGAGGCATGGCGCCAAAACGTTCCAGATCGTGACGAGCGGCTGCAGCTGACATCATTTCGATGGCACAACAAGCCAATCCAAACTGGAAATACCATTCTGAACCGGAACGAGACCAGTTCAGAAGTTTATCAAGAGAAGTAATGAGAATATTCTCATTAAATTTATGGTTTAACGCACCCATTTATTTGGTCTCCGCTTCGTGAAGCCTGGACGCAGAGTAGCGACCGGTGCCATATTTCAGTTTCATTTTAACCCATTCCAGATCACCCTTGACCCAGACATAGGCCAGACCAACTGTAAGAATCAACATAAAGACAAAGACTTCTACAAAAGTGAGAAAGCCCATGTCCTTGAAGACGACTGCCCAGGGAAAGAGAAAGACAACTTCAACATCAAAAATGATAAATATGAGGGCAATAACATAGAAGCGGATGTTGAACTGAAGCCAACCCTCCCCTTCTGGTTCCTCTCCACATTCATAGGTATCCATTTTTAAATCGGTTTTATTTTTGGGGGATATAAGCTTTTGAATAATGAAGCCGCAATACATAAGCCCGAAGGCTACGGCGCCAAAGGCTAAGGCGATTCCGTAATGTTCCTGCATGATCTCTAAAGTGCCCTTTCTTTCAACATTGGTGCGCCAATATAGACGGTACCCCAAGTCTCTTCAAGAACCGATTCCTGTCCATTGTCAGGTAACTGTTCCCATCATTTTACTAGAGCCAGCTGTGGCAATCTCCATGCCACAATATTTGATTAAAGCATTAAATGTTTGACTTAAATATAGTGACTCAGACTCACTACTTTAAAAGCTTTTCCTGCTCTTGTGCATCAACAACGGCTATGGCCGTCATATTTGCAACATCCTGAACACTGGTAGAACCAATCTGCAAGATGTGAACAGGTTTTTCCATACCCACCAGAATAGGACCAATGGCCTCTGCTCCACTCAAACGGTGGACAAGTTTATAACTGATATTACTGGATTGGAGATCTGGAAAAATCAGAACGTTGGCTGATCCTTGTAGCTTACTAAAGGGATAATGCTCTTTCTGGATGTTAGGCATGATAGCCAAATCCGCATTCATTTCTCCATCAATCATCAAATCAGGATCTTTTTCTCGAACCAGTCGCACGGCTTCACTCATCTTTCTGGCATGAGGATGTTTTGAGGATCCAAAATTTGAGAAACTCAACATGGCGACACGTGGATTAATTCCCAGGCGCTTGGCTTCCTCGGCGGCCATAAGAGCAATTTCAGATAAAACTTCGGCGCTGGGATCAATATTTACTGAAACATCTGCAAATATTTTCATACCCTCCTTAAAGATGAGTAGGAATAAACCAGCTACTTGCTTCATATCTTTTCTGGGCTTGATGATCTGCAATACGGGTCTGAGAGCATCTGGATATTGTTGTGTAATACCAGAAATCATGGCATCAGCCTCACCCATATGCAGCATCATGGCTGCAAAGGAATAGCGTCTATCCATAAATCGTTTAGCTCCACTAAGGGTAACCCCCTTGCGTTGTCTCATTTTGTAGAATTCTTCAATAAATTCTTGACGACGCTCACATTTCTGAGGGTCTACCAATTCAACCCCTTTAAGTGGGATATTCAATTCTTTGGCAATGGCGCGGATCTTCTTTTTACGACCCACCAACACAGGTTTGGCTATCCCCTCCTGGAGGATGAGATAACTCGCCCGGATGATACGGGGGTTTTCTCCTTCAGGATAGACCACCCGTTTGGGGGCTGTTTTGGCTCGATTATAAAGTGAGCGCATAAACTCTCGACCTTTACCAAGCCGGGCTTCCAATTCTTCTCTATATTTATCAAGATCAATAGTGCGCTGGGCAACCCCTGTCTTCATGGCAGCTTCAGCCACAGCGACAGATTCCCAGAGAAGCACGCGGGGATCAAAAGGTTTTGGAATGAGATAATCACGACCAAACTCAATATGATCCAGACCATAAATTTGAATCACTTCATCAGGTGTATCTTCTTTTGCCAGTGCAGCCAGGGCTAGGGTAGCAGCTACCTTCATTTCTTCATTAATTGTCGTTGCCTGGACATCCAAAGCCCCTCTGAAGATAAAGGGAAAACCCAGGACATTATTCACCTGGTTGGGATAGTCTGAACGACCGGTTCCCATGATGGCATCAGGGCGGGCAGCCATGGCATCTGGATAAGTGATTTCTGGATCAGGATTGGCCATGGCAAAAATGATGGGGTCAGCCGCCATGGTTTTTAAATCATCGCCAACAATGATGTCTTTTTTCGACAGACCAATAAATACATCTGCTCCTGCAAGGGCTTCCTGGAGAGTTCTATGCTTAGTGTCATTTGCAAAGGGAAGCTTGTATTCATTCATACCATCGGTGCGGCCTTTGTATATCACACCTCGAGAATCGCACATAATCAAATTCTCACGTCGAGCACCCATGCGTATATAATGTTCGCTGCACGATAAAGCTGAGGCTCCAGCACCTGACACGACAATCTTGATGTCTTCCATCTTTTTACCTGCCACTTCAACAGCATTAAGAAGTGCTGCTGCAGAGATAATAGCGGTTCCATGTTGATCATCATGAAAGACGGGAATATTCATCTCTTCCCGCAGTTTTTGCTCGATATAAAAACATTCCGGGGATTTGATATCCTCTAGATTGATACCACCAAATGTGGGCTCCAGCAATTTGACAGCATCGATAAATTTATCAGGGTCTTCAGTATCGACTTCCAGATCAAAGACATCTATATCTGCAAACCTTTTAAACAAAACACCTTTGCCTTCCATGACAGGTTTCCCAGCAAGCGCGCCGATATTTCCCAAACCAAGAACGGCGGTACCATTGGATATAACGGCAACCAGATTGCCCTTGGCGGTATACTCGTTTGCCAGGGCAGGATTTTCTGCAATTTCCAAACAGGGGTAGGCAACACCAGGCGAATAAGCCAGACTCAAGTCCCTTTGTGTGGCAAAGGGTTTGGTTGATGTGACTTCGATTTTTCCTTTACGGATTCCCATGCTATGATAGGCAAGGGCATCTTTCTTTGTAATCATATAAACCTATCCAAAATCAAGATGACACCTCCAAAGAAGATGTCATCTGGTTAAAATACTTATGTTAATTGACTGGTATTATCGGGGCTACTCCCAGAAGCCTTTTAAGGCTGCCAGGCCTTCCTGAATCTGATCCACGTTAATACCACTATATGCAAAACGGATAAAGACTTTGTCTTCCCCTGGCAGAGGTCTACCAAAGTGCTCGCGTGAACAGAAAGATACACCGGTTTCATAGAGAGCATCCAGACGGAATTTTGAAGAATCTGTATAGCCCTTCCGCTTGAAGATGTCGGTAACATCCGGGAACAGATAGAAGGTAGTTTCCGGTTTTGAAACTTTCACTCCGTCGATTGCCAGAAGTGCATCCACTAAGGCATCACGTCTAAGTTTTAACTGGTCGAGGATATCATTCTGAGGTCCTGCGGGTCCACTTAAACAAGCCAGACCTGCCATCTGAACAAAATGATTTGAGCAAGATTCCTGGTTGGTATTGAATTTTGAAATGGCTTCAATCACATCCGTTGGTCCCGCTGCACATCCCAGACGCCAACCTGTCATGGCGAATTTTTTTGAAAATGTATACAGGATCACCGTGCGTTCAGCCATATCAGGCAGAGAGGCGATACTCTTGCTGCGACCAGAATAGCGAACTTCAAAATAAGCTTCATCGGAGAGCACCCAGAGGTCATGCTTGATGGCCAGGTCTGCGACCCACTTCATCTCAGCTTCAGTCGATTCAGCACCGATAGGATTCTGATAATTATTGTATACTATCACCGTGGTCTTATCAGTGATCTGCTTCTCTATTTCTTCCTTGTTAATGGCGAAACCTGTCTCAGTAGTCACATAGCCATATGGAAGGGCTTTACCACCGAGATATTCTATCTGAGATTCGTAAATTGGATACCCAGGATTTGGATACAAGGCTTCAGCACCCTCTTCCAGAAGCACACCTAAAAATTTACCAATAACTGGTTTGCCACCAGGTTGGACAGAAATGTTTTCTGCTGTATAATTGAGTCCACGCGCCATTCCAATATCTTCGGCCAATGCTTCACGCAATGGCAAAATACCAGGACCTGGAGCATAACCCGTTTTTCCATCACGAGCTGCTTTCATGGCTGCATCCCGGATATACTCAGGCGTGGTGATGTTCATGTCCCCTAGATGGAATGGATAAACCTTGTTTCCCTTGGCAGACCAGGCTGCTGCATCAGCGCCTACTGCGAAGGCGGTCTCTGTTCCCAGACGGCCGTAACGATTTGCAAATTTTCTCATTTTAGACCTTTATAATTATCGTCGGGAAGTTAGACCATTCCCAGGCGTTTCATGCGTGCTTCACGATCGTTGGCAAAACGTTCAATACCTTCCAGCAACCAACGTTCTGAAAGATGGGCTTCTTCCATCACCTCTTCCAGAGAACCACCTGACCTCCAATTATCATCCCAATCAGCAGTCATGGCATACTCTATTGACAAGCGGTTGCCTGTCCAATCCTGCATGGCAATAGCGGAACCATTTGTGATGAAGGTAGAATTCAACCAATCAGAGTCGCTTACGATTTCCTGACGATAGGCTTCAGATTGTAAATCAAATAGCTGTGGACTACTTGCGGCAACAAGTTTCACATTCAAACCGCGCTTATCCAGTTCGGGTAATAGCTGGAGTAGACTTGCTGTCGTGGCTGTACCCTGTACAAAAATAGTACCCATTTTCGGACGATCAGATTTGTAATCTCGAATGATGTACGCGCCTTTGGCAGCATCCATGTAAGAAGCCATCCCTAACTTTTTACGATCTGGCACTTCAACTCCAGGTCGAGTTAGATGGAGGGCAATCACTGGAACATCCGTTGCCAGGGCAGCTGTCAACATGGGTGCCACTTCATTGTGCTCCCATGGATATAAATTGATGACCTTGCCCTTGGGGAAAAGCTGGGTAACTGCAGGTGAATAGATTCCAAAATGTGTTCGTGAATCTTCTGCAGTTTCTGGTCCAGAGTGACCTGCAACCCAGATAACCTTTCCTAACTTCACTTCAGCATCTTGTACCATCTGACTAAAGATTCTAAAGGAACCATATTTTAGATAGGAAAAAGATCCATAAGTAGAGCAGGCTGCAAAGAAGCCGTTAAATTCTGCTTCCGGCGTCTTCGAAAAATTGGTTGCTGCAATTCCAGTACATATACCTGCATTGGCGAATTCGGTAATAGCCTGTGGTAGCATCGTTCCTTTAGTGTTGTCGTTTCTATCATAGAAACCATAACCTGGAGTATCCCCAAAGGGCTTACCAAAACCAGAAATATTTGTGGAATCTGCCAGATCAGCTGACATGGCCAGCACCAGGGGACGTCCATAATTTTTACTTACATAAGCATTCAAATAGGAAGCGTATTTAGAAAAACCACCACGATTTGGTGCCACTTCACCAGGCTGTACAAAAAGTTCTGGCGGTAAAGCTTTAAGATCAGTCAATACTGGATCATTCAATGGGTTTCTTGAGGTATCAATCCAAACTCGTTCATTGTCCTCGGGGACACCCTCTCCCAGCTCAACCAGGCGATCTGCCAGATAATTGAGCAATTCAGGGTCCTGATCAAATACCTGGAAAACTTTTTCCATATTGATGCGAGCTTGTTCCGTCCGCTCAGCTTTGGTATCAGGTCCACTTTCCCCCATCCCTTCGAACTGGATTCCGTATGTATCGGTAAAATCTTGTTTTGTCTGCCAGTAAGTAGGATTATTGAATTTGTGAGCAGCACCGTGAGACTTGTTGTCATAGACGCCATAACCGCGGCCTTTGCGGGTTTTAAACCAGGCCATGGCTGGAGCACCTTCTGAGTTCTCGTCAAAAGCCATCTCCTGGAGCGCTGTGTTGGTGCTTTCCCAATCCGAACCATCCTGGGCACCAAAAACACGCCACCCATGGGGGGCGAACCAATCTTCTGGTGTTCCGTAAACCACAGATGAGAACGGACGATCATCGATTCCAAAATCGTTCCAGTCCACAAGAAAGTGCAGATTACCCAGACCCAATCCATAGGCGGAGTTTAAGGATTCATGGGTCACACCGGGAGTCAAGCCCCCTTCACCTTCAATGGCGAAAACGCGGACATCTTCAGCACCGGCATATTTGAGGGCCATGGCTTCACCAACAGCTACTGGCATTCCGTGACCAGATGGTCCAGTGTTGGCTTTAAAAATATTGGTTTTGCCTGCCATTTCAGCATGTCCAGGGAGACCGCCCTTATTTCTCAGCGTAAGCAGATCTTCCCAGGTTAAAACGCGATCGGCAGATCCAAGGTTATAGCGTTCATCTTTTGTTTCTGCATATTTACGACGCAACGATTCGTTCAGAACCGCCAGCAGGGCATACATTCCTGGAACAACATGACCAGCAGAGAGAATAAATTTATCACCAAAACGTTTTTGTGGATTTCTGATATCCCAACGCATGGGTCCACCTAAAAATAGTGAAACCAACATATGTACTTTGGAACGTGAACCTCCAGGATGACCACTTTGTCGCAGATTGAGCATAATATCAATCAGCTGATCGGTCATATCCTTGATTTTTTCCCATTTTGGATAAATTTCCGGTGCAACTTGCAGTTTTGATGTCTCGGTTGTCATGTTTCCCTCATTTAAATCTTAATTACATATAACCTTTGAGAATTTAGCGAGTAAGATCAGTTAAATTCTTTGATCGCAGGACCTTTGCCATGGCGGCTTGTGCCTCTTCCCATACATCGTGCATGCCGCATTCACTGAGGAATTCACAGGACGCATCTTCAAGAAGACATTCGTTCAAGGCCAGAGGCCCTTCCAAAGCTTCAACAACTTCCAGAACTGTAATTTCCTTGGGATCACGGGCCAAGCGCACGCCACCTGACACACCACGTGTACTATTTATTATTCCCTGCTGGACAAGGGGTTTGAACAATTTTCTGAGAAATGGTTCAGGGATTTTTTTATTCTCTGAGATATCACCAATACTGATGCGGCTTTCATCTCCATTTTCGACCAGATACCTAACGGCTCTCAGTCCATATTCCCCTGCTTTAGTTAAACGAATCACAATATAACTCCTTGTCTCATTTACCAGTCAAATGTCCTACAACTGGGCGTTACTCTTTCAAACTACTATTTGTGAGAATATTACTCTTAATAGCGAGAAATCCCAGATGAAGTTTCAATTTTTAATAGAATGTTTCCAATTGAGTATGCTCATAGTTAAGGACTATTCCTCAACAGTTGAACCACCCTTTTGAATTATCAATGCGATCCCTGCCAGGCTCGCAACGAGCCCCAGCCCCAAGAAGAAGATGTCAAAAGCATCTGCTGCTCCACCCAGAATATTCATCCATGCTTCTCCAAGGGAGATAGCACCGACAACCAGGGCTGAGTATCCGACTTTTTTTTCTTCTTTCATAGCTTCCTGTCATCTCGCTGAAAATTTTTCGTTACGATGACATAAAGGCAAATATGTTGCCAAACCAGATGGCCAGGCAAAATAACCCTCTTGGAAGTGTATTGTTTAGCTCAAATGCAGTCGGGAATTATTTCAAGATTGAAATTTTTTGTGAGAAGGATCCATATCCAGGTGAGTTGATCTGTGCGATATACACACCAGATCCAAGATTCATTCCATGATTATCCTTGCCATCCCAGCGTGCTTCATACTCAGCTGCAGCAGCATGGTTTAGAGATGTGGAATACACTTCGCTCCCCCGAAGATCGTAGATGGTAAGTGTTCCCCGGAACTGGGGACCTGTTGTATAAGGGATATTCACTTCACCATTGAAGGGATTCGGGTAAGCTGCATGAAGTTTAAAATTTTCTGGGCTGAAACCTCCGTCAGCACTGGCAACCTGATTGGCACTTTTAAGTATCCACTCATTTTCATCAAAACTAAGTGAAGTCGGGACAAAATTTAAAGTGAAGTTAAAATCCTGAGATCTCAAGGAATCCCAGATGACCATATTCAATTCATTGGTGCCATCGCTAAATTTTAGATCAATTGGCATTTTGAAGACGGGCAGAGAGTTGCTTTGAATCTGTTCAACATGCACAGTCACCTCTGAATTCCCAAATTCATCTTCTTCACCCGCGCTCCACCACCATGTATAGGAGGGCCTCCCAATTCCGTAAATCCATTGGTCAAAATACCATTCCAAATCCTGACCCCAAACCTCTTCAACAACACCCTGGAAATCCTCCGTGGATGCCGTACTGAACTGGAACTCATCGCGGTAGGCTGCCAGGCTGGCAAAAAAGGTATCATCCCCTACCACATGTCTTAGCATATGCAACACCCAGGCACCTTTTTGGTAGACCATGGAGTAGCTAAAAATTGCTCCTACACTACTGGTATCTGGCCGATACACTGAACTGTTCACATTATTCACCTTGGAGGCCATATGCTCATGATAAGCATCCTCCCCATGCTTAGCCCCCCAATAAAGGGCTTCAGAGTAGGTGGCAAAACCTTCATTGATCCAAATGTGATGGAAATTACTGCAAGTGACCAGATCTCCCCACCACTGGTGAGCCAACTCATGGGCAATTGTATTTTCACCATAAGAGCCCATACTGGAACAAGTCTGATGCTCCATGGCACCACCCCATTGGAATTGGGCCATACCATACTTTTCCTCGGCAAATGGATATTTTCCAAAGTATTCACCGAAGATATCAAGCATACCGGCAGTGCGATTCCAGCGCTCGACTATGGATGCCGTTGCAGAAGAGGGATACATCCAATATTCCAGGGGCATGGAATCACCATCTGCGAAATGATGCATTTCTGTCCAATAGGTATAATCAGTTATAGCCAATGAGACTAGATAAGTGGTTATTGGATATTTATGTTCCCATATTGTAGTTTTTGTATCATCCAGATTTAATGTTTCTGAAACAAGCAATCCATTGGCTACAGCATCATAGGCGGCATCGGTGGTTAGGGATATCCTCACTGAGTCAGCTTTGTCCGTGGGTACATCTTTACAGGGCCACCAGGATCGAGCACCATATGGTTCGCTCAGGGTTGAAATCATAGGAGGACGGTCGGTATCATTAAACTGATTACCAAAAGCGAAGGCTTGAAAGCCCCCTTGTAGAGGATGTCCATGATATTGGATACCAACAACAAAAGATTCTCCAACATTGTAGCTACCATCTAATGCGATGCTAATCAGATCTGAGAAGTGATTAAAAGTTGCCCCGTTATGGGTGACTGCATCTACAGTCATGCCACTGGCAAAGTCAAGTTGGATGCTCTCCAGATTATCAACTTCTGATACCACGTGGACCTCTACATTTCCATAAATGGTCTCAGGACCAATATTTATGTCCAATTCAATATTATAATAATGAACATCGTAGTCAAAAATGTCAGCCCTTTGGGAAGCTTTTGCCAGGGAGTTGTAGTGGGCGGTCATCTCTGAGATAGGCTTACAGGGAACGTTTGTGTTTTCATAAACCTGGGCAAAGACCGAACTCATGACAAGAATGCTAAATATGTATGTGAAACGTTTCATAAATTTCCTCAAAATATATTAACGGAAAATAGGTCACTGATCCTCAGGGTGCAATATCTCTAAGCATGAATACATTAAAGAATTAGTGACAATTTGGATTGGGTTATAAAAAAACGCGGTGGGATCCCGCGTTTTTATGATTTATTGTAGAATTGAGTTGATCACATTGGCCAAAAATTGGAGTCGTTCCAGACTTCCTGCCTGAAATCCTCCTCAAGTGCCATGAGCTTTTGATGATGATCAATCTCCCAGTCAGTGAGCCAGGTAAAAAGCTGCTTGATATCTGGATCAGTGGCTGCTTGTTCCTCTTTCTGATAAAATTTAAAAGCACGCTCTTCCAATGTGAGGGCAATACTTATAGCTGAGGAATCAAAATCACTATTTCTCAATTCCATAAGAAAGGATTTATCAATGATGGGGTCTTTAAAACCAAATTGAAGTTCTTCCTCTGTGGGTAGGACAACTTTACCCTCATCCAGATGCCGTTTAAAAGTCAATTGCAGAATTTTTAAATGATGCTCTTCCTCTTTCACCATGTGCTCAAAAAGTTCTTTGGCTACTGCAGAGGTGGCTGTTTTGGCAGCCATGGCAAAAAACTCTTTGCCATTCATTTCTAGAAGGATGGCTCGTTTGAGCACATCTTGAACGGATTTAAATTCAGACGTTTTTTCAGCGGTGTTCACAAATATTACTCCCCATCCTTGGATGAATTGTCAATGTCTTCGTCATCTTCATCTGATTCTTTTTGGAGCGCTGACTTCTGTTCCATGCGGTAAATGGCACAATGCTCTATTTCAGAATCGCGAAAACTGGTCAAAGGATTGTAGTCGCTTTTGAAGCGATTTTCACAATCATTAGCGGCTTCAGGACCTGATGGACATTCGATGTCATAGACAGGACAAAAGCCCTTGCGTTCATTTGATTCATTTGATGTCATCATTTTTCTTCCTATAACCATTAGCTAAGGTGAGATCACAGCTAGTTGCTCTACGATCGCATAATATAATCATGACCTGCAAAAAAATCGGTATTGCTTATAAAAAAAAGCGGGACTCGTAAATTCGAGCCCCGCAACCAAAAGGAAATCAGTTAAAACTTATTATTGGCCTGAAAATCCAATAGCGTTCGCATATAGTTATCACGAACCAAAGTTTGTGGTTTTGGTGAATGAATTAAGCTCATGCTTCCCTTCATCTGGGAAATGCTTTGATATTCATTCTCATCCATCCAGGTAATCAAATCTGCTTCGATGGTTTTGATCAGTTCAGGACCATAAGCCATGAGCGCAGATGTCAACATGGTTACATCAGCACCTGACATAACAAGTTTAAGCACGTCCTTGGCACTGTGAACACCACCACTGGCGGCAAAATTCAAGTTCACATTTCCACGAAGGATAGATATCCAGCGCATGGGCAGACGAATATCCCTGCTGTGGCTTAAATGAATCTGACGTTTGGTTTCCAGTTTCACCAGATCGATATCTGGATGGTAGAAACGGTTAAACATGACCAGAGCATCAGCGCCAACCCCCTCTAAGGCCTTGGCCATGGCAGGGAGTGAACTGAACCTGGAACCAATTTTAACAGCAACTGGAATATCCACATTAGATTTCACCCAACTCACAATATCTGTATAGCGTTTTTCAACATCGGCACTGCTTTCATTGAAATCCACGGGTAAATAGTGAATGTTCAATTCCAGACCATCTGCACCAGCATCCTGCAATTTTTTGGCGTATTGCATCCACCCTCCAGGAGTAGCTCCATTCAGACTGGCAATGATTGGAATATCCACGCCTTCTTTGATCTTGCGGACATTTTCCAAATAGTCTGCGGGACCTGACAGGTATTCGTGAGCCTGTGGGAAAAAACTCAGGGATTCAGCATATGAATCCGTGCCATACTCCATGAAATGTTCAATGGAACTGTCTTCCTGCTCGATTTGCTCTTCAAAGAGAGAGAACAATACCACAGCGGAAGCACCATTGTCTTCCAGGATTTTGATTTGATCAAGCTTTTCAGTCATAGGTGAAGCTGAGGGAACTAAAGGATTCTTTAATTCCAAGCCCATGTAATTTGTACTTAGACGCATATCAATTATTCCTTTATAATCTTCACTTAAGCTTCATCGTATGATATTGCAGCAAGCTTGGCATAGTAATCATACTTCTCTTTTGCTGCCACATCAGAGGCTTCTATATATTTAGTTGATAACTCAGGGTCAATACGACTCAGGATGGAAAATCTTGTTTCATTCATGGCGTATTCACGGACATGTTTCTTAGGAGGTTTGGAGTCCAGGGTAAGTGGATTTTTGCCTTCTATTGCCAACATTGGGTTATAGCGATAAAGTGTCCAATAAGCGCTATCAACAGCCAACTTCTGTTGATCCATCCCCTTCGCCATATCAATTCCATGTGCGATGCACTGGCTATATGCAATGATGAGAGACGGACCCTCATAGGCCTCAGCTTCCATAAAGGCGCGTACAGTCTGAGCATCATTTGAGCCCATTGCTACTGATGCGACATAGACATTCTTATAGCTCATTGCCATCATACCGAGATCTTTTTTACCCGAAGGTTTTCCAGCGGCAGCAAATTTCGCAACGGCTCCCAGAGGAGTAGCTTTGGATTTCTGCCCACCGGTATTCGAATAGACCTCTGTATCCAGAACCAGAATATTCACATCCTTGCCTGAAGCCAGGACATGATCAAGACCACCATAGCCAATATCGTAGGCCCAGCCGTCTCCACCCATGATCCAAACACTCTTCTTGACCAGATTATCGGCAACAGAAAGTAGTTGTTTGCTCAGCGGTGTATCCAGTTTTTCAACAATATCTGTCATCTGTTTCACACGCATACGTTGCTCAAATATTTCAGGTTCGTTGGCCTGTGAGGCATTGGCAATTGAAGCAACTAGCTCAGCACCAATATCTTCCTTGAGCAGAGTCATAATTTCAACAGCATGTACCTGATGCTTGTCAATGGTAAGACGGTATCCCAGACCAAATTCTGCGTTGTCTTCAAAGAGCGAATTATTCCAGGTTGGTCCACGTCCGGCATCGTTTGTAGCCCAGGGAGTGGTTGGAAGATTTCCACCATAAATGGATGAACATCCCGTAGCATTGGCAATGATCATGCGATCCCCAAATAATTGTGAAGTAAGCTTCACATAGGGTGTTTCTCCACAACCAACACAGGCACCAGAGAACTCGAAAAGAGGTTGTAAGAGTTGTGAGCCCTTCACGGTGGCATGTTTGATATTGGTACGATCAACTTCAGGAATATCCAAAAAGAAATCCCAATTGGTTCTCTCAGCATCACGTAAAGGACGCTGATCAGCCATGTTGATTGCTTTGCGACTTAGATTACTCTTATCGCGAGCGGGACAGATTTCAACACACAGGTTGCAACCCGTACAATCTTCAACAGCAACCTGAAGGATATACTGTGAACCGGCTTCCCATTCTTTACCCTTGGCAGCTACGTGCTTAACGGTTTCAGGACTACCCTCAAAAGCCTTCTCATCTGCAATTTTTGGCCGAATCGCCGCATGGGGACAAACCATGGCACATTTATTACACTGGATACAAATATCTGGTTCCCAAACTGGAACTTCCAAAGCAATGTTTCTTTTCTCCCATTGGGTAGTGGCTGTTGGCCAGGTACCATCATTTGGCATGGCACTTACTGGAAGATCATCACCACGACCTGCAATAATTTCTGCAGTAACTTTCTGAACAAAATCAGGAGCGGCTTCAGGAACAATTAAGCGGAGTGCATCACTACCATTAAGTGTGGCTGGAACATCAACCTGGAACAGGTTGGAGACCGATTGATCCACTGCGTGGAAGTTTTTCTCCACAATGGCTTCACCCTTTTTACTGTACGTCTTTTTAATGGCCTCTTTGATCTTGGCTATTGATTCTTCTTTTGGGAGAATGCCTGAAATGGCAAAGAAACAGGTTTGCATAATGGTGTTGATACGCATGCCCATGCCCGTTTCCTGGGCAACTTTGACAGCATTAATCACATAGAAATTGAGTTTTTTATCAATGATCTGTTTTTGATAAGCTCTTGATAATGCACCCCAAATTTCATCTTTACTCAGGTGACTGTTCAATAAGAAAGTGGCACCCTCTTCAGCTTTGGAAAGCACATCAAACTGCTCCAGAAGTTCATACTGGTGACAGGCAATAAAATTGGCTTTATCAATGAGGTAGGTTGATTGAATTTTGTCTTTTCCGAAACGGAGGTGAGAAGTAGTGGTACTACCTGATTTTTTTGAGTCATACACAAAATGACCCTGGGCATAATTCTCAGTGCCTTCTCCAATAATTTTAATGGAGTTCTTATTGGCACCAACCGTACCATCAGACCCCAGACCATAAAAGAGGCCTCGGAAAACTTCACCTTTAGTAGTACGATATTCTGGATCGTAATCCAGTGAGGTATGAGAGACATCATCGTTAATACCAATGGTAAAGTGATTTTTGGGTTTATCTGAGCTCAGCTCATCATAAATCACCTTAATCATGGCTGGTGTGAATTCCTTTGAGGAAAGACCATAGCGACCACCAACAATTACTGGAGGTTTCTCGAACTGGAAGTAGTCTTCAATGGCTGCTTCTGCAAAGGCAGTAACCACGTCCTGGTACATGGGCTCACCAGCGCCACCAGGTTCTTTGGTTCTATCCAGGACTGCGATTTTCTTGACTGATGCAGGCAGAGCAGTAATAAAATGTTTGATTGAGAATGGTCTGAATAGGCGGACTTTCAGCATTCCAACCTTCTCGCCATTTGTATTCATGTGGTTAATGGTCTCTTCCACTGTTTCAGCACCGGAACCCATAATGATGATGACACGATCAGCGTCCTCAGGTCCGACATAATCGAATAAATGGTATTGGCGACCAGTGATCTTGGCAAAACGATCCATTGTTTTTTGGACCATCTCAGGAGCGGCTTCATAGTAGGGGTTGACAGTCTCGCGGCCCTGGAAATAAACATCAGGATTTTGGGCTGTACCTCGAAGAACGGGTCGGTTTGGATTCATACCACGGTTGCGGTGGGCAATCACCCATTCATCATCGATCATACCGCGAATATCCTCATCCTCGAGTTGCTCGATTTTCATGACCTCATGTGAAGTGCGGAATCCATCAAAAAAGTGGATAAAGGGAACCCGTGTCTGCAATGTGGATGATTGTGCAATAAGTGCACTGTCCATGACTTCCTGGACTGAGTTCGCTGCAAGCATTCCCCAACCAGTTGCACGGGTGGACATCACGTCAGAGTGATCTCCAAAAATTGAGAGGGCTTGAGCAGCCAGTGAGCGTGCAGAGACGTGAAAGACCGTTGAGGTTAATTCACCTGCAATCTTATACATGTTAGGAATCATGAGCAGCAAACCCTGCGACGCTGTAAATGTCGTGGTCAATGCGCCCGTCTGTAGTGCACCGTGGACAGCTCCAGCTGCTCCACCTTCACTTTGCATCGCTTCTACAGTTGGGACTGTACCCCAGATGTTTTTTCTTCCCTGTGCGCTAAAGGCGTCAGCCAGCTCACCCATGTTTGATGAGGGTGTAATGGGATATATAGCACAGATCTCATTTGTTTTGTGGGCAATGTATGCGGCTGCATCATTTCCGTCGATGGTTACCATCTTACGTGTCATTTATTTCTCCTGTATATGTCGAGTGGATTTGATCCTGAGAATTGTTCGTAAAGCATCACAAAATCATATGTAAATATCATGCCAAACAAAGCTGCATGACAAATATTTTTACTAATATGACGAATTTTATCACCCAGATGAAAATAATTTAACCTGAGAATCTGCTCCAGCCTATTTCAAGTAGATAAAAGAGCCGCTTCCTACTTGATGCTGTGGGGAGGAAATGGAATAATAATAGATACCACCACCCAGATTGCTGTTGGAGAGATCAATAGCAAGTTGATGTTGACCTGATCCAAGATATCCAAACCCTATGTGATGAACTTCCTGACCTCGCAGATTGTAGAGACTTGCACTGATCATTTTCCCAGTGGAAAGTTCAATCGGGATCATCGTACTGCTATTGAAGGGGTTAGGATAGGCATTTCCTAGAATATTGGCTTGCAAAGGTTGATAGACAGTCTCATCTCCTATAGCCGTAGGCAGATTATTGCTGAGGAGCCAATCTGTGCTTAATGTGGTGACATCTCCCAGGCTATTGCTCATTGGAACACTAATCATCTCAAGTTGTGCATATCCCTCCGAGGTATAGGCAAAAGTTGCACTTCCCAAACCGATGGGAAGATAGAGTTGGCTAAATTGGTCAGGATCTGGGATGTCACCGGATTCCAGAAGTAAAAGAATCTCATCAAACGACACATCCCGCAGCATATATGGCACAGCCCTGGGCAAGGTATTGTCCGTTAGTGAAATATTGAAGAGGGTTTCCGAACCATCTAAAGGAAAGTGAGACTCCTCTCCTACTAGAATCACACCATACACATTAAAAAAGTTCTGAGGGAGTTGTTGATATGAAATAAAATTATAAGTTAAAGTATCTCCGACCTGGGTTAAAACGGCACCAGCACCTTCTGAATCTGTGAGCGGGTTTAAAACACCATCTATGGTTCCTGATTCACTCCCAGTAGTATAGTTGACCGATCCCTGAGTATAGGCTGAAACAGGAAGTGTATTCCAGAGATTAAAGCTTCCATTGCTAATCGTCAACAGCTGAAGGCTTGTGTTAACCATCACACCAGTGAAATTCATTTCAAAATGGAAAGGGCTTGAGGTAAGGATTTCAAAATCACCTGTAACCGAAATATAGGGATTAAAGGCTGATAAAGAATCCAGCGTAAATGAAGCATCGAGGAGACCAGCCAGACTTTCGGGATCCACCTCGCTGAGCCAGACAAACATCTTAAGAGCCTCTGGAGACGGGTTCACATCATAGTCACCTTCCTCCAGCGGAAGTGAATCACTCATAAATATGACGAAGATATCTGCCAGTGTATCATTCCCGCTTACATAGAGATCGTAAGCAACCAGAGTTACCAGATGGGTGTCTCCAAGGGAAAGTTCAAACCCACCAACACCTTCATGTGGGACTTCGTCGGAGATAAGATCACCGGATAGATCAAGGGTCTGACCAGGAGTTGGGAAGCTCTGGTAGCTGAAGCTCATGTCCCCGGTATTCCATGCGCTTTGCCCCAGGAGGAAACTTGCCATTGCGAAAAGGAGAAGAACTTTCATCAGTAACTCAGGAACTTTTTTCTGCATCATAGTGTGTATTTCAATCCAAATTGAATGTTAGAGAAAGAGTTTTCCACATCTACAGAGCGCTCAACATTACTCCCCAGCGTGTGGTTAAGATCGCTTTGCCATTGTTCATTTCGAAAGGCAATGGTAAACCCAAGACCTGATCGAAGCTGATATCCTATTCCTGCATCCATGCGAATAATGTTGTCAAAGCGATAATTGAGTGGATCATTCATGAGTGTTGCTGCAAAGGAAAGGCTGAGTGGGTCAAGCGCCCAAAGCAGAGACGCCGAAAATTCATGGACATCCTGCACATACTTGCTCATCTGTTCATCAACGAGCCGCTCCAGACTTTCCCCCGTTTCTGAATCATATAAATCGGTCTTAAGAAAGATGGAAGAATATTTATGATAGCGATAATTTATGCTGGCTTCAAATGGGCTGGCAACAAATCCAAGACCAAGACCTAATCGCCAGGGTCCCCAAGTGACATATTCCAGACTTGACCATTTATCATGGGAATAAATTTGTTTATTGCCATTGTCAAACCATTCAATGGAATCACGAGTGGCAGATTCGTCCACAGCTATGCGGGAGGGTAATTCGATTGAAACACCAAAATTAAGATTGTCAGACACCTGGCTCAGAAGACCTACTCGAGCGCCAAACCCTGAATAGCTGGGGCTGAAATGCAGACTATCTACAAATCTATTGAATGTGTATATGTCGCTAGGATCAGTCTCTTCATACAACTTGCTAAATGAATTCTTCCCAGTGAGATAACTTACGGCATACCCCAGAGATGTGTTCATGGTAACCAATACAGAGGTCCCAGCAGTCAGGGCATACAAATCCCCACTTTCCTGGTATAAGTATTTATAATAGAAATCATCGTCAGGATCAACATCATTGAACTGGCTGATACTATTAAAGGAATTCACCCTTTGTAGATTGACACCCCAGACCCAGGCACCTCGATAGACCTGAACAGGCTTGATATAAGTCAGACTGTTAAATCTCAATTGCTGATCCTGGAGGTTCTCACCGACTGTGGAACCAAAAACACTTTTACCTGCCACTTGATCATAACTCAAGTCAGCTGAGAAGAAAGCACGTTCACTATAACTTAGTAGAGCAGGATTGCCTAAAAGGGCATTGCTAGCTCCCATGGAAGCTGGAATGACACCACTTTCAGACCCGGAGATACCCCTCATTCCCCGAAATGGTCTGATGACATCGTGATAGCTTTGAGAAAAAAGATTCACTCCCCATAAGAGAATGGCGAAAAAAACTATTCTGTTTTTCATATTGAGTTATTTCCGCGTTCTGGTGCGTTTTTTGGGTGGTGGTGGATCTGATTTTTCTGATTCTTTTTGTTTCTTAACGGCCTTAGACTTGGTGGATTTAACCGGTTTAGGTTTATTAACTTTTACTGGTTTAGATCTATTAATAGCCGGTTTCGCATCATTATTCCTGGGTTTTCTTATAATTGGGGGTTTGATGACAACCGGGTCGCTAATGATGGGCTTTACAATCGGTGAAGCTGCTGAGGACAACCCACTACCTATGCCTCCTGAGCTCCCTTTATTGCCAGAACTTGCTGGTGAGGAAAAATCGTTCCTTTCTCGAACTCTGGATCCACCCTGCATTTCATCGCGATCAAAATCTCTGGCTGGCGCAGGATCTCTCGTTTCGCTAACCACATAGACCGGTGCATAATGTGGATGATGATAATCGTAATAATTATAGGGACTGTAGTAGGAAGCACCATATCCCGTGTGATAACTGGTAAATGGCAGAGCCGGCTCCCAATATGGATCCCAACCATACATACCTGATCCACCAATGGTACTCACCATGGCAGGTTCAGAAACAACAATTGTCGAGGTCTGTGGGAGTGTCTGAGGTGGATACAGCATGGTATAGCAGGACTGAAGGACTACCACCATGAAAAACACCATTATTAATTTGCTTACCTGCATAAGTGGAAGGAAGTTAGCTTTCAGAGTTCGGAATGTCAACATGGTCTACCCCTTTCTTCCTCCTCTGAAACGGTAATGTGATAAGTAAGTTCCCAATCGCCAGAGAAGTTTCTATTACACTTAGACTTTTATATTCGAATTAGGTAAGGAAGAATCTCACCAAGAGACCAAGGTGATTAAAAAATGGTCGACACAATCAGAATGAAAATAGTCATCCCCAATGCTGAGAGAAGGTACAATCCTATTGTCAGGAATAGTGCCATAAATGCGGTAATCATAAAAGATCCAACATCCATGGCGTAAATCGTTCTTAAACCCATATATCCAAGATAGATAGTCATCCCCATCGAGAAGAACCCGCCTACTATGGGAAGCAGGATCAATAGAGATGCAGTCCCACTGGCATAAGCAAACATTCTAAAGATGAGCGTAAAATCATAGGTTTGAAGATCCCGCCATTTCAGGGAGAGATGGACGGCGAATGCTGAAAGGAACTGAAGCAAAATGACTGAAATCGGGTAAGCTAGCACCATGATCTGAGAAAAATTCTCAGGCAGATCAAGCATATCCCGGAGCTCTGGATTCTGTGGTAAAAACATATCAGTATCAGGATCAGCAAGTGTGAATGTCCACAAAAAGGTAAATACTTGAATAGCCACCGTATAGACAAGGGCATCGCTAATCCCGGCATTTCTTCTCATGACGCTAAAGGTAGCAGCGGGTCTTAACAGGAACGCCTTGATGGTCTCAATAAAGGCGACAAAGAAACCTAACTCATGTTTCTTTTCCCAGGGTGGACCATCAATAATAAATGGTAGTATCTCAGGAGTTTTTGGCTGTTCAGGTGTTTCCATTTGGCTCATTTTAGGGCTTTCAAATCTAACTGCAATAAAAAAAGCCCCACCAGGGGGCTTTAAATCAAGTCAGTAATTTCTTAAAGAGTGAGAATCCACTCCACAAGAACCACAATATCTAGAATATCTACGTGCAAATCATCATTGATGTCAGCCACATCGAATTGAACTTCAGAAATTTCAGCGTCGGAGAGAACCCATTCTAATAGCAATACAGCATCACTAATATTAAGCTCATCATCCCCGCTCACATCACCGGCTACAACACCAAAATCATAGTCCAGTGCTGCCATCACATCGATGAGCCCAAACCCGCGTGTGTTATCCGGTGAGGTATTCCCATCAGCGGTCATCATCAGTGCTTCTCTGACCATCATGGGAGTCCAATTTGGATGTGCTTCAAGGAGAAGAGCACAAGCTCCGGCAACCAGGGGTGCCGCAAAACTTGTCCCTGAGCCAGAAATATATTCTGTTGTGCTGTCAGTACCGGCCAGGAATGTGGCGACGCCTCGGGCTAATACTTCAGGCTTAATACGCCCGTCTGCTGTGGGACCATGAGAGCTAAAACTCGGTGTAACATTAAAAGCATCAACTGCGCCCACAGAAATGACAGAGTCTGCATCGGCAGGAGCGATGATGTGGTACCAACCAGTATTTCCTTCATTGCCAGCCGCTGTCACACATACCATTCCCAGGCTTGACGCATAATCAATCCCTCGGGTCGTAATAGCTGTTTGGCCGTCTAGATCATCCTCATAGGTATACCAATCAAGATATCCGAGTGAGCTGGAAACAACATCTGCTCCCAAAGCTTCACCCCATTCAAGAGCTGCAACAAATAAATCTTCTTCAGCCTCGATTTCCTCATTAAGCATTTCGGTTTTTGCCAGGAGAAATTTGCACTCATAGGCAGTTCCTCGAAGTTCACCATCGACAAAGCCACCAGCAGCCGAGGCACAAGCTGTTCCATGGTTATGTTGATTGACTGGGTCCCCATCTTGATTGGATGTGGTTGAATCCCCTTGAACAAAATCATATTCAGCTACGATACGCTCCTGTTGGAAGACATTATGATCAGTATAATAGCCAGTGTCCAACATCAACAGCCAGATATCGGTACCAGTAAACCCAAGCTCATGTGCTGCTACGGCATTTATCTGCTCATTTTGATCATAGCTTTCACCGTAGTCAGCGTCAGTGAGATAGACTTCATCATCTCGAGTGTTACGCTTGATAACTCTTTTAGAGACCTTATGGATTCGTTTGGTCTTCTTAACGATGGTATTACCATCGAGTTGTTCGATATAGTCTGAAGAGGCCTGAACTGAGACGGCGTTCAACCATCTACTGACGGTGCGAACTTTTACATCTGCTCCCAGAATCTCATCAATGTAGATAGCCGGAACTGGAAGATCTTGATAGGTAGGCCCTGTTATAGTCCCACGTAGAGACCGTCGATCCAGGGCTCGCTGAGATAGGTGGGGAAATTCATGCTCTGCAGGGTTAAAACTAGCCTGATCAGCCACTTCCTTATCGTGAAAAAAGACCCAATATGGCTGGTTCTCATTCTCATCCTGGCCATAGGCCGAGAATCCACAAAGTAGTGTAATTATTAAAAATATTATGTAGCGTTGCGACTCGCGCATTTCCACCTCAGGTCTAGCTCGTAATGTAGACTGGACAGTTAGGAGGTCAATATGTAATTGCTTGAGTCACATAATTGCCCATACTGACAACAGTTAAAGATCTATAAATTGTTCCCCTACAGAGCTCCCTGCATCCGTTTGAGAAAATCTTCGGCATTTTCATATCCTGTAGAACGGAGCGATGTGAGCTCCTGTCCGTTATTCATAAAGATGTAAGAGGGGACTCCTTTGATGGAATATTCCTTTTGAAAATATTTCTCAAACTCACCAGAGTCTTTGGTCATATCAATTTTGATAGAAATAAATTTCTTTGAGAGATTGACTACTTCCCCATCCGGAAAAGTAAATTTATCCATTTCCTTACAAGGGATGCACCAATCTGCATAAACATCAATCATAATTGGAGAATCTGTGTCCAGGAGGGCATCCAGTTCTAACTGACTAGTGGGATGTTGCCACGCTATGGCTTCCCCGACGTGTTCCGGTTCAGGAATACCCATCCAGGTACCGATGATAATAAGAATGATAGCGATGGCTTGTTTGATCCTATTAAAACCAAGATTTCCTTCAGCACTATTATCAAACATGATCAGATAGACACCTGAACCGAGTAGAAAGATGGACATGACAAGATTACCCCATTCACCCAGAAGCGGCATGATGAAATAAATAGCCATTGCGATAAGAACCAGCCCAAATATGACTCTCACACCGATCATCCAGGTTCCTGAACGAGGCAGGGATGATAGTTTGCTGGAATACATAGCGAGGAAAAGATATGGTAGCCCAAGTCCCATGGCTAAAGTGAAAAACATGCTAAAACCGAGAATCACACTCTGTTGAGCGGCAACATAAGTGAGTAGACCAATAACAAAAGGACCAACACAGGGAGCTGCAACAATACCCAGAGTTAAACCCATAAAGAATGACCCAAAAATACCGGCTTTGGATTGACTGGCTGCAGTCATCAATCCTGTAGGAAGTCTAAACTCATAGACACCAAACATGGATAGTGATAGTCCGACCAAAATGGCCGCAATTCCAATCAGGACGATGGGGTTGGTGAGCAAAGCTCCAAACAAACCACCACCAAGCGCAGCCACCACCCCAAGAATGGAGTAGGTCACTGCAATACCCAGCACATAAGCCAGAGCCATCCAGAAAGTGCGTCCCTTGCTGGTATCCTGTCCACCAAAGAAGCTGATGGTTATGGGAATCAATGGATACACACAGGGTGTTAAATTCAAGGCCAGTCCACCAAAGAAAATGATAAAGAAAGTTAGAAATATTCCATAGTCATCAACCAAACCAGAGATTTCATCATCTTCAACCTGGTCTGCAGCCGCCATTTCAGTTTGTGGAATTAATTTTGGGAAATACTCTGTATGAGTTGCTATGCGTTGACTCGCTTCATCCACCACTGGCAGATTATATGAGAAATTCACTGCATCGGGAATCAGGCATTTGGTATCATCACAGGCTTGATAATAAACCTCTCCCTCAATCTGAAGCGGTCCTGAAATAGTCTCCGCTAGCTTCAGGGTGGTGCGCAAGATGATGCGTCCGCCATAAACCGCAGCAGGCTCTTCAACCCCAGCCACTGAAATCATGTCGGCTTTTGGATAAATCCACTCACCTACACTATAGGGTTTTCCCTCAGTAAAAATGGCAGGTGATACAGGGATGGTGAACTCATCATTACCCATGGGTGCATAAAGATGCCAGGGATGGTGGATATCTACAATTAAGGCAACATCAAGTGTCTCTCCTGCCATGGCTGCATTCTGGCTTGAGACAAATTCTGCTGTTATTATTTCCCCAGGTGCCTGTTGTCCCCACAGGTTCATTGAAAAAAGAACCAGTATGACAGGCAAAAACAGTTTAAATGATTGGCGCATGATGATGTTTAATCCTTACTCGTTTGAGTTGATCCCTTAACTAAAGAGATATTTTATCCTTCCCCACATGGGATGTCTTCTTTGATACCAGGCTTTCTCAAAGGTTACGCGTCGTTCATCAAAAGCTGCAATTCCGAGATCTACAAAAGCCTCTCGTTGATCATAAGCTGACCAATGCACGCCTGGCATTTCTGGAAGTAAAAGTACATCAGCTTCCTGATTCAACATGTCGCGGTAATGACATGATCGAATATTCTCACTTTGACTCATAATAGCCATTGCGTTGTCCATGTCAGTGATGGGATTGATATCCTGGCCCACATCTACTGCCATTACAAAATCGGCTCCCATCTCGCGAGCCATACGGATCGGCACCTGCTGTGATACGCCACCATCTACCAGGGTCTTACCTTCGTGATAGACAGGGGGTAAAAATCCTGGAATTGCTATTGATGCCATAACTGCAGGTAAAAGCGGTCCCTCGGTGAAATAAATATCTTCGCCAGAATACAAATCAGTTGAGACAATCCCTAGCTCTGTCCCCGAATCAAACCAGGAGTCCTCTGTAATAACATACTTAATAGCTTCTTCTATTCGGTCGGCTCGAACCAATCCTGGCTTTGAATGTGCCAGGTTGATGACAATTCTATCTTGGATTGCTGAGGACACTTGATGCCAGAACGATTCACCGCCCCGGCCCTTCACATTGATGAGATGCATACCCAGTTTGCGAAAAGGTTCGCTTTTTGACATCCTATCAAGTTCAGCCCAGGTAGCTGCTGCACTCCCCATTTTGATATAGGTTGCTGCAACTAAAGCACCCATGCTCGATCCTGTTATATAATCAGGACGAATCCCAATCTCATCAAGGCGTTGTAAAACACCAATATGGGCAAACCCTCGAGCTCCCCCACCGCCTAAAGCCAGACCAAAGCTGGGACGGCTCATAGACTACTTCTGGTAATCTTCCGATGAAACCATGCTGGTTTTCAAGATGGTTACTGACTCAAGCGGATTGTCGGCAGGATCGCGTTCCAGTTTAGCGATTTCATCAACAACATCCATACCCTCGACAACATTACCAAATACTGTATAACCACCATCGAGTTGTGTCAAACGAGCTAAACAAAAGTAAAACTGACTTCCACTAGACAATTTTTCAGGATTACCCTGTCCAGTTCTGGCTGCACCAAGCGTACCCCTTAAGTGAGGTTGTCCGATCTCAGCTGGAATTCTTTCACCGATCCCGCCATGACCATCATCCGATCGGTCATCATTATCACGGGTATTGGGATCTCCTCCCTGAACTACAAAACCTGGAATCACTCTGTGAAAATAGATTCCTTCAAGTGAACCCTCTTCAGCCAATTTTTTGTAATTTGCTGCATGGAGTGGTGCTTCTGCCTCATAAAGATCAATAAAGATGGTTCCCACGGAGGTTTCCATTTTGATGTATTCATCTGCAGGAGCTTTGGCTTCTTTGCTACATCCGATCATTACTGCAAGTGCCAGTATGACCAGCAGAATTTTAGTTGTTGTTATTTTTCTCATTTTGTCTCCACTTCAATAGGTTTTAACGGTTGATCCTGGCGGGCCAGGATAATATTCAGATCCTGCTCTTGTCTCTGTGAAACCACAGACATAGCCAGATCGGGATCATTATTTTTTTCGCTCAGATGAGCTAACATAACTCCATTCAGATTGCCTAGTTCAGCCAGAAGGGCAATAAACTCGGCGCTATCTCTATTGCTCAGATGGCCTACCCTGCTATCCACTCTTGCTTTTAAATGGGGAGGGTAAGGTCCATTCCAGAGCATATCGCGATCATGATTGGCTTCCATGACCAAAAAATCAACTTTACGCATGGCCAGGAAATTATCCTCTGTCACTGCACCAAGATCGGTGAGATATCCTAGACTGACACCTCCGCTCTCTACAAGAAACCCCGTTGAGCTGGCTGAATCATGCAAAGTGGGAACGCTGGTCACGGTGAGTGAACCCAACTCCATTACTTCCTTCATTTCGAAATGGCGCATTCTTTCATTGCCACTGAATTTCCGATGACCCGCACGTTTGGTAGCGGGGTGCATGAGTAGCGGGACCTTGTGACGTCTTGACAGAATGCTGGCTCCTTTGATATGATCGCCATGCTCATGAGTAATCAAACAGGCTTCCAGATCGTCAGGCTCAAGACCAACGAGCTGCATACGTCTCCGTATTTCAGCACCGCTAAAGCCTGCATCAATAAGGATCATGGTGTTTTCATTTTGAACGACACAGGCGTTCCCGCTGCTCCCGCTTCCCAACATGAACAATTTCAGCATTTAATGACGTCGATCCTTTGTATTATTAGCAGACATCCCATGATTTTCAAATTAGGATGACACTGAGCCAATTCAACTAAAAACTACCCTAGAAATAATTCCAAACCAATTACCCCCTCTTTCACTTCCGCTCTAAATTCTTATATTCTTAAAAACAGTTGGCAAGGAGTGTAGCACACTTTTAAACTTATAGCCATGTCACAATTGGAATTTTTCAAACCACCTACCAAAACACCCAGTCGATCAGAGGTCGCCCTCATCGCGGCAACCCTGAATTTTCAGATAAAACTTATCCTGGCCTTGTCATCCAAAGATGCGGAGCAAATTATCAAGATTTCTCAAGGTTTGATTAAGCCCTTTGGCGCTGCAACAGCATTTAGCAAAAAAACAGTCTGGAAATACTTCAATCACCCACATACGCTGCCCTTTGTTGGTGTATTGCGAGATGAAATAATAGGATTCCTGGTTGGAGTTCCTCTGGAAAATTTTAGCGACGAACAGTGGGCATCTCTTGATCCCACATTGGGAGATCACGAAACCATCTATACCTATGCCTTTATTTTTGATGAAAAACATCAGGGTCAGGGCTATGCCAAGATGTTGAAAAAAGTATATTTGAATTGGTTAAAAAAACGTGGCTACCTCTACGTTTCTGGGCATGTCCGTGAAGGTATATCCAGCCAATTCTCCTTACATACCCGAGTCCTCCAAAAATACCCCAATTGGCACGATACTGGCAAAGTCTTCGAATACTATCAGCGCCCACTACGCTGAGCAAATTGACTGAAGCAGATTAACATTCTCACGGAGGAGATGTGTTCAATAAACTAATCGTCGCTCTCATGCCCCTGGCACCCAGGTTTATAGTTAAAATGATCTCAAAGCGCTATATCGCTGGCGAGGATACTGCCTCTGCCATGGTCGCCTGTCAACAATTGAAACAACAGGGATTTTTGACTACCGTGGACATTCTGGGAGAATCCGTTACTTCAAATGACCAGGCCAGGGAAGCCCGAGATTCCTATCTTGAGCTGATTATGGAAGTTGCCAAGAATAACATCGCTAAAAACATATCTCTGAAACCAACCGCTATGGGTCTGGGCTTATCTGAAGACCTGGCCAATGAATACATCACAACTATTGTGCAGAAAGCACATGAGGCTGGCGTATTCATCCGTATTGATATGGAAGATTCTCCCTATACGGATCAAACGCTTGATATGTATGATCGCTTGAGAATCAAATACCCTCAATTAGGAACAGTGATTCAAGCCTATATGCATCGCAGTTTGGATGATGTGAAAAAGATTGCAGCCATTACTGGAAATTTAAGAATCTGTAAGGGTATCTATAAGGAATCTCCACAAATAGCCTATCAGGATGCAGATGAGGTCCGTCAGAATTATCTCAAACTGGTCAGAGAGATGCTGGTTAGCGGTGCCTATGTTGGTATCGCCACCCACGACCCATTTTTACTTGATGAATCACTCAAAATCATTGACGAACTAAAAATCACAAAAGATAAATATGAGTTCCAGGCACTCCTGGGGGTCCCCATTGTAAAAAGGCTGGAGGCATTGGTCAGTATGGGTCACAGAGTCCGGATCTATGTCCCCTTTGGAAGTGAATGGTACGCCTATTCCAGTAGACGTCTGAAGGAAAATCCAGATGTTGCCGGCTACGTTTTAAAAAACTTATTCGTGCAAAACTGATGACTGACCCACATCAAATTCTCCTAGAGAGTAAGACCATCGCAGTGGTAGGGGCATCTCCCAATCCAGTCCGACCCAGCCACTGGATCAGCAAATATTTAATGTCAGAGGGATATACAGTAATACCGGTCAATCCAGGTCATGATGAATTATTCGGATTGAAATGCTATCCCGATGTTGAGAGTATTGAATCGGATATTGATATTGTGAACATTTTCAGAAGATCTGATCAGGTCATACCCATTGTGGAGAGTTCTCTAAAGAAAGCTGCCATCAAACTGGTATGGATGCAGGATAATGTGTTTAACGAAGATGCAGCGAAGCTAGTTAGTGACGCCGGTATTCCCGTGGTGATGAACGATTGTATTTATCGGGTGCACCGTCAGATCAAATAAACGGTGTATCAAGCAGAGCGCTGTCCCCAATTAAGTTTCTTTCTTAATTTCTCATAAAACGTATTATCCGGTGTTACTACCAATTGTATTCTATAAGAACTGGGACGAATTCGAATTCGAAGGCTGCCATCGATATGCCTGGTATTTTTACCATCAATATGCAAATGGGCTAAACCTTGAGGATTACTTAAAGTTACATATATACTTTTTTCACCTGTTAAGACGACAGGGCGAACAGACAATGTATGGGGGGATATGGGGGTAATAGAGATGGCCTCCAGGCTGGGATCAATAATGGGACCACCAGCAGATAACGCATAGGCAGTGGAGCCAGTCGGTGTGGAAAGAATAAGACCGTCAGAGAGATATCGATTGAGTAATTCCTCCTCCACCCGTACTTCAGTCGCCAATAGATTGAACACATCGGCTCTTTCGATGACTACATCATTTAATGCCCAAAGCGTTTCCTCTGTACCATCTTCAAATTCCAGACGACAATTCAAAACCATACGTTCTTCTATACGGTAATGACCTCTCAAGATGTCATCAAGTCCAGAACGCCAATCCCGTTCCAGCGTGGTCAGGAATCCCAGACTTCCCAGGTTTATTCCCAGAATGGGTATGGGTGTACGCATAACAGCTTGTGCCGACGACAGCAGGGTCCCATCGCCACCAATAGATATGATGAAATCTGTATCCCGCGGAATATCATTTTCGGTGATGATATTTACTTCGAGGTTGTTGCATTCTATTTGTCGGGCAAAACTATCCAACATGAACAGCTCATGCCCTTCTTCCAGTAGTTTGTCGAGAATCTCACCAACATACGATTTTATCTCTGTGTCACTCTGAAAACCCCAAATGGCAAATTTCATCTTATCCCCAGTAATGCCTTAATCCATGGTTTGTTTTTCGAAACCACCATCTGCATTTCGAACCAGCTTGTCAATCTTTTGCTTGGCAGAATCTAATCTATCACGACAGAGGTGGATCAATTTCAAAGCTTGTTCGTTTTGCTTGATGGCATCATCCAGCTTGAGATCCTCCCCTTCCAGTTTGGACACTAAAGTCTCAAGTTCTCCCATGAGCTCTTCAAATGACTTGTCTTTTTCACTCATAATTAAATTTAGAAACTCCCTCTGGTTAAGGTCACTTTATTTTTCTTTTTTTTACTTTACTGGCAATTGAGCTGATTTCACCATCCCGGAGACGCATGTGGACTTCTGTACCTTCAGAAACCTGCTCAATGGAGCGGATCAATTCCCCCTGTGCACCACTGATAACAGAATACCCCTTTTCAAGGATAGTAAGTGGATTCAATGCTTCAATCGAAACCGACAGATTGTCCAATCGAGCAGTCAACTTAGAAATTTTATCCTGGGTTGATCGCAGTGAGAGATCCTCCAGATGATCCAGTTTCTGATATGACTGTTCAATCATCAATTCAGGTCTCTTTAAAGCATAGGAACTTGAGATGTGATCCAAACGCTGTGCGTATTTTTCAATTCTACTTCGAATATTGGTTTGCAGGGACTGCTCAACCTGGCCAAACCACCTCATGAGTTCAACCTGATCGGGAACAACAAGTTCTGCGGCAGCAGATGGAGTAGGTGCGCGATGATCTGCAACAAAATCAGAAATGGTGGTGTCTGTTTCGTGTCCAACTGCACTGACTATTGGTATCATTGAATTTGCTATGGCTCGAGCCACGATTTCCTCATTGAAAGCCCATAAATCTTCAAGAGAACCACCGCCCCTACCGACAAGTAGAACCTGACACTCATTCATACTATTAAATGCCTCAATGGCGTTGGCAATTTCAGTAGCTGCCCCTTCACCCTGGACATTGACTGGGAAGAGCACAAGCTCTGCCAGCGGAAATCGACGACTAAGTATATTTATCATATCACGAATAGCCGCACCTGTTGGTGAGGTTACAATACCGATTTTTGCAGGATATGCAGGTAATATCTGTTTGAGAGAAGGGTCAAAAAGACCTTCAGCATGAAGTTTTTTCTTCAGGTTTTCAAAAGCAAGGTGGAGATCACCTTGACCGGCAGGTAACATTTGATCCACGACCAACTGGTATCTACCCTGTGGGGGATAGACTGATATTCTGCCATGAGCGGTGATTTCCATGCCATGAGCAGGCTCAAATCTGACTCTCTCATTCTGACCTCTGAACATGACACTACCCAACTGGGCGCCACTGTCTTTCAAACTGAAATACCAATGACCAGAACTATGCCGAGTCAGGTTTGAGATTTCACCCTTCACCCATACCGATGCAAAGCCCTTTTCCAGGGTATGCTGGACTTGACCCGTAATCTGGGAAACTGATAGAGTGTTGTTGAGCTCGGGTAATTGAGCCATAGGATTTTTAGAACAAAAAGAGGGTGACGGAATTGCTTCCACCACCCTCTATATAAAATTTTAAGAAAGTCCTAACGGATCTTTTTCTTTTGACGGTTGGAGCGTAAACGCTTCTTGCGTTTATGTGTTGCGATCTTACGCCGTTTCCGTTTTTTTCCACAAGGCATGTAGCTTCTCCTCTTTCAATGCGGCGCGAATATAAGAGCCCAACCATAGTCCACAAAGTAATTTATCGTAGTAATATTTTGCTATTCTCTAGCCATAAGTGAATCATTAACACGATCTCGTAGCAAGCGAGAGGGCTTAAACACGGGGACGTAGCGAGCTGGTAAATTGACAGCTTCACCCGTTCCTGGGTTTCTGGCTTGTTTGGGAGCGCGTTTCTTCACTCCAAAACTTCCAAATTTTCTAAACTCTACACGACGACCATCGACCATTGATTCAGCCAGAGTTGTGAGAAAAGCATCAATCACAGCCTCCGTCTCAACTTTTGTCAATCCGGTTCCGCCTGAGATGATATCCACCATATCTGCTTTGGTCATGCTAGTCTCCTTTGTTAATAGGGGATACGATATTGCAATTTTATACTTGAAGATGATTCCCATCCGGGTAAGGCTGAGGAAACATCATCTTTTAATATGGTCCACCAGGATCTACGAGGCTCCAGAGGATACTGTAAACGGCTATTCTGTGGTATACCTGCCTTGATACAAAGTGCCTTTCTGGCATCTTCAAATGTTCCCAGAGCATCCACCAAATTGGCTTTGAAGGCTTGTCGACCCGTAAATACTCGTCCATTTCCCAAACTTTGCATATTGATCTCGTCGATTCCCCGCTCTTGAGAAACAACCTCAGTAAATTGTTCATAAACATCGTTGATGATTCCCTGGAAGTAGGCCTGCTCCTGTTCATTCATCTCCCGGAAGGGTGAACCAGCATCTTTAAATTCCTGGGACTTCACAGTTCGCATACCCACACCGACTTTTTCCATCAAATCAGAGTAAATAGGAAACTGCATGATGACGCCAATACTTCCCGTAAGGGTACCATCGTTGGCAAAAATGCTATCAGCACCGAGAGCAGCATAATAACCACCTGAGGCTGCAACGCTTGACATACTTACAAAAATGGGTTTGTCACTATTATCCCGGACTGCTTTAATGGCATGATACAACTCCTGGGAGGGAGCAACCTGACCACCAGGAGAATTGATGGGGATAAGAATTCCACCAACCCTATCATTTTCAGCAAACTTCTGTAGGGAGGATATCCATTTACGGGAACTGTTTATTTCTCCCTCAAGGGGCAATACAGCAATACGTTTTGAATTGTCAAACCACTTACCCCCACCTTCCTTTGTTGAAACCATAAAGATCAAAACAGCCAGCACAGCAATGACAATCACACCATAAACGCGATTCTTATTCTTGTATTTGCTATCCATTATTCTTCTTCGTGTAAATGGTTAATTTTTGTCCTGGATATATGTGCTGTCCATAACTCAAACCATTCCAATGTCGAATGCGTTTGGCACTGGTATTAAAATTTTCTGCAATCTGACCCAGCGTATCACCCTTTCTAACCGTATAAGTCTTTTTTGCGTAATCTGTCGATGGTGGTGAAGACTTGCTTGTCTTCTTTTTGCTTGTGGTAGAAGCATAATTTTTAGGAGCGGGTATTACTAATTTTTGACCTACGGAAAGCCGGTTTCGATTTTTAATACGATTCGCCTGGACAAGCTTTGTTAAGGAGACATTGTATTTGCGAGCAATAACTGACAATGTTTCACCGCGACGAACATAATGAACCTGATAGTCAATTTTATCGGAAGTAGGTATGGATGCCATAGCATTAGGATTTACTGAGCCCTTGCCTAAAGGCACCTTGAGTTGATAGGGTTTTTTGGCAGGTGGAGTAACACCCTGTCGTAATTCAGGATTATATGTTTTCAGATCCTGATAATTAACGCGTAACGCTCGGGCAATCTTATCAAGATCCAGACTGCGATCAATATCAATGATTTCATATTCCCAGTCAGTAAGATCATCAACATGGAAGCCATAACTCTCCGGATCGCTACCAATAATCGCAGCAGCTAATACGGTGGCAACATAATTTCGTGTCTGTCTAGGTAGGGTAATCATGCGCCAGTAATCACGATGTCCCTCCCTCCTGATGGTCCTGCGAACTCTAGCTTCACCAGTGTTGTACGAAGCCATGGCCAGATACCAGTCATCAAATTCATCATGGAGGTCTTTTAAATATTTAGCAGCTGCGTGGGTGGATTTAACCACATCCCTGCGTTCATCCACCCACCAGTCACGCTTCAGGCCGTAGCGTCGACCTGTGGCTGAAATAAACTGCCAAGGTCCAACAGCATGAGCATAAGAATAAGCTTTGGTATTCAAACCGGATTCAATCATCGCCAGATATATCAATTCTTCTGGGAGACCATAGGAAGCCAGAATGGGTCTGATGGTGGTAGCATAAAATGAATAGCGATCCAACCAGATCTGGAACTCCTTGTGCTTTCTATGCTGCAAAAAATTTATCATTGTTTTTACACGGCTATTCAAGATGAGCGGGAGATGTCCATCTCTATCATCTACAACCATAAAACTCACATCGGCATCAAGTGAGTCTAGCAAATCACTCATGCGTGAGAGTTGGTCTTTCAAAGAGGGTTGACCGAGAAGATCCTGCAGGTCTTTGCTGATATAACCTTCAAAATCTGTCGAAGCCAGCTCACTGAGCCCTGATACCATTTCTCGAATCTCATCAGGGATGGGGTCATCAATTTCTTCAATGGCTGCCAGGGTTGCCACGAGACGTTCAACTTCAAACTGGACACCCAAAGTATCCTGCGCAACAATCATCAATCTGCCATCTGCGTAGTAGCGTTTGGCTTCCTGGATAAAATACTCTAACAGAAAATCATCATCTTCCAGGTCGATGGCGGGTTTAATCATTTGCCCCATACTTAGCATGCTGGGAACGGGCATTAGTTCAGCAGAAAAGCTCTGGGTCCCCATAAGTAAACTGAGGGTCAGAGCGAACTTTATTATTCGCGAAAGATTAGTTGAATTCATAATGGGAGAGAAGATAGAATTAAGATTATTTGATAACAAGCTCAGAATCAAGCTCTTATAACTTTTATATCATCCTGTGATTTAATTGATATGTGTTAAAGTATGATGGTGTTGGGTCAAAGGGCAGTTGGAACAGGACAGGGTTCTACAATAATCCTTTCTCCATGCCAACACCCCCTGTTGTTCAGCCACTACCTTTATCTTTGGCAACCCCAGACGACGGAGCATCTGCCTTTCAAGTCCATAATGTCTAAATATTTTCATTCTCTGCCATTGTTCAAAACCTCCATCATCCCCTCTAAAGGGAGCAAGGATATTGACAAGCCATTCCCGGCACTGGCTTAATGATATACCAAGGTATTGCATCTCAATTAACATATCTGACATGGAATCTCGGGAAGGCGTGGCCCAAGCCTCCGGTTGAAATATTTGAGGGGCCTGGATTATTGTGTTTAGTAACAATGCTTTGGAAGATGCAGCGGGATAGGAAAGATTGCTGCCTTGCCAGATCCTACAATCTGGCCAGTGCTTGAGACCAAGAACTTGAGCGGCTTGTTGTAAGTGTTTGAAGCGAGAGCCTCCTGCCATAACTATTTCAATCATTCCCAGGAGAAGTGGGCTGTACCCTTCCCCTACCGCTTCAAGAGACTTTAAATGCTTCTGTTTACTCTTGAATCTGAAATATGCATGAGCCATCAACTCATCCTTAGAAACTCTCCGGTTGGATACACACCTGCCCGCACCCAATGAATTTCGGTCAACTCTTAGAGTTGGAATATCAGGACCTGCTTCACCATCGAGGATCACGTGCAGAATAACATCATGATATCCCTCATCTTTTTGGTGCCCATGGGTGTACCAATCACCAGCCCTGATGTGCATCTCCACATCACCACTCATCTCAAAATCGTCCAGAAGAATTCGTGCCTGGAATATATCAGGACCTGGACCATCATTGCGATAGCCTGCATCGAGAACAATCAAGTTCTCACCATCAACTGTTCTCAGATTCTCCATCCGCTCAACCTGTCGCAGCCACCACGCAACCAGATCTTTTTCCTGAGAACACCAATTAAACTGACTCCTTTCAGCAATAGCACAATGCTGAAGCAATACTTCTTGATAATGCATCCATACTTTCCTTGTTTGGCGGAAGTTAAGTTATGCGTTCGCCTGGTAGAAGGACATTTTAAGATAAGTGAAGTAGATTATTATTGCGGTGGTTTATAGTGTTTCACGAATAATGCAGTCGCATCATCAAGATACTGGTCCCTTTTCTCCGCGCTATAAGCGCCTGGATCCATTGGAGGCAAAATGGTCAATGTGATAGTTGTGGCTGATATGCGGCGTTGTTTTTTACCCATTGCTTTATGGGCACCATTAATGATTACTGGAACAATGGGGATTCCCGTATCGAGCGAAAGTATAAAGGCACCCTTCTTAAATCGCTGAAGTTGTCCATCCTCACTTCGGGTACCCTCAGCAAAAATGACCAGAGAGTTATCCTTATTCGCTGACATCTGCATGGCTACTTGTTCCATGACTGCCAGGGCTGCTCGATGATTTTTTCTATCCACAAAATAGTGACCAGCTGCCCACATTGCCCATCCAAAGAAGGGAACGTATTTCAGCTGTTTCTTGGCGAGCATCCCATGCTTGTGCTTAATCCCCCAGTATATGGAGGGAATATCATAAGCTGATGTATGGTTGCTGATAAAGATATATTGGTCGTTTTCCTCAATATTTTCAAAGCCTTCCACCTCAACCTTGACATTGGAAATTTTCAGGACACCCCAGGCCCATCTTCGACCAAGGCGGTGGGCAAGTCCACCACTTCGATCAACAATTTTCGCTAGAATCACCAGCAGAACCCACACAGCGGTCCACAGAGATATCGTACCTATAATTAGAAAATAGTGGAGCATTAGGCTACTTGAGGTGTAATCCTGCTGAACCCATGTAGGGTGCTAGAATCTCTGGAAGGAGTACGCTTCCATCTTTTTGTTGATAGGTTTCTAAAAGTGCAACCAAGAGACGCGGAGTTGCTACTCCAGATCCATTTAAAGTATGTAGTAGCTGTACTTTGCCCCCACCCTGAGGTTTGTATCGGATGGCACCTCTACGAGCCTGAAAATCTTCAAAATTGGAACAACTTGACACTTCCAACCATCGAGCTTCTCCAGGGGCCCATAACTCTATATCATAGCATTTAGCCGCTGCAAACGAAAGATCTCCTGTAACAAGCTCAATAACCCGATACTCCAAACCAAGCGCTTCAAGGATATCTTCGGCATCTCGCCTCAGTTTTTCTAGTTCCTCATAAGACTTGTCGGGATGGGTGAATTTTACCAACTCGACTTTATTAAACTGGTGTAAACGCAAAAAACCACGAGTGTCCTTCCCATAGGATCCAGCTTCACGACGAAAACAAGATGAATACGCACAATAGTGTATAGGTAAGTTTTCTTCAGGGATGATTTCACCCTGGTGAATATTGGTCACAGGGACTTCAGCCGTGGGAATTAAATAAAGCTCATCCTGGGGAATCTTGTACATATCATCTTCAAATTTAGGCAATTGACCGGTGGTAGTCATGCCCTTGGCATTACTCACAACAGGGGGCAATACTTCTGTGTAGGCGTGTTTATCAATATGGAAATCTAGCATAAAATTGATCAGGGCACGTTCCAGTTTAGCACCATTGCCGGTATATAATGGAAAGCCCGGACCTGCTATTTTTGTACCCCTGGGGAAATCAAATAGTCCCAGTGATTCTCCCAACTCAAGATGCGTAAGCAACTTAAAATCAGGCTCATATCTATCACCCCACTCCTTTATCACAGGATTTTCAGAAGCATCAGCGCCAACTGGAGTGGTGGCATGAGGTAAGTTCGGGACCTCAAGCAATAGTTTGTTCAATTGTGCTTCAACTTCTCGCTGCTGATCATCCAGACTTTTTATCCGTTGACCAATCTCCCTGGTCTTATTGATCAAATCTGAAGCATCTTCTTTATTCTTTTTCCTGTTAGCAACATCTTTGGAGACAACGTTGCGCTCATGTTTGAGGATTTCCACTTCGGCAATTACATCTCGACGTTCCTTATCCAATTTCAAGATTGCTTCAAAATCTATCTGCACATTCTTATTCTGAATGCCCTGGCGGACGGTATCGATGTCTTCTCTGATTTTCTGAATGTCTAGCACTCTTGAACCCCATTTTTATCAATTTTTTGGTTTAATCTGTAATTTCCCATAAACTTGCCTTACCTACTACCAGACCCGGTAAACATCACATATACGGTATACATGATGATTTTGAAATCCAAACGCAACGAGATATTCTCCAGGTAAAAAAGATCATATTTCAACTTCAAGCGGGAAGCTTCCAGTGTCGTATCATATCCTTGTTTTACTTGAGCCCACCCCGTGATACCTGGTTTTATCTGATGTCGTCTTGGGTATAAAGGGTATAATTCTGAAATTTTATCTACAAAGAATTGCCGTTCAGGTCGTGGACCAACCAGACTCATTTCATTGCGTAAAATATTGAAGGCTTGAGGGATTTCATCCAACCTGAGATGTCTGAGAACTCGACCCACTTTGGTAATTCTTGGATCAGCTTCAGTGGCCCAGACGGGGCCGGTATCTACCTCAGCGTCCTGAATCATTGTCCTAAATTTGATAACATTGAAGGGTTTACCCTTTTTCCCTACGCGCTCCTGCGCAAAAAGAACTGGACCTTTTGAATCCAATTTGATGGCGATAGCGATGATAAGAAGAATGGGAGATATTAAAGTGAGAGCCAGAAGAGCCACAAAAACATCAAACAATCGTTTGGCAACGCGTTCCCATAGAGGCATATAATCCGGCATGATATCAATGAGTGGGATACCATGTAGCTGTTGGGTTCGGGCCAGTCCAGAAATTGCATCAAACATATCCGGATTCGTTTTTATGCCCACGTTATGATCCTGCAACAAGCGAATAATGTCTATGGTTCTATCATGATGATCGCGTTCAAGTGCTAATACTACTTCTTCTACATTGAGCTCATTAATGATCCTTGAAATATCTCTCAATTCACCCAGAACAGGGATGCTTAGCTGTGAAGCTTCAATATCCTCTTCACCCTCCATTCGAATAAACCCTATTGGTTGATAACCAGAACGGGGTTTTGGGAAGAAGGTATCCTGTACGATTAGACCTCTTCGATTGAGTCCCACAATAAGTGTTTTCGCCAGTCCCTTCCCCTTTTGCAGCAGGTTAAGGTGGGTTGAGCGAATAAGAATCCGGCCAAAACTTACAGAAAAAAGCAAGGTCAGTGCATAAAATATGAGGATACTTTTACCAAAAGTAACTGGATTGTCAAGGTCAACGGTGAGCAGATAGATCAGAAATGTACCCATGAATATATACTTCGTAATATTGATGAGCTCATCTGATCTAGATATGGTTCGCTTGATCTTATAAAGACCATTCAGAGTAAAAAGGGTGATCCAGAAAATAGAAAGCAGTACTGATGGGAATTGCATATCTGACCACACGAGTTGAATCGTATTATTATACATCCCAGATTCAAATCTAAGTAGGAAGATGACCGCAAAGCTCAGATTGAGGCTAATTAGATCAGACCCAACGAGCAATATTCTTTCTAACCAGCGTGGCATACTATCTTGTCTACTCCCTTTCACTCATCAGGGATTGATTTCCCCAGGTAGAAAAACGGAGTGAATATAATCGTTCACCTCGAGATTCAAAGGTCACCATATCCTTGAATAGATCATGCATCTGCCCAAAACTATCTTATTTTTCACGATGAAAAAACGGACTCTTTTCTTACTCATGGCATCTCTTATAGTTGCACAAAATATTCCCATAAACATGGATGCTCCCGTATACGACTTCCTGGAAAGACATGAGAGCCGTGGACATATCAATAGTGAAAACTGGAGTACTCGACCATACACCCATTCTCAGATCACTTCAATGCTGGTGGAAATTGAGTCCCATAAGGCCGAGCTTTCTAATCAGGAATTACAGATATTAAAATGGTATCAACAATCATTCAATCGCAATTTCTCTAAGGAGACCCTCACTTTCCCCTGGAGTCGGTCAAATTGGTCTCGCATATTGCGAACAGAGACCTCTGATGCGCGTCCGCTCTTCATGACTTATCATCAGGGAAACGCGTCTGCATGGATCAGTTGGTCCGAAACATTCCGCATTCAAAACAATGCCAAAGCATCACGGGGATACCATACCGATCACCTGGAAATTTCTGGATCAAAGGGTCCTATTGCCTTTTCCACTCAGTACACATTTTTCAGGGTCACTCGTCATGAAAAATTTTCCGAGTTACCAGATTCCTACAAAGAAGGTTATCTCCTGGACCGGGACTATATGAAATGGATCAACTGGGGCTATCCCACATCCTCCCTGACATATACACACCCCGACTTTACATTAGGAATCCATCGCCAACCTGTATATTGGGGTTATTCGGCCACCAACTCACCCATTCTCTCAGATAATATCAATCCCCTTCCCTATGTTGAGTGGACAACACAGATGCCCCATTTGCGATTTAAATTTATGCATGCCCGATTAAGCCCCAATGAGAAGGTAAAACAGGACACTACTAATGAGCGCCGAAATCTCTCAGCCCACCGAGTTGAGTTCGATTTGACACCGAATTTCGAGTTCGCTTTTAATGAATTTGTTGTTTATGCCTACCGTGATTTTGAACTGGGTTATCTAAACCCTGTCAACTTTCTTTTTGCCGAGGAACAGGTACAGGGAGATCTGGATAACAAACTCATGGCATTGGATTTTAAATGGAAAATCATACCTGGCTTAACCAGTTATGGGACATGGTTTTTTGATGAATTGGATTTCTGGAAGCTTTTTAGTGGCTGGTGGGGCAATAAATTCGTCTTTCAGCTTGGAGCTACCTATTATCCGAAACGAAATCTGCCATCTCTTTCGCTGGAGTATACGGCTGCCAGACCATGGACCTATACTCATAAGAACCCCATTAACAGTTTTACATCAGGTGGTCGAGCGCTAGGGCTACCCTTGGGTCCAAATTCTTCAATCTTGTCAATCAGCTCCACCTGGTCCTACAGTTCAAAGTTAAATATCTGGGCATTGTATGAATGGGAGACTAATTATGATGGTGTAGGTTCTGATATTCTACAAGCTTATAGCTATACTGAATTAGAGGAAAACCCATCAGAAGGATTTTGGAATGGTGACAAGAATCAATCTACATATTTTCAAGTTCTTGCCCAATATCGGATGACACAATCCCTCAGCTTTGGAATTGATGTAGCTCAGAGAGAAAAACTCACAACTACCCTATCAGCAAAGTTTAGGTATTAGTTGGGTTCTGTAGTTTGAAGTTTGGTTGTGTGCAGGCGATTTTAAAGCTTAACCCTATCTGTATCGTATACATGAATGAAACAACCACACTATATATCCTCAACAATTGGGGTAAATCATAGTTGAGTAGATTGGATATGAAAAACACTGCTATAATACTTGCAAAAAGAGCCACCTGCCATACCATATTCAATTCTTGACGCTCAAATGCATTCAATGTCATGCTCAATGGATTAGCTATATATCTGATGAGAAACATGGGTGCTAGAATTTTTACATAAATTGAAATATCTTCCACCTTCCCACCAAGAAACATATCTATAAAGTCAATTCCAAAGAAATAAAGCGGGATAAAAATCATCATTCCACTTATCGAGAGTAGTACAATTGCATTTCTATAGGATTTGAGCCCGGATCCAGTTTTGTACCGTTCGGCTATGATATGCTTATAGTAGATTTGCCCAAAAGCCTGGCCAATAAAGAAAATGGGGATCACCAGTACACGCTGCATTAATGCGAATTCTCCTGCCTCTCTAATTGAATAAAAATTAGCGATAAGAACAGAGACTATATATATGGCCGAAATATTAGCGAAGGTTCCCCAAACCGTAAAAATCGGGAATTTTTTATACCTCTTCAAAGTAGCGATCATCTCGAAGCGACTTGAACGAAAATTCTTTATTTTTAAAGATCTAGACACAAATAGAAATTGAGCCATATTCGATGAAATTCTTCCCCAGACCAAACCCGACTCAATTTTTGTAAGCAATCCCAATCCAACCTGAATGATTCCTAGTGAAGTGAACTTCAGTATGATTCCATTGGATATATTCTTGAGCGCCGAGTGTCTCAGATGATATTGATTCAGGATATTTGTGGAAGCCATCAAGGCTGAGGCTACAGGTATCAACCATACAAACTTATCAAGTTCAACCAATAATCGATTGCTTGGAGCCACCGTTTTAAAAAAAGTAATCAAGAGCCATGATATGAGTGAAAAGATGACAACACTAATACCAGCTATAAGAACTACTCTATTAGCCCGTCTGTGGGAATTGGCTAGTACAACTGCCTGCTCAAGCCCTGCCGGAGACAATGCTGCAATGATAGATGACATGGAAACAAAAACGGCTAAAGCACCAATAGATTCTATGCTATATAATCTTGTGATAATTGGTGTTATGATGATTGGAATTATTTGGGCTACCGTATTGCCCTTGAGTAAAACAAGAACCTGACTGAGGAAGTTTGAATATGATTTAGATCTCATAGGTCAATCCTGAGCTGGAAACATACGTATCGAAGGCGGATTGATAGTCAATCATCATCTCAGATTTTTATAACCAAGTTTCTGGATCCACCTAGGCATCAATCTGAATGTCAGTGCGGCCAATTTCAATAAATTGTATTTTAAGGAATAGGTAGTGACACTAAACCTGGCGACTGCCTGACGTTTAATTGCACTAAATTGAGAACGCCTTCCTATCACATTATCTGTACGAAAATATATTAGAACTTCCGGGATATTGGCCAGCTGTACATTGGCATTTATGGCTCTCCCCCAGAGCTCTAGATCCTGATCTGTCAAATAAGTTTCATCATAGTAACCAATGTTTTTAAACACTTCAGTTCGAAAGACAATGGTCGAGTGAATAAAAGGGTTTCTATAGTGAAACCAATTCTGCATCTCCTGTTGGTCAACAGGCATTTGCTTCAGAACTGAATTTGCTACTCCTTCAGAAGTACTAAACTCTTTGGCCCATCCTCCTAGAATTTGTACATCTTCATGCGCTTCGAGATAACTTATTTGTTTTTCAAATCGTTGAGGTAAAGCAATATCATCAGAGTCCATACGCGCATAATAGCGTGTAGTGCATTGTAAAAGACTAGTATTCAGGGCTGCTGCCAGACCCCTTTTCTCCACATGGATCTTTTTAAACTCAGCATGCTTGCTGGTATAACCATCAACAATTTCACATATCTGGTCTGAAACGTTTCCATTTTGAATTAAATGACAGCAACCTGCTCTTAGGGATTGGCCAATAACTGAATCAAGTGTTTCGATCAATTGAGAGGGATCGGATCCCCAATGATATGGTATTCCAACCGTTAAATCCTTGCAGAAATTCTTCATTTATAATATGCTGGATACATCGATGAGACATATCTCCCGTTTGCCAGTATGCGTTGTATCAATGACTATCTGACCGTCTGTACTCCACCGTGGATGCAAATCACATCGCTGAGCGTTTGAATATTTCCGTGGACTGTAAAATGATCCAACAGTTTTCACCTCTTTTGTCACAACATTGTAAAGATAGAGGTGCTGGTGACGGGAAATCCCGGGGTAGGTGTCCAAGACGATCCACTCTTTGTCTGGAGAAACTGAGGGGTGTCCGTCTCCTCGCCCCGACAGAGCGGTATGAGTGGTAGTGGAATGTGTTAGAATATGGTAGGTCATAAAACAATCCTGTCCATTCCTGGCACATCCATAAACAAAAATATTGTCCTTATCCTGCCAGCAGTAATGAGAGACCATCCCGTTGGCCAGCACAGTGGTCATTAACTTAGATTCAATATCATAGATCAGTAGTCGAGACTTTCTTTTTCCACCCTTCAGATACCAACGGTGTATGAATGCCAGATGTGACTCATCTGGAGAATAGGTAACATGATTAATTTCACTATTTGTGGGGGTCGCTCCCTCACAGCTGTCGTGACATAAAATCATCTCTAAGGGAATCAAACAATGGTTCATTGATGTGTGCATATCGTAAAGAAATAAACCGCATCCCTGGCTATCATTCTGGCTAAGCTGATCTTCGTCTCGGGTCTCAATTTTATAGCCATACTCAGGGTTATATTTATTTATTTGAGCAATATTTACCGAAATAATGCTGTCAAAGTTGTCATTCGCTACTTGCAGAGGAGTGGCAAACACTTGTCGCTGTTTATTCTCCAGATCCACAAGATTAGTTTGTATTGAATTGGAGCTAAGTGTGTTATAGTATACTTGATTCTCATTATTTCTACACCACCCAAGTCGAGCACCTTGTTGATAATTCCAGGCGGTCGTTTTCGCGATATTTTGAAAATCACCTGTTTCCAGATCAATACTCAGCAAATGGACTAAATCACTCCTTATTTCGTGTGCAAGTAATCTATTATTGTGAATTGGATTCAAATCATAGTATCCGAAAAATAAATCGTTATCTGTGAAATATCGTGAGAGACTCACGCCAGGACTCAATTTTACTTTTGGAATAAAATTGCCAATCACACTACCCAATCTTATGTAGAACCACTTTATACCCTTTTTAACTATGGGATTTTTTAGGAGTAGCTTTCTAAAAGACATTAATTATCCACAACAAAATCGTGCAATTTCTCAAGTTTGGCGGCCCAATCAATTTTCTGGATCGCCTCTTTTCTCATGACATTTCCTAATGCAGGGATTTGCTTGGTGCCCTCGTAGAAAATAACAAGCTCTTCGAAATTCAAATGGTTCGTCTCCCTCACATGAACACGAAGTGCATAACTTTCTTCTTCATTTAGGTCACTGTCAGAGTATGCATAGACAAAAGGGAGACCTCGGGCAAAATACTCTCGCGATTTTAACACACTGGCTTCCTGAAGACCTACTCGGTGAATACCTAGACTGGAAATTCCTAAATCCATTTGATCAAACAAGGTATCCAGCTCCTTTCCATGGAGCTCACCATGAAACTTAATCATAGCATTTCTACGGTCGACAAACTCGATTCTGTTACTTATGTGATTGATATTCCCTACAATGTGCAAAACGATGGGAGTCTTTCCAGAATACTCTCCAAGCCCCTGGATCGCATAGTCAAGTCCATGCCAGGGTGCAAACCTGGCTGCTAGAAAAATAATATTTAAATGATCATCTCTGGATTCTTGCCGACTCGAAGATTTAACTGATTTCACATTAATACCATTACTCATGGTGTGAGAAGCTAAATCAGGGCAAAAAGACAATTCATGCTGGCGAATTTCATCAGTCACACCAATAATACCTCTACATTTTTTGAGGATCGTCCCCTTTCGATAATTCTCATACCAGGAAAATACCCTACCAAGCATGCCTATAGACCCAATTTTGAGTAACTCAGCCCCTTCATTGGTGTGGTGCTCCGTAAATATTTTATGGCCATACCTCTTGTAAAATCGGTTCAACCCAAACCCGAATGCTAAAGGGTATCTCAGAATGATCCGATCATACTTATCCAGGTCGGTATACTTTTCTATGTACCTGTATCTAAACAGTTTTTGAGCAACCACTTTTAGCAGGCGGTTACCGGGGAAGCGGATTTTGACATAGCTAAGATTTTCTTCTATTTTCTCAACTGTGGTATTTAATATCAAAAATTCGAAATCAAGAGCAGCCTTCAGGGATGCTTCTGCCATATCTTTGATTTTTTTATCCTTCAGCACAATTGCGGATGGAAGATAGTTTACATGTAGAATTTTCATCTTACAGTTTCCAGATCAACTTTGCTTCGGAAATATTGCATGGCTGGGACAAAACTCATCCATATAAACGGATGATCAAAAGTTCGAGCGAATACGATTTCAAATATTACAAACATGGAAAAATAGAAGAGCAACATGTCAACTGGTTTCAAGGGTGCATTTTTTAACCAATCCATACCAAGTTTGAACTGATTGACAATGATGGTCAGGATGATAACCACAAATGGTATCAGACCATATTGTCGCCAAATCGCTAGATAGTTGTGGATATAATACCCCTCCGTCCCAGCGTACTCATTGATATCACCCATAAACTGTCCTGTAAACCAATTCTCCTTTATGGAGTTGATCCCATCCATCAGCATATCATATCTCATGCTGGCAGATTTGTCTGGTCCACCGAAAACCATCTTCAGCATACGACCCTCCTTCATATCGGAGGATGCATTTAATGCCAGAATGAAGCTTAGCAACAACATCATAAATAGGAGCTTCTTATTCTCTCGGTAGAGATACAAAATATAAACGGCGACAAAAAAGTAGAGCGATGACCTGGAGAGTAGTGCAAATAGTGTAACTATACTCAAAATAAAAATAAAGTGTCGCACTACTTTGGATCGAGTAGCGTGTACAGCAAAAATCGCTAAAATAGCGTAATTGTCCGCCAACATGAGATAGATCAAATTATCACCTAGATCAATGGAAAACCTGAGTGCATTGAGAACTGAATTATAGATAAAAAAGATGCTCAGTAGGGTCCAGGATATTCGCAATATCCGACGATAATTTGCACCACTTATAATCTTGTATAAATAAGCCCCAGCAAAAAGCCACAAACTTGAAGCAATCAGAGACTTTGAAAGTGTTTTTACATAGATCAGCGTTGAATGGAATGAGTAGTCTTTGATCCAATAATACGATAATAATTGAATGAGAATAATCTGAATAAAAATTATCACCACCAGGGGAAGTCGGCGGTAATTGAAAGAACGAATTAAGAAAAGACTATTGGCAATAATCAGAATTAAAATGAAAGCATTAATCAGGGTAATATTGAAACGAAAACCCCCATATACGTTTTCATTATATTTAACAAATGGCTGAAAAATGAGATATGTGAAAATAAATAAGAAGGCGAGCCATTCATTCAACTTCTTGTGATTTATCGAGATTATTACAGGAGGAACATATTCGATATTTTTTTCGATAATGCTATTTAAGCTAATACTCAATTTAATCTCAAAGGTAGAGGAGGATCCAAGATCTCAGATGACCCATATCGGGTGTCAGGTTAGGTGCCAGTATTTTTTTCTAAATAGGATGAAGTACAGGCTTCCAAAAAATCCTGACATGGTTGAGAGCATCACAATAAGTGCTCTGAAAGGTTTTGATTTTTTGGAAGGTCTTTGTGCATGATCCAACACCTGAACGGTAGGCGTATCTCTGACTTCCTGAATTCTGGCTTGTTCGTACTCTGGGATGAGGAATTCGAGGACAGCGTTCTTGGCGGTTACATCTCTGAGCAATCGCGCATATTCAACAACCAGTGCAGGGAGATTCCCAGGTGATTTAAGAATTCTATCGTTCTCGCTAGCCATGATTAGGTTATCCAGAGAGGCATTCAGTGTAGATATTTCTTTTTTCAGGAAAAGAACCTCAGGATGGTCGCTATTCATGCTTATCTGCATCACATCCAGTTCAATCTCTTTTTTTATGATATCAGCTTCAATACTGGCCAAGGCCCGGATGCTTTCCTCTGCTTGGACTTCCAACGAGTAAGCCCCATTTTCTTCCTGGAAGAGCTTTAGTTTATTTTCCGCTACTGCGGCTTCAGCATAAACTTGAGTTAGTCGCTTTTCAATAAAGGATCTATTATTTCCAGCTCTTTCTTTAGTCAGCTCTTTGTTGATACTATCCAGTTGCTGAACAAAGTAATTGGTTATGTGGGCTACACGGTCTTGATCCCCGTCAAAAACTGTTATTGCCAAAGTTCCTTCATCATGAAGAACAAATTTGGAGTTGCCTGCCAGTGCATCTAGGGCCTCTTCGATGAATTCAGATTCATATTCTGCCATGAGGTCGAATTCTTTCAATACACGTTCACCCATAGTTCTACTGTTAAGAATGGACAAATAATTATTTGTTGCCTGCCCCATACCATCCATCCCCATGCCACCAAAAGGTAGACCACTGAGGAGCGAGGCGATACCCATTCCTCCCCCGTCAACCGTGGGGGGTAGAATGATGGCCGTGGCTCGATAGGCGACTGGCAAAACCAGACTAACGATAACTGATGTAATCGCAGCGAAACTGGTAATCCCTATGATAAATTTTCGATAATCCCAGAATAGAAGGATCAATCCCTTCAGATCACCATTTGACGTGTTCACATTTGAGCTCATAATTCAATCTCTAGGTTATTTAGTTATCGCTAGGTAGCTAAGCACGATTGTAGCTGTTGATGTAACAAATTGGAGTATGCTGATCTCACCAAACAAAATATCAGAACGGGTTCTCTTCACTTCTATAATATCACCTGGTTGAAGAATGGTGTCTGCATTATACCTGATGGTTTTATCTCCTCGAATAACTGCAATCTTTTTAACATCCCCATTTTGCATGGCTCCACCTGCAGTAGCAATATAGTCAAGTGCGGTTTGTCCTGGGACAAAGTCAAAAACACCAGGTTCGTTTACATACCCATTTACCCGTATGGGTTCGACCCGCAATAGCTGGATGATATCATTGGCAACCAATTCAAAGGTCAGGAAGTCATTCCTATCGATACGGATATACTCTTCACCCTTCACAGAAGTACGAATGATGAATATGGAACTCATGTCAGCGACTTCCATCAATTTTACAAATCTATTTATAAATGAGAATACTGATTCGTTAGCACCCAATGCATAATAGCCGTTTACCTCGGCAGCACCCCTTACTGCAATTACATTTTTGTCATGCGTTGCTGAAGGGATAAAAAGCCTGTCGCCTTCCTGAAGATACGGATTCTGTTTGAGATCACCTTGGTCTATGAGTTTAAACCAGTTACATGAGAGCGTGTCACCTGATTCTTTAATAATGTATATTTGTGACAAGTCAGCTATGTGCTTTAACCCAGCAAGTTTCCCAATTTCATAAATGCGCATTGCAGCGTTCACTCTATGAAATCCTGGCAAATCGACAGCTCCATACACCATGACCTTGAACTCTCGTACTGTCAAGAGATCAATAAATATTTTGGCACCTTGAACCTGGGTTTTAACCAATGCTTCAATCATTTCCATGGATTCTGCCAAGGTTTTATTTTTTACATCCACTTGGCCAATCTCTGGCACCATCAGCATACCGGTGGGAGAAACTTCTAGAACACCACCTGATTTTATGGGTCCTGAAACAGCTATTTTGAACCTATCCCCTGGTCCAACAATATAAGACCTAACATCAATGACCTGATCAAGCAGGACGTTGCCAAGGTTTGAAACGATTTCAGGTTTGACTGGAGACACAATATCTTCTTCTGCAGCCAATTCTTGCTCAGAATCGAGCTGAGCATAACCTGATGTTACCATCAGAGTCATTATTATTGTGAGGAATATCTTTTTCATTAACCAGCTCCTAAACGAATCACTTCACCATTGCCGATTCCCACAGTAGCATTCCGGGTATCAACGATGAGTCTGGAGTTCTCTACAATAGCTTTCATATCATACTCGGAGTGGTTAGTGGTAATAACCACGCAATCATACTCCTTGAGTTTATCCATATCCAGATCAATAGTAGATTCCATCCTTGAGTCAAACTTAATCTCACTCACATAGGGATCATGAAAGCTGACCTTCGCACCCTTGGCTTCAAGAAGTGCATATACATCCAATGCTGGAGATTCTCTCACATCATCAATATCAGGCTTATAAGCCATACCCAATAACAGGATGTTTGAACCATTGATACTCTTTGCCATACCATTTAAACCATCAGATACCAGATCAACAACATACTCAGGCATGGAAGCATTGATCTCACTGGCCAACTCAATAAAGCGAGCCTTATAGTCCAGGGTTCTCATCTTCCAGGAGAGATAGTGAGGATCAATGGGGATACAGTGACCACCCAAACCAGGACCAGGGGTAAACTTCATGAAACCGAATGGCTTGGTGGCAGCAGCATCAATCACTTCCCACACATTGACACCCAGCTTGGCACACATAATGGCCATTTCATTGGCGAGACCAATATTAATACTTCTGAAAGTGTTTTCAAGAAGCTTGGTGAGCTCAGCAGCTTCAGGTGATGAGACGGGTACAAGTTCATCCATAACATGACTATAGACAGCCATACCCAGCTTTAAGCAGTTCTCAGTAACACCACCAATGACCTTAGGGGTATTGGTCGTATGAAAGACAGGGTTACCAGGATCCACTCTCTCTGGTGAGAAGAGTAGGAATACATCTGTACCCACTTTTAATCCTGATGCTTCCAGGGCAGGCTGTAAGAGTTCACGGGTTGTGCCGGGGTAGGTGGTGCTTTCCAGTACGATGACAAGATTTTTGTGGACATACTTGATCAGTTCTTTGTTCACATCCAGGATATAGGTAATATCTGGATCTTTGGTTTTACTTAAGGGGGTTGGAACTGCTATACAGATGGCATCGATGTGCTTGATACTTGAAAAGTCTGTTGTGGCTGTGAAGGTACCAGCATCAACTAGGTTTTTGAGTTCAGCATCATTCACATCCTGGATATAGTTATCACCGGCATTCAGCTGATCCACTCTGGCCTGGTTCACATCAATACCAATGGTACGGATACCTGCATTACCAAATTCAACAGCTAGAGGCAGGCCTACATAGCCAAGGCCTACAATACCTACTGTGATATCTTTGTTCTCTATTCGCTTTAATAAATTTTCCAATTTTCATCCGCCCAATGTCTGAAGTCTTTAATGTTTATATGTTACTACGACCTACATTCCTGTAGTTATAGCCAAATTCTTTTAACTGATCGATACTCAAGATATTGCGAGCATCTACAATGTTTGGAGCTCTGAGATGTGACTTTAATTCTTTTAGACCCAGTCCCCTCAGTTCGTTCCACTCTGTCAGGATGATCACGAGATCAGCATTCTGTACGGTCTCGATCACAGTCTGGCGGGTATCCAATCCGGGGAGGAAAAACTTCTTCATGTTCTCCGCAGCGATGGGGTCATAAGCTTTTACCACTGCACCTGCATCTTCTAAACCTTCAATTATCTCCAAGGCTGGTGTATCCCTGACATCGTCCGTATTGGCCTTAAAAGCCAGACCAAGTATCGCCACAGTTTTGCCACTCATCTCAGGGAGAAGTTCTTGAGCCTTTGCTAATATGACATTTCTCTGATTCTTATTGGCTCCAATGGCAGCCTTAACCACCTGAAAATCAACACCGTACTGTTCACCTGTATATACGAGGGCCTCTGTGTCCTTTGGGAAACAGCTGCCGCCATAACCTGGTCCAGGATGAAGAAACTTTGAGCTAATGCGACCATCAAGACCCATAGCTCTAGCAATAGTATGGACATCCGCCCCAACTTTATCAGCCAGATTGGCCATTTCATTTATGAAAGATATTTTGACAGCCAAAAAGGCGTTTGAAGCATACTTGATCATCTCTGATGAAGGGACGTTTGTAATAACCATTGGGGTTTCATTAATAAAGAGGGAGCGATAGACTTGCTTCATGACATCCGCAGCTCTTTCAGTATTTACACCCAGAACCACTCTATCAGGTAACAGAAAATCTTTGACCGCAGACCCTTCCCTCAAGAATTCAGGATTGGAAACCACATCAAATTCATAATCAGATTCCTTCTCTTGGGCAATCAAGGCTTCCAAACGGGCACCAGTACCAACCGGCACAGTAGATTTGGTACAAATAATTTTGTAACTGTTCAGGTTTTTAGCAATGGTTGTTGCGACGGCTTCCACGGCCCTAAGATCTGCTTCTCCATTATCACCCATAGGTGTACCTACTGCTATAAAAATGACATCAGCATTCCTGACTGAAGTTTCAACATCAGCGCTGAATGTAAGTCGGCCAGCATTTACATTACGATCAACCAGTTCTTTTAACCCTGGTTCATAAATGGGAATTCCACCCTCTTGAAGCATATCGATCTTACTTTTATCAATGTCTGCACAAATAACAGAATTTCCAAAATCTGCCATTCCAGCCCCACTGACGAGACCCACGTAACCTGTTCCAATCACACAAATATTTCTCATTTAATCCCCAAAATAATTCCTTCTTAAAAAAGCACGGCAATATAGACGGCATGCCATAGGGCAGAAAGTTATTTCCCTATAAGAGCCCGTTTCTCCGACGCCAGATCCATTCAAAAGTCAACAAAACTAGCAATATGATGAAGAGAGCTGGTGAATGCACCCCTCTAAATTGATAGGAAGACTCTCTCTGTATCATTTCAACCGGCATATTAGGCAATTCATTCTCCCCGATTTGGATAACCTGTCCCCCGCTTCGAGCTGCCAGACGTGAAAGGAACACCTCATCCACACCCCGGCTCTGATCTTCTCCATTATAGTTCATCAAGTGAATCCTACTCGTATCTCTACCCCATAGTTCCCCAAACCTGTATGCTTCAGCGATGACCTTAATCTCCCCGGGGTACTTGGTGTCAAGCTCTGTTAGATAAATTCCATGCTCATCACGGGTGAGATTCAGGGGTGTTTTTTCACCATGTTTGTCTTCCTGCCAGGCTCTCAATTCAGCTGCCTTGATAATGCGATGGTCAAGATCCTTTATGGTCACATGGGCCTTTATGTAAGCCCCTGTTCCAAAGGTTTGAACGGGTATATCAATCTGGACGGGGTTGAAGGATGCTATTTCCTCCAGGTAAATGAGGAGGTATTTCCAAAGTATCTCAAATGAAACCTTCGATTGAGGATGGAAAAACCATTTCCATATTCCCTTACCTGAAAATATTGCTCGTGGGGGCTGATCGCTTAGACTAAATACCGATGAGGTAGCTGGACCAAATCCAGTCATCACCAGCTGGTTTGGCTCATTGGTGATACCGTAGGATTGGACATCTATCGGCGCATACTCCATGATATCTCCGTGAGCATATCCTTGACCCAAAAGCCCCAGATAAAAAGCATGTTCCCTGGAGGATTCACTCCAAAAGCTCGTCTGAGGACCTGTAGTCACATTCGCACGAAGTCCCTTCACCCCAAGCCATTCACTCCATTTAGGAAGTAATTCCTCAATTCCATCATAAAACAGAATCGAAGGGATTGTAGAAAAGACTGTATTGTCCAATGTGGTTTGGGAAATGGCTTCCAGGGCTTGCTCCCCTGGGTCATTGAGGACAATTATATCCAGATTCTCTGGAATAATAGTTTGAGTTTGGGATCCTGCTCTCTGGGTACCTTGAATAATATGAAGCTGGAAAGTTATGTCTGAAAAACTCTGTACCAAAAATTTGTGTAGCTCATTGATTCTCTCACTTACGATTAGCACATTTTTCCTGGTCTTGTCCTGAATGATTTCAAACATTTGTTCCGAAAGGAACTCTTCACCATCAATAAATGCTTTTATTTTGACTAAGGTGGTGGCATTCATCATCGTTCTAAGAGGTAATTTTATTTCCTGAAAGTCCTGGTTGAGCTGGATTGTTTCTTCACTCAGCAATTGATCCAAATCCGATAAAATTTGTACAGTAGCCCGTCTTCCAAATAGACCGTTCTGCTGCAATTTCCCCTGTATTAGAATTTCTGAGTCGGTACCTTCACTAACCAGATAGCTAACATCAATTATTTTTAAGGAAGCATTAGATTTTGGTGTTAAAGGATAAACCACGTTTACACCAATTGTTTTTGACCATGCTACATCCAGTGGAGATCGTCCTCCATTTAAATGACCATCTGAAAACAGAAAAACCGCTGAGTAAATATCCCTCATTTCTGGGTCATTTGCTGTGAGTGGGTTCCAGTTAAATACACTTGCGTCATCATCAAACGTGAGGTTGCCAGGGCTGATTCCCTGCCCCCTCATGGTCCAGATATCAACAGTGGCATTGGTCTTGAGTCTCTCAATGGTGTGGTCAATAGAATTTTTAACGTCTTCTATATTGCCTTCCCAGGCCTTTCCCATACTTCTTGATTGATCTACTACAACTGCTAGTCGCTTTGGGATTGAGTACTGTCGATAGAGTGAAAGTTGAGGGGCAAAAAACAAAAGGAGGAGTAAAAGCAAAGCAAGGATTCGTACAGCAGGGATAATCCAGGACAGCCAATAGTCGAAGCGCGATGGGCTGTTTTGCCTCGGTTTGTTCATCAATAAGGCAAAAACACTGCCCAAAATCAAGAGAAGCAGGAAGAGATATCCGTCACCGCTGAAATCGGCTTCGATTGAAAGACCAAATGGCAGGTTCATTTAGCCGCCAAAACTAAGTTTTAAATTGGGCACGGCTGGGATATCTAGTGGATCAGAACCCTGGGTACCTGCTTTCCAATAACCCATGTAGGCAATCATGGCAGCATTGTCTGTACAGTAGCGCATATCTGGCTGGTAAAGATCTTTGTTTTGTTCTCCAGCCAGTTCTACCATTCTCTCCCTCAGTCTTGAGTTGGCTGCCACACCTCCAGCTAAGACGATCCGATCATGACCTAGATCCTTTGCTGCCTGCATTGTCTGCTTTGAGAGTACGTCAACAACAGCCTCTTGAAAACTGGCTGCAATATCGGATAAATGAAGTTTGATAAACTCTGATTCTTGCTTCGAGATATATTGAAGGACATTCGTTTTAAGACCGGAAAAGGAAAAATCATAACTTCCCTTAAATGAGCTTCGGGGAAAATGATGAAAACTTGAATTGCCCTGTTTACTCATCTTATCAATAAGAGGGCCGCCAGGATAGCCAATACCCAGTAGTCGGGCTACTTTGTCAAAGGCTTCTCCTGCAGCATCATCACGAGTCTGGCCTATTAACTTGTAATCCCTGGCATTCTCGACATGAATCAGTTGTGTATGCCCCCCTGACACCAACAAGCACAAAAAGGGAGTTGGTAGGGTCTTTTGACCAATAAAATTTGCAAAGATATGACCCTCAATATGATTGATACCATATAGGGGGATATCTAATCCTAATGCAAGCCCTTTGGCATAACTTAGACCAACCAATAAAGATCCAGCCAGACCAGGTCCCTGAGTGACTGCAATCCCCTCAACATTTGACAAAGTCATCTCTGCCTGTTCGAGAACACCACGAACTACTGGACCCAGTAACTTATTATGCTCCCTTGAGGCATATTCTGGAACCACTCCACCATAACTGGTATGGACAAGTTGAGTAGCAGTAATGTGGTGAATCATTTCAGGTCCGCGAAAAAGGGCTGCCGCGGTTTCATCACAGGATGTTTCAATCCCAAGGATAACAGTATCTTGCATCTATTTTTGTACGATCTCTATTTTATCAGGAATAAATCGATTTACTCTTTTCACACCAACCGGCAATACAGCTTCTGGTACATATAATTGTTCATTCTGATTCCAATTCGCACGATAATCGAAACTCACAATAAAGTCCTCAGGCTCAAGCTCTAATAGCCTATCTAATCCGCCCTCTGCCTCCAACCCAATAAACTGGGGAATCACAGAGACTTCTACATTGCGAGGGACATTCTCAAGTCTGATTGGAATATTTATAAATTCTACTGCTCCAATACTCTGAATATCGGCACTCAAGGTAATTGCTGTCGTATCCAGGGTATATAGCTGGGTCGGTTCAAGCGATATGGGCAATGATACGGAAACATCTGCATCTACACCAGATACTTGAAATGGTGGTACAGTGATACTGGTGAGATCATTGAGCAGAGAAACAGGGCCATGTACCATCACTTTGCTTGGTTCAACAGTGATATCCCCAACCAGCATATATCCCAAGGCAGGTTCGATGTCAGCCTGTACGTTTACATTGAGCTCTTTATGAGCCATACGTTCGACGCTCACCCAGATTGATTCTGGCTCAACGATATGCAATAGATCCAGCTTATAGTCCCTGGGCATAATGAATTTATCGGGATGCTCAGTATAATACTGATTTAGATAATAAACTTGAGTGTTTTTTGTTTTTGTCAAATCCAGGACCAAGCCAGTCTCTGACAAAGGCATGGTCATATTAGCCCAAAGCAGCGTGTGGCCCTTCCCTCGGAATCTTGCGGTTATAAGCTCGGGAATTTCATTGTTGAAAGCTTTGTCTTCAGAGAGTCCATCAATTCGAAGAGGAATATCCAGATCAAAAAAATACTCAATGTCAGTGACAACAAAAAACCATAGCAGGACAGCCAGGATCACCGATCCCACTTTTATCTGAATGTCTGTGGTGAATATTTTTTTTAGCATTCTATTAATATAAATTTAAAGCCCTCAGGCACAAAGCCTTCAAAGCTTTTCATTAGGATGATTTCAAAACAGTATTTCTAATGAAAATGAAAAGGCGATGTACCCGAAAAATAAGATAAACATCGCCTTTATATTTCAAACCGGGGTAGAAATTCTATCCCGATGAGATTAGATCAGGAGTGTTACTCCTTGTCTCCCTCATCTGAATCAGCTGCCTCGGTTTCAGGGGCTTCAGGAGCCTCTTCCACTTCTTCAGGGGCTTCAACAACTTCTGGAGCTGCCTCAACCTCTTCTACTTCCTCGACTTTTTCTGCTTTTTTCTTTTTAGGAGCCGCCTTTTTCTTGGCTGGCTTCTTCTCAGCTTTTTCAGCTTTCTCAACCTTCTCGGCTTTTTCGGCTTTCTTAGCTGGTTTTTCTTCAGCTTCACGGATTTTACTAAGAATGGCTTCTGGGATCTCGAGTTTATCACTTACATGGTCTTGACCACGGATGAACTCATCGATATCATTGCGTTCTTTATCCTTGATAGCTGATTCATGGCTGACAACGACTTTTTTCTCAGTCGCATCAACTTCAACAACCTTTACTTCAACTTCAGCATCCTGTTCAAACTGATCAAGAATTTCTTTGCGCTCTTTCTTACGGAAATTGCCCAAGGAAATGATTCCTTCTACATCAGTATCTGGAAAACTCAGGATGACACCCTTTTCAAGAAGCTTGATGACCGTACCCTTATGGGAGGTATTCACAGCAAAACGATCCTTCAGTTCTGGCCATGGATTTTCCTGGGCCTGCTTGATTCCAAGTGAGATTTTGCGTTCACTTTGGGAAATATCAAGGATTTTCACCATGATTTTGTCACCACGGTTCACAATTTCCTTGGGATGGCGAACTTTGCTCGTCCATGATAGATCAGAAATGTGAACTAAACCGTCAATACCCTCTTCAAGTTCGATGAAAGCACCAAACTGTGCCAGGTTACGGACAGTTCCCTCATGGACTGAACCGACGAGATATTTCTCTTCGATAGTTGTCCATGGATCGGGTTGAAGCTGTTTCACACCAAGGGAGATCTTGTGGTTTTCAGCATCAACTGAAAGCACAATGGCATCGATCTCATCACCTACATTGAAAACATCTGAAGGATGCTTAATATGCTGGGTCCATGAAATCTCTGAGATGTGAACCAAACCCTCAACACCTGCAGTCAATTCAACAAAGGCACCATAGTTAGCAAGGCTAACAACTTTTCCATTTACAGCTGTACCTTCAGGATATTTGGCAACAACACTTTCCCAAGGATGGGGTTTGAGTTGTTTGAGACCCAGTGATACCCTCTGTTTGGTTGTATCATAATCAATAACCTTGACCATGATGTCCTCATCCAGACCAACAACCTCTGAAGGATGATTGACACGACCCCATGAGAGATCTGTGATATGAAGCAGTCCATCAATTCCACCGAGGTCAACAAACACACCAAAATCGGTGATGTTTTTAATCCGACCTTCGAGAATCTGGCCAACTTCAATTTCATCCAGAAGCTTACTGCGTTGTTCCTTCAGGCTCTCTTCGAGTAATTCCTTACGGGATACAACAATATTTTTACGAAATTCGTTGACCTTAACGATCTTGAATTCGAAAGTTTTTCCAACATAAGCGTCAAAATCACGAATAGGTCTTACATCCAGTTGTGAACCGGGTAAGAATGCATCAACACCGAGAATATTTACAACCATTCCACCCTTGATACGACGGGAAATGGTACCTTCAACAGTTTCAGCATCAGCATATTTCTGCTTAACATTATTCCAGACACCCATGAACTCAGCTTTGCGCTTGGATAAGACGGCCTGGCCGAGTTTATCTTCAATACGTTCTAAAAAGAGTTCAATAGTCTCACCAATTTCAGGCACATTATCATCAAACTCATGACGAGGAACTAGACCTTCAGACTTGAAACCGAAATCTACCATAACCTCTTTGTCACTTACGGAAATAATACGAGCCTTGACCAATGACTGCTGATCCAAATCGATCACAGCATGATCCAAAAGTTCCTGGTAAGCAATTGATTCCTTGCTGGTAACTTCCTGATCTTCAGGTGTTTCACCCAGTTTCAGGGTTTTAATCTCAGCAAAAAGATCATTCATTAATGCACGTTTCCCCTGGGAAACATCAGGTGTATCTGTTGGAGCTTCAGTAGGAGCAGCTTCTGCGGTAACCTCTGGTTCCGGTGCTACTTCTTCGGTGGTTTCTACTACTGGTTCCGCTTCAACAGCTGGTTCTTCTTCTGCAGGAGCGGCAACTTCAGCTACTTCTTCTTTAGCTTCATCGACTTTCTCTGCAGGTGCTTCTTCAACGGCAGCTTCTTCTTTTGCTGCTTCAACAACTTCTTCCACAACCTCTTCAGTTGCCGCTTTGGCAACGTCTTCAGTTGTGTCTTCAGCTGGTGTTTCAGCCACAGCTTCTTCAGCAGGGGCTTCTGGGGTTTCCTCGGCGGGCGTCATCTCGACGGCGTCTTGGGATTCAGCGGATACTTCAGCTGTTTCTTCAGTTGCTTCTTTAGCAACGTCTTCTTTTACTTCTTCAGCTTTTGCATCCATGTCTTGTTTCTTGGTCATTAAGTTTCCTCCATTTGACTTCGCTGTCTCCACCCTGGAGACAATAAATTCTATCTGATCATCGATACTTAATTCTGTCGTATCGAGAGTAATTGCGTCTTTTGCAGCTTTCATAGGTGCCAATTTGCGTTTGGCATTATGTTCATCTCTTTCGAGAATCTCTTTTTCTAATTCTTCTATGGACTTCTCTATACCCTGTCTGGCAAAATCCTTCTGCCTGCGCAAAGCTCGAACCCGAGCATCTGCCACCATGTAAATCTTTATATCAGCATCTGGAAAAACTACTGTCCCTATATCACGCCCTTCAAGAACAACGTCGTGGGTTTGAGCAACTTCACGTTGAATCCCCAGCAAACGATTTCTGACCCCGGCGATGGCGCTAACGTCAGCCACCAGATCAGTAACTTGAGGTGATCGTATTTCATCACCCAGTAGTTTTCTATCCAGGTATATTTCCTGGATGTCCTCATTGAACGTGACCTTTAAATCAAGATTATCCAACAAAGCCTGCAGGTCATCAAGCTTTGATAAGTCCATGTTTTCATTGATTATTTTTAATGTGATAGCCCGGTACATTGCACCGGTATCGATGTGTCGAAGATTCAATTTTTGTGCAACACCGTGAGCTGTTGAGCTCTTGCCGGATGCCGCAGGGCCATCAATAGCAATAATCATTTCAAAAAGCCGCTTTAATCAATATTATTTTATATACTCGTTTCAAAGCGGCCCAATATAGACGACCATTGATGCCAACACAACCCAGAATAACTGACCTAAATAATTGAATTTATAAGGGAATGACTGAAGGACTATTTAATTCGATACCCTTGATCCTCGTACTCCAGAACCCAGTTTACAATGATACCAATATCCATGCGTTGGGTTGCTCCCAGAAAACGTCTATTCCTGAAGTAATATGAGGAATAATCCTGTTTGGTTTCTTTTTCCATATCATCACCCAATGCTGTAAGTCTCTCCTGCCATTTGATGATATTCGATTTCCGCAGATCCAACCACCCGCCGTTGGTCCACTTCTCAATATTATCAGGATTAATCTCCAGTACGGTTCGCCCCTCAAAATTGGGTTCTGACATATCCGGACCACGCAAAAATGTGACACCATCCTTTAATAGAATGGGTGTACCAACCGAGAGGATGGTTGAACGTAACTCTTTATTGCTGAGAATTTCTGCTTCCATTTGAGCAGCTAGTTCTCCAGGGTCAGCACTCAAGACATCTGAAATATTTCCTTTGAGACGCTTGAGAATATAGACTTCATATAAAAGTTTTGTTAAGCGAGGTGGACCCAATAATTCGAAAGCCACACTATCTTTCCCGGTTTCTTCCTCAAGAACTTCCATTTTTTCCAGGGCATCTTTGCGGATAAGACCAGCACGATAAGAAGGTGCCAGCACGGATGAATCAAGACTGGAGATGATGTCGTTACCTGTGTTTCCACCCTTAATCTCTAGGAGTGTAAGATCTGCAATCTCTTCCGGTGTGACAAATTCCATTTGACCTTCACCTGTCAAAACCGAGAATTCTCCTGCCGAGAAATAACCATTCTCTCCTGCATCTATATACACTGACTCTAAAAATTCATCCCCCAGCCTATCCCAGGTCGATTTTGGAGATTTACTCAGAGAATCTCCCAGAATGGTGGCTTCTCCTGGAAGGGAATCATAGAGAGGGATATGACTTCCCCTTCTGACCACTTTCCCATAGCCAATTTTTTTCCACGCTATGGCTGCAGTAGGTTTGATTTCCTTAACAATGGGTGCTTGTGGTGTTCGACCAAGCAACCAGAGCAGCATAGTATGAGCACCAGCCAGTGAAGACTTACTCATAAGCATTTTTGATGGTTTGTCTTCTGAATGGGTATATGGAATATTAAAACCCATACCACCCGTTCCACTGGTACCCACCTTTAAATAGAGTTTTGTATCAGCCTGTCGCATGCTTTCGATGAGAATCTGAACGTGTCGAATTAACTGTGGAATATAGAGGGTGGAGATAATTCGCTCCACGGTCTCAATCAGCTTGTCATCGGCAGTTTTGCCCTTGCGGATTTCATTTATCTCAGCTCTGAGCTCGGCAACAATCTGATAAACATTTTGGTAGGCAAAGGCAGTGGCGGTGTTGATGCAATCAATAAGAATTTGAGGTTTGTGTGTATCCATTATCTGATACAATTTTGAGTTATTGATGATATCTGGACCGAGATCGTCGTAAATATCATGAATCATCAACTCAACCTGTTCTGGTTTGGAATAAATGTCCGACTTTGATAAATAGGATAATTCATTTCGTACAAAAAGATCACCATGTACCGAAATTATTTTTGTTCCCTGATTTAGCGGATGATTTTCCAGAATAGTCTGGATTTCTGCAGCTTCATTCTCCCGCAGAGATGTCACGATTAATTCAGATGGTATTTCTTCAAGTAATTGCTTTGCAATGGCTTGTCCAACCAGCCCCCAACCGCCAAATATTAATACTCGTTTGCCTTTAATGTCCATGTGCCAATTCCTTCAATTTAGCGATCTCGGCAGCTGATAATACCCGATACTTACCCAGGGAGAGATCATCCACTCTTAAAAATGCAAATTGCTCTCTGTGGAGTTTCACCACCTTGTGACCCAGAGCCATAAAAATTCTCTTTATTTCGCGTTTACGACCCTCTCTTAGAATGAGTCTGACTTCCGTAAACCTATCAAAATAATTGTAATCAAGAACCTCTGCGATTGCAGGTGTTTTAGCTTCAATATTTATGCCAAGCGGCAGACGATCCAGATCATCTGAACTCACCTGCCCCAGCACACGCACAGCATAAGTTTTAGGGATTTGAAATTTTGGATGGGTCAGGCTATAGGCCAGATCTCCATCATTGGTCAGGATAATCGCCCCGGTTGTGTCATAATCCAACCGCCCCACAGGATATATTCTTTCCTTAGAAGGGATTAAATCGATGATTGTGGTCCTGCCATAGGGATCATTGGTTGTGGTGATGACTTGTGTGGGCTTATTAAGGAGAAAGTATTGATAGTCTGGCTCGAGTATGATCTGCTTGCCCTGAAATAGAACCTCATCAGATGAGGGGTTCACTCGTGTTGCCGGATTGCTCTCAACCTGGCCATTGATGGACACCAACCCTTTTTGAATAAGATCATCACAGACCCGTCGCGAACCCAATCCAGCCATAGCCAGATATCGATTGAAGCGTATCTGTTCTTCAGATTTTTCAGTCATAGCACTCAAGATTTTTGTTGTGATCCCTGGGATCAATTGGCTGATTAAACCAACTCGTTGTCATCCTCGGCCAGGATATCTTCTACTTCTTTTAGACGCGGTAAATCTTTGACAGAGTTAAGACCAAAATACTGTAAAAACTCAGTACTGGTTCTATACAATAGTGCGCGACCTGGACCATCCTCACGACCTCGAATTTCCAATAATTTCCTGTCGAGTAGGGTACGCAAAGAGGAGTCAGAACTGACACCACGAATGGATTCAATATCATTTCTAGTGACAGGTTGTCTATAACTCACGATAGCCAGTGTTTCCAGTGCGGCTTGAGACAATCTGAGTTTCCCTGATTTAGAGAAAAGACCCTTGATATAGGATTCATACTCCGCATTGGTTACAATCTGATATCCACCAGCAACTTCTTTGATAAAGAAGGCTCTACCGGACTTCTCATAATCTGAAGCCAGCTCACCAATGATTTCCTTCAGGGGTATTTTACTGTCACTATCACCGAGACAGGTATTAAAGCGAGCTTCTGTCAAAGGCTCTGGTGTGGCAATCAGCAAAGCTTCAACAATCTGTTTTAATTCATTAATTTCCAAAAGTGCTACCCCTTGATATATGTAGATCATCAAATAATTTCGACTGTTTGACTTTAACCTGACGATTTCTCAACATCTCAAGAATGGCCAGAAAGGTAACAACAACTACCAAACGAGATTCAAATTTCTCCAGCAGGTCTGCAAAACTCAATTTTGCTTTAGCCTGAAGCAGGCCATTCAGAAATCCTACCTGTTCACTCAATGTCACTTCTTCAACTGCAACTGAATGAGTGGCGGGTTCCTCGTAGTTTTTAATAAGATATTGAAAAGTAAGCATGATATCATACAGTTTGACATCTTCTAAAATAGCTGTATTGTCTTCCTGTTGGGGACTCCATGTGGCTGGAACATGATAGTAGTGTGGCCGTTCAAATCTTTCCATTTCAGAAAATGTTGATGTTGCCTCTTTGTAGCGCTTGTATTCTAGCAACATATTCATCAATTCGGTGCGAGGGTCTTCAATCTCATCATCGCCATTGGCCTCGATAGGCAACAACATCCTAGCTTTGATTTTCATTAGTGTCGCTGCCATGAGTACAAAATCACCAGCAGAGTGAAGTTTCAGTTCCTTGGCCAGATCAACATACTCGAGAAAATCTTTGGTGATTTGAGCGATGGGGATGTCATAAATATTTAACTCATCACGTTTAATTAAAAACAATAACAGGTCCAATGGACCTTCAAACATTTCCAGATCAATACGATGGAGTTGGTTCTTCATCAGGACCGACCGGCGGGTACAAATCCTAATTTTCGATAGACTTTGCTGATAGTTTTTGAAGCCATATGTCTGGCTCGCATTGAGCCTTCATCCAGAATTCCTGTAAGATAGCCCTTATCACCCATAATTTTGTCATAACGCTGTTGAAAGGGTTCCAAAAAGGCAACGAGAGAATCTGCCAGCTCGCCTTTAAAACCGCTATACTGTTGACCTTCAAAACGGTTAACAACTTCAGTTGGCTGCATATCATTCAACACGGAATAGATAGATAACAAATTTCCTATTCCCGGTCGATTTAGAGACTCTGATGTGATCTCCCTTGCTGAATCAGTGACTGCACGTTTGATTTTGCGCCTCAACACATCTGGCGGATCAAGTAGAGATATATAATTGTTCTCATTGCTATCAGATTTAGACATCTTTTTGTCAACATCCTGGAGACTCATGATCCTCGCACCCGCTTTGGGGATAAATGGTTCAGGGAGCTTGAAAGTAGGACTATAAGTATTGTTAAATCGATTCGCGATATCGCGGGTCAATTCAAGATGCTGTTTCTGATCTGCACCCACAGGGACCAGATCTGTTTGATAGAGCAGAATATCAGCGGCCATCAAAGCAGGGTAGGCATATAAGCCTGCGTTGATATTGTCCTCATGTCGCTTGGATTTGTCCTTAAACTGGGTCATCCTATTTAGTTCACCCATATAGGTATAGCAGTTTAACACCCAGGCCAGTTCAGCGTGCTGAGGTACATGAGATTGAATAAAGATCACATTTTCTTCCGGCTTTATACCCGCCGCGAGATATTGTGCTGCAAAGGACAAACACCTGTTTCTTAAATCGGCAGGTTTCTGGCGAACAGTGATTGCATGCATATCTACAACCATAAAAATTCCCAGATAATCTTGCTGCATCTGCACCCAATTACGCATTGCTCCCACATAATTTCCCAGTGCTAAGTGCCCCGATGGTTGAATGCCGGAAAGCAGGATTGGTTTTTTATCTTTTTGAATGTCGCTCATAATATAGGCATCTTCAATTTTTATATGACTCGCATAGTTCTGGTGAATATTATTCCATATTTCTCAAGATAAAGATCAGGATGATTAGGGTTCACACTATTCATTTTTACAAAACCTGATGCATGAATAAAATCTCCACCGCCAAGTGAAATGGCAACATGAGTGATCTTTACTGATCTCTCAGAAAAGAATATCAAGTCTCCAACCTCCCAATTAGAAAAATCATCGTCAACTCTAGTACCCACATCAGCTTGCATATAGGCATCCCGAGGGAGTCTTAATCCATTTAAGCCGTATACAGTTTGCACAAAGCCGGAACAATCAAATCCCTTGGGAGATCGGCCACCCCAATAATACTGAATTCCCTGAAAGCCAAATGCAGTTTGAATGAGTCGCTCAACATCAACAGAATCTACAAGAGGACGAGGACTTTTCTGGACCCATCCCTGGACACCATCAGGAAGCAATAATTGTACCCATCCCCCTTGTTGATCAAGCAAGGGGAGTCGTGATAAGAGCGTAATATCGCGCAAAGTATTTGATTGAGTGTCAGGACTCTGAAAAACCCAGGAAACTAGCTCGCCATGATGGTAAAAGTTGTGAGTATCCCATGAAGCAGGTTTATCTACGACAAAAAACCGGGCTACCCAGCCTTCGTAATCGTCCTCCTGTCTTACCCGCAGCCAATCACCCTTATCTTCGAGTACTTCTAGTGACTCACCCAGGTGAGTTTGTGAAGTCGTTTCAGATTTGAATGCCGCATCCCGGTATATGAATGCAATACTGACATTTGTTAACATCTGCAAGGCCAAATTGCCCCTCCTTTGCGAGGAGGAATTTAATCGATGATAACGGTGAAACAAGGGTTGCTAAAATCTGGAATCTTAACAAAACTCAAAGTACTCGTTGTTTGAAAAATAGTGTTTGCCCACCTCTAGGCTTTACAGTAAATAGTCGCCATGTTAGACGAAACATTTCAACTCTTTCAGCGATATCCCGCATCTACATTCTGAGAAGTAAATCTGGCTAATATGGACCCATTCGCATTTTCAACTGCTAAACACCGTCTTCTTGAGCAAATTCGAAATGCCTGCTCGGAATCTGGGTCACATGATGCTCCTCGAATGATTCGCTGTAAAGTAGAAGTCGAAAATGTCGCTGCCATGCAGTGGCTTGCATGCCAATCCATTCCTATCAAAACCTACTGGGCCAACCGTAATCAGGAATTCAAAATGGCTGGACTTGGCGTTGCTCATGAAATTTCAGGACTGGAAACCCCAGATCTGTCAAAACTATTCACCGAGTTACGTGTTTTCCTGGATCCAAAGTATCCAGATCTTCGTTATTATGGTGGTTTCCAATTCAATCAAGATAGCAAACCCTCTCAGGAGTGGAAAAGTTTTGGCGCTTACCGTTTTATCATTCCTCAGTTCGAGCTGCATCGTTCAGATGAGGGAACCTTTCTGGTCTGTAACTTTCTCCAGAACGCTGAGAATTGCAATCCTCCTGAGGCAATAGTTAAACAGCTCGAAGATGTCCAATTTGAACTTACCCTGAGTGATTGGGAAGAGCGTACCATTTTGCATCGGCGAGATATTCCAGATCGGGCTGAATGGCAATCCACACTCGATACGGCCCTCGAAGAAATGGATGCAGGCAAATACGAAAAGGTGGTTCTTGCGCGAAAAGCTACTTTAACCTTTAATGATCCAGTTGATCCCGTTGCCTACTTGCTTCGCCTAAGAAGAATGACAGAAGAGACCTTTAATTTTTATTTCCAGGCGGATGAAGGTCATGCATTTTTGGGAGCAACACCTGAAAGATTATTCAAACGCCAGGGACGCACACTCCACACTGAGGCCATCGCTGGTACTCGCCCCCGAGGATTAACAACTCGTGATGATGAACGTTATGCCAGAGCTTTATTGAATTCAGAGAAAGAAGTCAGGGAACACAGCATCGTCGTTGATATGATCCAAAATGTCCTTGAGAAGCACTGCCACAACCTGATCATGGATGAAGAAGTACAAATCACACGACTTTCACATGTCCAACACCTCTGTAAACATTTCAAGGGTGATCTGGATCCTGAAACCAGTGATGCAGATTTGATCAAAGCTTTGCATCCGACACCTGCCATGGGTGGCTACCCCACAGATATTGCACTGGAAGCGATTGAGGACCTTGAGCCGTTCAATCGTGGCTGGTATGCAGCTCCCATAGGGTTTGTTGGACATGATCATACCGAGTTTGTGGTAGCAATCCGTTCTGCTCTTGTTGAGAAGGAACGGGTTTCCCTTTATTCGGGTGCAGGGATAGTATTGGGTTCAGATCCCGCCGAAGAATGGCAGGAGATTGAAGACAAGATCAGCAAATTTTTAAAAGCACTGGATTTATAAACACACCCCCTCCCAGTTTTACCAGTTTTGCAGTAACTCTGTTTTGTCACTTTATTCAAAGTCCTTCTTCATTAGATTGCAGGCCATGAGATTATTTCAACTCACCTCATTTAAATGGTCCGTATATCTATGATGACCAACCTTGATGTTGCGCAGATAATTATTGAAGCGTTCTCTCGCAGGGGAGTCACTCAATTTATCATCTCTCCTGGATCCAGATCCACACCGCTCACCGTGGCAATTGCCAGACATCCAAGGGCAAAAACCATGGTCCACTACGATGAACGTGGAGCAGCATTTTTTGCATTGGGTTATGCCCGAGCCACCGGTAAGCCGGCAGTTTTGGTGTGCACTTCAGGAACCGCAGTAGCCAACTATTTTCCAGCTGTAATCGAAGCTTCCATGGACAATATTCCTATGATCATCCTTAGCGCTGATCGTCCTCCCGAGCTCATTGATGTGGGAGCCAACCAGGCCATTTTTCAGCAAAACATATATGGTGTTTATCCTCGACTTGCACTGAATCTTGAACCACCCGAGACTGGGACTATTGCAACAGATATCCTCAGCCAAGTTGATGAGCTATTTGATGTCAGTACTGGAGACCATCCAGGTCCGGTACACTTGAACTGTCAATTTAGGGAGCCCTTGTTACCTGAGGAGAGTGAAAATTCTGATTCGCCAACTTTTAATCCTGAATGGGTGGATAAAAATTCAAGATATATATCGAAGCCTTCAACTTCCCTTCCTTTGTCGGCTGAAAGACTTCAACTTGCTATTCAGAACTTGGAGAAATCCAAAAGGGGTCTAGTCATTGTAGGCAGGGCTGTGAGCAATGTATCCAGCAATTCTATTCTGCAACTCTCAGAGACTTTGAAATTACCTGTATTCCCAGATGTTCAATCAAAACTGAGGTTCGGTGACCATCCTCATGTGATCAATCATTATGATCTAGCACTTCTTGCTAATGACCCCCAGGAATTCAAACCAGATTTCGTTATTCAATTTGGTGGAGCATTTACTTCAAAACGGCTCCTGAATTATCTTGATGATTCAAACATATTCTATATCTCGCTAAAGGAAACACCTGAGCGAATTGATCCAAACCACCGGGTGAGCCTTGAGCTTCAAACTGATATAAATGAATTTTGCCAGAGCCTATATGCTCAGAAAATTAACCAGAATTCTCAATGGCTATCATCATGGCAATTGATTGAAAAGCGAATTGCCATCTCTATTTCAAATCTGTTTGAAGATGAGTCTCGACTTACTGAACCTGGAACAAGCTATCAGCTTTCCAAATTGACTCCCGGTAACCATGCGCTGATGCTGGCAAACAGCATGTCCGTTCGGGAGATGGAAATGTTCGCATCTACGGGTCATTTTGAAGGTGATATCGTCGCAAATCGAGGAGCTAGCGGAATAGATGGTCTCTTAGCCACAGCCGCTGGATATGGAACTGGCTCAGAATGTCCGGTCACCCTTTTGCTTGGAGATCTGGCATTCTTACATGATTTGAATTCACTCCAACTGATCAAAAGATCTCAACAGCCCATCATCATGGTGGTGATCAATAATGATGGCGGTGGTATCTTCAGCTTTCTGCCAGTGCGGAATGAAACTGATGTCTTTGAACCCTTCTTTGGGACTCCCCATGGGTTAACCCTTGAACATGCAGCGTCCATGTACGGTCTTTCCTATTCAAACCCCAAAGATATGGAGGCATTTAAAGCCATCTATAATGAAGCGACTAAACAGGCTGAATCAATAATCATTGAGTTGGTTACTGACCGCAGTGAGAACCATCGATTCCACCACCAAATTTTCGAAAGTCTTCGTGAATCTTCCTAGCTCTGCGTATGAATGGAAATACCGGTTAGAGGGAAACACAAAGGGGTATCCCCTGCTATGGCTGCATGGATTTATGGGAGCAGGAGATGATTGGCTTGAACTTGTCCAACCTCATTTTTCAGATTATTGTAATATTCTCATTGATCTCCCCGGTCATGGAAAATCCAGGATACCTACCGAGGCAACATTCGTAAAGATGCTATCAGCCCTTCCCGGCCAACTCTCCAAATCGGGAATTGAAAAATATACTCCCATCGGATACTCCATGGGGGGGCGAATTGGATTTCATCTTCATATCCTTGCCCCTGAGAAGATTCCAGCACTGATTTTTCTATCCAGTGCTCCTGGCTTAAAAACTAGGAATGAGCGAGAGCAGCGCACCCATGATGATGTACTATTAATGGATAAACTGGATAGCACGGGAGTTTCTCCCTTTCTGCAGGAGTGGTATTCTTCTGACTTGTTTGGTGAAATTAAAAATAATTCAACCCTTTTCAGGGCATTGTGCCATAAAAGGTCAAACAATGATTCATCACAGATGCGTCAAGCTCTGACTTTGATGGGGAATGGAGCCTTACCCTCCCAATGGGATAACCTGGAAGATATTAGCGTTCCCACTTTGCTTATGACAGGTGAGTTGGACTCAAAATATTTTCAACTTAATCAGGAGATGAATCAAATAATACCTGGAAGTATCCACCAGCAAGTTTCTGATGCGGGGCATGCCTTTCATCTTGAAAAACCATTGGAAACAGCTCGTATAATTAGACATTTTCTGAGCGAAATAATTGAAGGAGAATAGTGTGACATCTATAAAGTGGGAATCTGCCGGCGAATACACGGATATTCGTTATCATAAATACAATGGAATTGCCAAAGTAACCATCAATCGGCCTGAGAAGCGCAATGCCTTCAGACCACTGACGGTCATGGAAATGATCAAAGCATTTGAGGATGCTCGTGAAGACCCTGAAATCGGTGTGGTTATACTGACTGGTGAAGGTGAAAAGGCCTTCTGTTCCGGCGGTGATCAATCTATTCGTGGAGATGCTGGCTACGAAGATGGAGAGGGTGTACACAGGCTAAATGTTCTTGATCTCCAACGCCAGATTCGCACACTTCCAAAACCTGTGATTGCCATGGTTGCCGGATACTCAATTGGTGGTGGTCATGTCCTTCACCTTGTCTGTGATCTTACCATTGCTGCTGATAATGCTATTTTTGGCCAAACCGGACCAAAGGTGGGATCTTTTGACGGTGGTTACGGATCCAGTTATATGGCTCGCATCGTGGGTCAGAAAAAAGCCAGGGAAATCTGGTATCTCTGTAAGCAGTATTCCGCTCAAGAGGCTCTTGACATGGGGCTAGTAAATACCGTGGTCCCATACGCAGATCTTGAAAAAGAAACTGTGGACTGGGCTGAAAGAATCCTGGAGCATTCCCCCCTTTCAATCCGATTGCTGAAGTCAGCTTTTAACGCTGATGTTGATGGACAAACTGGTCTCCAGGAACTTGCTGGAAATGCAACCCTCCTGTACTACATGTCCGACGAAGCTCAAGAAGGGCGAAATGCATACAATGAAAAGCGCAAACCAAACTTTAAGAAATACCCCTGGCGCCCTTGACCACTCCCAATAAACCTGGATTTGCAGTATGGGTTCAGGCTGCCCGGCCCTGGACACTTGGTGTTGCAGTATCCCCAGTACTTATGGGGACGATAATTGCTCACACAGAAGGTGGCATACAATGGCTGGCTGCCATAGCAGCAATGCTTGGCGGGATATTCATTCAGATTGGGACCAATCTGGCCAACGATTATTTTGATTTTAAAAAAGGTGCAGATACTGAATCAAGAGTTGGACCCCAGAGGGTTACTCAGTCCGGACTCATTGCCCCTGAGGCAGTAAGGAAAGGATTTATTGCCTGCTTCGGACTATCCTTTGTTCTTGGTATTTATCTCGTCTATCTATGGGGTTGGCCCATTGTTATTATTGGTCTACTCGCCCTCCTATTGGGCGTGATTTATACGGGAGGACCTTTTCCATTGGCCTATTACGGTCTTGCAGAACTTCCGGCCTTCCTTTTTTTTGGTCCTATCGCCTGTGCCACTACTACTTTTGTTCAAATAGGGAGCTGGAGTACAGCTGCTCTGATTGCAGGTGTCTCTGCAGGATTCTTTTCCGTAGCACTACTCTCTATCAATAATCTTCGAGATTATCAGGAGGATAGAAAAGTTGGGAAGCGAACCTTAATCGCACGCTTTGGTCGCCGATTTGGTGTCATCGAATATGGTTTTTCCATTTTGTCAGCTACACTGATACCTCTCTCGTTCCTCTATTTTGCACCGACTCATTCCATGATAGGAATTACGGCCATTTCAAGTCTCATGGCACTCCATGCGCTCCGGATTACCATCAACTACAGGGAGCCGTCGGAGCTATATGCAGTATTAAAAATGACCAGCAAATTGCAGATTATATTTACAGTTATTTTCAGTGTCACCTGGGTGATTTAAGGAAATCGACTACGTCATGGAATTTCATACCCCAAATTTTGCAGGAATCACCCTGCTGCCCGAATTCCAGGATATTCCCCTAGAACTTAAGTCTACGCGGATTTACAAATATTCTCTCCCGTTTAAATATCCCCTGGTATTAAAGCATACCACCCTCCATGAAAGAGAGGGTCTCATTATTATCCTGACAGATCTAAATGGACATACTGGCATGGGTGAGATAAGCCCCCTCCCTGGATTTAGCCGTGAAACGTTGGAAACAGCTTTGCTCAACACAACGATGCTACTGGATAAAATGATTGGGGCAGGTGAATTTTCCACCCATAGCTACACCGTGAAAAAAGGAGGATGGCAAGACAGTGTTGCCCCTGCTGTATCATACTTTGGAGTAGAAGCAGCCACTTTGTCGCTTCTTGCTAATGCAAAAAATGTAAGTCCTGGTGACCTCATTTTTGGGAAGTCCACCGCGAGAGTTCCCATCAATGGATTGATTCGAGGTTCTCTTTCAGATTGGGTTCCAGAAGCCGAGAGAATGATAAATGATGGCTATAAAACACTAAAAGTAAAAGTTGGTCGAATTAATAGCATTCTTGAGGCCAGAGGTATCCAGGATATTCGAAAGATGGTAGGCCCTGAAATTAAGTTGCGACTTGATGCGAATCAGAGCTGGGACCTGGCTACTGCCATTGAGTTTGGTAAAGCTGTTGAGTCCTGCGACATCGAGTACATTGAAGAGCCCCTCACTGAGCCAGTGGATCTTCCAAGATTTTTTGATGCCTGTGGTGTCCCTTTCGCCTTTGATGAAACATTGCACGAGATCATGGATCCAACGATTTCATTTGACTCCTACACTGGATTACGAGCCCTGGTGCTAAAACCTACCCTCACAGCCTCTACTGCCAGGCTCATCTCCCTGGTTAATCAGGCTACTGGAAACGGTGTACTCCCCGTGTTATCCTCAAGCTACGAAAGTGATGTTGGTTTGACCACGTTGGCACAACTTGCAGGTTCAATAGGTGGTGAGGATATTGCTGTTGGCTTGGATACTAGATCTGCACTTACTGGCGGAACCACAAAATCACCTGTGGGCATCCAAGATGGATGGATGTCGACACGATCACTAACAACACAGGATCTGGATCTTGGTCATTGTGAATTACTCTACCAAAACTAAGCCCAATTCTGAGCATCCCCTATTCGAAGCTGCCAGGAAGCACCCTTCCAGACCAGCAGTTCGCTGGGGAGATTTAACGCTCACATATTCTGATCTTTATTCAGAATCGAAGCAAATTGCTTTGGGTTTGTCCCAGAGAGGGATTCAACAAGGCGACTTGGTTGCCCTGGGAGATCTGCCAACCAAGGAAATGGTCATATCAGTTTGGGCTTGCTTTTTGGGTGGGTTTATCGTTTTTCCATTAAATGTTCGATTCCCTGAATTTTCTCTGTCTCACTTACTCACAAGTATCAAACCTGCACTCATTATTTCGAATTCCTCTTACCCCGATCACAACTCTGTCGCAATTGGTGAATTATCAAATGATGCTGGTCAACTGGACTCTAATGACCTACCTCCTTTTGCTGCAAACAAAGCGGCAACCCTGCTCATGACCTCTGGATCTTCCGGGGATGTCAAATTTGTTCAACATAGTCACCACAACCATCTTGAAAGCGCTAGAGGTTCAAACAAGAATATCGAACTTAATTATTCTGACGGCTGGTTATTGAGTTTGCCTCTCTACCATGTTGGTGGTCTCTCCATCCTTTTTCGAGCAGGTTTAACCGGTGCTGCAGTCATTATTCCCGAGGAAAAGGAGTCGCTGCTTGAGGAAATTGACAAATATGGCGTTACCCATATCTCTCTGGTAGCGACCCAATTACAAAGACTCTTAAAGGACGAGGCTGGCCCCAGGATCCTCCAGAGAATGAAAGCCATACTAATTGGTGGAAGTGCAATACAGCCGCTACTCATTCAAAGGGCTCTGGACCACAATCTCCCCATTCATGTAAGTTATGGATCAACTGAAATGGCCTCTCAGATTACAACAACCATTGGGAGTAACCGTAAGTCAGCTCTGGAGAGTTCGGGTAAAGTTCTGTCTGGTAGAGATTTGATCATTTCGCATGAGGGTGAGATTCTTACCAAGGGGGAAACCCTGGCCCAGGGTTATTTGTTCAACTCAAACCTCGTCGATCTGCGTGACAAGGATGGCTGGTTCCATACTGGCGATGTTGGATACACAAATGTTCAGGGAGAATTGACCATTACTGGGAGGATGGATAATCAGTTCATCTCAGGTGGCGAAAATGTGCAACCAGAACATATTGAACGAGTATTATTCAAGATTCCTGGAATTATAAATGCCATTGTTGTCCCCCTGCCAGATGAGGAATTTGGAGCCAGACCCATAGCTTACCTGGAAATTGACTCAAATGCCCCAAGAGGGGAAGAACTCACCCATCAATTGAGATCTCAGCTACCTGGATACATGCTTCCACAGGCTTACTACGAGCTTCCCGATGAATTTTCTAAATCCAGTTTAAAAATATCGAGACAAAAGCTGATTAAGCTGGCCCAATCGGGAAACATTCGTTTGCACTCCCTCTAATAATTATTATTTAGTCCTCATGAAAAACACAAACACAAATTCGAAATCTTCTCGTCTCGACTCCTTTATTGCAAACCCCAGAAAAGCTATCTGGACACTTGGTTTACCAGTGATGACTGGAATGGCTGTTCAAACTTTATATAATATTGTAGATATGTTATTCGTCGCTCGCATATCAGTAAATTCTATTGCTGCATTGGGCTTTAATTTACCGCTCTTCTGGATGGCCATGGGTATCAGTTTTGGTCTTGGTACAGGAGTGACGGCTGTTATCGCTCGCTTTATTGGTGCCAAGGATCATGAGGCTGCCACCAATGTTGCCGAGCACGGGCTCCTCCTGGGATTGATTATTGGGGGAATGTTTAGTGCTGCTGGTCTCCTCTTCGGTGAAGAGATCTTAATCCTTTTGGGTACGCCTGATGAACTGATGCCAGACACACTCGCCTATTTCCAGGTAATTGCTGGTGGATTTATCTTTATGATCACTGGTATCTTTCTTCGTTCCATTTTTAGTGGAGAAGGTGACACAAAAACACCTGTCAAAATTCAGGTCACCAGTACCGTCCTAAACATCATCCTGGATCCTATTCTAATTTTTGGTTTTGACATGGGTGTACGTGGTGCTGCGCTGGCTACTGTAATTAGTATGATCGTTGCAGTTATCATGTATAGCAGGGTAATTCTCTTTAAGAAATCAACTCTGCTCCAACTGGATTTTAAAATTTTTAAATTTAAGCCTAAATATATCAAGGATATCTTCCGAATCGGAATCCCTTCATCACTCTCTATGATCATCATGTCACTGGGGGGTGCGCTATTTAATTGGATTTTGGTTCATTATTCACCTGAAGTCGTTGCTGGCTACCAGATTGCAGGTCGATTGGATCAGATATTTTTCCTACCTGTCATGGCCATCGCAGGATCACTTGTCACTCTTGTGGGTATGTTTTATGGAGCCCAGCGTTTTGACCTCATCAATAGTGTCATCAAGGATGGACTTCGATATGGGATGTTTATTGGCTTCGGAAGCGGCCTCATATTTTACCTCATTGCACCTTATGTATTTAGAATATTTACTGATGACCCAACAGTGCTTGCTGTCGCAGTAAGTATCATTCGAACTTTTTCACCGGTTTATTGGCTTATCGCTATTGGTATGATTTCCGGTCGGGCATTACAGGGTCTGGGTACCGGGGTTCCTTCTTTAGTTATAACTGCCATCCGTGTCGCTGTGGTAAGTGGACCACTCGCCTACTATTTTGCAGTAGTTCTGGAGAAACCTTATGTGTGGGTATGGTATGCTTCTGTTATAGCAGTTTTTATTGCAGCTGGAACATCACTCACCTGGTTGTACGTTCGATCTAGAAGAGTACAGCGAGAAGTGAAGGTACAAACCGCTTCCTAATCACCATCTCCTGAATCAAGATCAAGCTGGGTAGCTCCTGGTAGCAAAGCTTCTTTTTTCTGAAGTTCGAGAATCTTGTTTACTGGTCGTTCTAGAGCTCGTGAGCGAGTGGAAATCAGTTCCTGAAACTGGCGAACAGCAATATCCAGATTCTTCTCTGTTTTATTCATTACCTCAGAAAACTTATCCCATTGTTGCTGGAACTTAACTACTTCATTCATAATCTCGGAAGCACGCTGTTCCATCATAAAATTTGATGTTGCCTGATTCAGTAGGGATAGTACTGCGTAAAGGGTAATGGGAGAGCAAAGCATTATCTTCTTGCTCAGCGCCTCTCCAATAAAGTCTGGGTCTTCCTGGTTGATAAACCCATATATGGACTCATTGGGTATAAACATCATGGCGTAATCCACAGTGCCTTTTGCCGTATCGATGTAACCCCGCTTGCTGATCTCATTCAGGTGTTTACGTACATCCTGGAGGAAAGCTTTCTTCTCAATATCCTGCAATTGGACATCGGTGGTTTGAAGGTAGTTCTCATAGTGAGCCAAGGGAAACTTGACATCCATATTGATTTCACGACTTTTAGGTAGTTTGAAGGTATAGTCAGGTCGCTGTCCATCATCCATGGTGGATTGCTTGGTGTAATTAATATTCTCTTGTAAGCCGACATAATTCAAAATGTCTTCAACCAGGCGTTCACCCCATTGTCCGCGCTTCTGGGAGCTGGCCAGCAAGGTCTGCAGCGTCTCGGTAGTCGTTCGGAGTCTTTGTGTCTCATCCTTAGAGGTTTCAAGCTCAGTTTTCAATTCTGTAGAGCGTTGCACGATATCTTTCAGACGTCCATCCATATTTTCAAGGGACTTTTGAATCAATTTCTCCTTTTCACCCAGGTGAGATTGATTCTGCTTACTCTGATCTTTGAATTTTTCATCAGCCAGGCGTAAAAATTCCTTCTGGCTATCTCGAAGCACATCCTGGGATAGACTTTTAAAACTATCCTGGAGCTGTTCTTTCATCTCAAGCAGACGTTTCTTTTCTTCCACCAAGCGATCTTTGGATTCCTCAAGACGAGTATTAATGGTGGCATTTTGTTCACGTAATTCCAGAGCTTCTGAACGCACCTTCTCTAGCTCATTTTCTGCTCGTTCTAGTTGATCCTGAAGGTTCCTTCGCTCCACCTCAAGACGGGTAATGGTTTCTCGATCCTTAGAATCCCCAGATCCCTGGGTCATTCTTGCAATAACAAAAGTGACAGCTGCTGTGAGTGCAGCAATCAGAAGGGTATAGACTATTTCCATATTTACCTATTCAGGAAATCGCTTTCGAGGAAAGCGCTTTGATTAAAGGTTGCCTGCCAGATCCTGTTCAGAGACAAACTTGACCTGTATTTTGTCCAGTCTATCAATTTCATCATAGCCTACGACGATGGAATATTCATAAACTTGCTGGACTTCCTGTGCAAAAATACGCAGTGCATCAACCCCAGGAATTGCCAGGAGCAGTTGCTTAAATTTTCCCTGATTATAATAATACTTTCCAGGTGAGTCTATGGGTCGTGGGAATGAGTGATAAAAGACTCTTCTATATGGAAGTTTCTCAGGTCCCATGGTGATTATTGGTACTATTCTCCAATCACCACCGGCAACTTCACGGGTGAAATCAGCATCGATATAGCCTAAATCCATGAAGGCGTGTCCTTCAAAAGATTCCGTTTTGCCTACCAAACCTGAGCGTGTTTTGCTAAAATGTTCAATTTCATCCAGGATACGTGGATTGATTCGATAACCCACTTTGAAATTAACAAGAACGCTATCTGGTTCTGCCTGTAAACGCAGGGTGTGAATGTCATGGATGTTTGCCAGATACGGATCATAGGCGATGTCATGCCATAAGGCTTCCAGCTGGGCACCAAGTTTCATTTTGGATTGTTGCACATATTTCTGCTGTAGATCTTCGGATTCATTCTGCTTCTTTGTATCAAAAAGAGTGGTCAACTGATCTCGAAGAGCCACTCCTGGCAGAGGAGTTGCATCCTTAGCAGGCATCTTGATATCCTTCTTAGAACTAATGGCAGGATCATCTTTGAGACGAAGACTGGCTAATATCCACTCAGAGAGCTCACTTTTCCAGGTAAGTAATTTTGTGTATGGGACCTTATCCTCAAATCGAGCCAGAACCTTAGTATCTCTCAAGGATAATAGATCCATTTGGACAGTAAGCTCGCCCTCCATATAAGTGTAGCGACCCAGGATCAGATATGATTCATAACCAGGATCTACCTGTCTTTGAAAAACTGATTTCCATATCAGGTCCTGAAGACGATGAGGTCTATCCACCAAATCGTTTTGAAAGTCGGGGATTGAGTATGCAAAAAGATAGTCGGTTTCAGCCAGACCAGCTTTCAAAAAGCCGGGAAAACCCTGTTCCAACCAACTTTGCTCACCCCTGGGGCTATGATTTTCAAATGGTTCTATAAATACCAGAATGTTGTTGTTTGAGACAGGCAATATCTCTTGACCAAAAGCGCCAATGACAAGCATCCCTAAAATGATAAACAGAACTAACTTTTTATTCATAAGCTCCCCAGATTATTCAGATTACTTGCCAAGAAAATAATTCTTTGCCTGTCACGTTTGCAAGCACCATTACGGAAACAGTTTTTCAATGCTTTATCGGGAATTCCTGGCAATCCTTGCCCAGCTATCCCGGAGAGATACTATCCTGTTAAAAACTGGATGATCTTCTGTACTATCCTGGTCAACATTAAAATAGCCAACACGTTCAAACTGATAGCGTTCACCTGACTTCACCGCCTTTAGTGCAGGTTCAACTTTTGCGTGCTTGATTATTTCGAGTGAATCGGGATTAATATTAGATTTAAAATCCTGACCTTCATCAACTTTATCAGGATGTTCAACACTAAACAGGCGGTCGTAGAGGCGAACTTCAGCATCTAGACATTTTTCAGCGGAAACCCAATGGATCACACCTTTCACACGTCGATCGGTGGGCTGTTTGCCCAAGGTATCATGATCAACAGTACAGCGGAGCTCAACAATTTCACCAGCATCATTCTTGATTACCTCTTCGCATTTGAGGATGTAACCATAGCGTAATCGCACTTCTTTCCCAGGAGCGAGACGGAAATATTTCTTAACAGGTACTTCCATGAAGTCATTGTGATCAATATAGAGTTCTCGTGTAAAGGGCACGCTTCGAGTCCCAGCACTCTCGTCTTCGGGATTATTTACAGCCTGGAGTTCTTCCACTTTGCCCTCAGGATAGTTTTCGATAACCACCTTTAAAGGATTTAGAACAGCCATGACACGTGGTGCAATGGCATTAAGATGTTCCCGCACATGATTTTCAAGGATGGTCACATCTACTACACTATTGTGTTTTGCCACACCGATATATTCACAAAAATTACGAATGGATTCGGGTGTATAGCCACGACGTCTCAAACCAGAGATGGTTGGCATCCTGGGATCATCCCAACCACTCACAAAACCCTCATTGACAAGTGTTAAAAACTTCCGTTTACTCATCACGGTATATGTCAGGTTTAAGCGAGCAAATTCGATTTGCTGTGGGTGGTGAATGTCAAGTTTGTCACAGAACCAGTCATAGAGCGGTCTATGATTCTCAAATTCCAGAGTACAAATCGACTGTGTTATCTTTTCGATGGAGTCGGACTGTCCATGGGTAAAGTCATACATGGGATATATACACCAATCGTCACCAGTTCGATGATGATGACCGTGCAGTATTCGATAAATGACTGGATCTCTCATGTGAAAATTGGGATGGGCCATATCAATTTTAGCTTTCAGAGTCCGGGTGCCATCAGGAAATTCACCAGTCTTCATTCGACCAAATAGATCTAGATTTTCCTCAACCGAGCGATCCCTGTATGGACTGTGCTTTCCAGCTTCCGTTGGTGTACCACGGTACTCCCTACCTTCTTCGAGAGTAAGATCACAGACATATGCCAGTCCATCATTTATGAGTTGAACTGCCCAATCATAAAGCTGATCAAAATAATCAGAGGCGTAATATTCTCTGTCTTCCCAATCAAAACCCAACCACTTGATATCCTCTTTAATGGAGTGAACATACTCCTCTTCTTCTTTACTGGGATTGGTATCATCAAAACGCAGGTTGCAAACGCCTCCATATTTTTCAGCCAGACTGAAGTTTAGAGCTATTGATTTTGCGTGTCCAATATGTAGATAACCATTGGGTTCAGGTGGGAATCGAGTGTGGACTGTCTGGCCAAAACGGTCAGATTTTAAATGATCATTTATGATTTCCTCAACGAAATTCAGTGATTTTTCTGGAGCTGTGGCAGCACTTTCGTTGGTGTCTGCGTTTACGTTCACACCCATACTATCCTCATATCTGTAGCCTGATTCGTCAGGGCTTGGTCAAAAAAACTAATCAGCAAATAACATACATATTCATCATGGCTAAGCCATGATGAATTTTACTGAATCCTGTGCTGAATTTATTGTTGTTGGGCAACCAGTTGGAGTGCTCGATCAATGCGATTCATGCAACCATCTTTTCCAATGATGGCCATAATATCGAATAGACCAAAGCCTACAGCTTTACCTGTAATTGCCACACGGATAGCATGAACAATCATCCCCATTCCCACACCTTCCTGTTCGACAAAATTATGCAGGAATTGATCGAGATTTTCAGCTGAGAAATCTTTAACTTCTGGTAAGACACTTCTCAGTTTAACCAGCAATTCACGCTGAGCTTCAGCATTGACCAGGCGTTTCCTGAAGGCTTTTTCTTCATATTCCAGGGTATCATCAGCTTGGAAAAACTCTGCATAATCAAGGATATCCCCGGCAAATGAAATCCGCTCATTTGCAGCCTCAAGAACCGTTTTCACCTTTGCTATTGTTTCATTTGAAGCTGGCGTCGATACGAGTCCGGCTTTCTCAAGATATGGCAACACCATTTCCAACTTTGCATCCATCTCAAGTCGCCACATATAGCGACTTTGGAATGATGTAAGTTTTTGAGGATCAAAACTGGCTGGAGCCTTATTGATACGGTCCAGGCTAAAATCTCGAATCATGGCTTCGCGGGTGAAATCTTCAGTCTTGTCGTCCAGGGACCAACCAAGGAGAAGCAAATAGTTTACAATGGCATCAGGGAGAAATCCGATTTCCCGATAGAAATCAACAATCACAGGGTTGAAAGTTTCAGGAGAGGCAGAAAATCCAATTTTCTCAGCGATACTTTCACCATGATCGTATAAGACCTTGAAGTCTCTATTTTTTAAGTATTTGTCCAGTTTTCGTTTGCTCAGTTTGTTTGAGCTTCCAGGCTCAGCCACAAAAGGAAGATGAGCGTAGATCGGCAATTCAAGTCCTAGACTCTGGCCGATAAAGATTTGACGTGGCGTATTCGGCAAATGCTCTATAGCTCGAATGACATGGCTGATTTCAAAGGCACCATCGTCTACTACACTGGTCAAATGGTATAGACAGGATCCATCTTTGCGTTGAATAACATGATCTTGTTCCCCACCCCATTCGAAGGACATATCACCACGAACCATATCGTGGAATTCACATTTCCCTTCCCTGGGCATTTTAAGGCGAACGATGGATTCTCGACCTTCGGCCTCAAATTTCTTCACATCCTCATCTGTTTCAGCCATCCAGGTGCGACTATATATGAATTGACGCTTTTCCTTTTCAGCTGCCTGACGCTCAGCTGCGAACTCTTCCTGTCTTGAAAAATCCTGATAAGCATATCCATCATGAAGCAACTTCTCAACGGCTTTTGCATAAATATCAGATCTTTGGGATTGGAAATATGGCGCGTGGGGTCCACCCATGCCAGGACCCTCATCCCAATCAATCCCCAGCCATTTGAATCCGTCCATGATGGGTTGCAGGGCTTCGTGGACATTTCTGGCCTGATCTGTATCATCAACGCGAAGAATGAACTTGCCACCATGACGTCGAGCAAATAGCCAGTTAAACAGAGCAGTTCTTACCCCACCAATATGTAAATAACCTGTAGGGCTTGGGGCGAAACGGACGCGGACTTGGGATGGAGACATATCTTATTTTTTTCTTTCTACTTTTTCATTCAAACCAAATTCTTGGGAGACACACCAAGCGGAATCGAGGTGTAAAGAAATCGGATTTGGAATATCTCTATTTCCCTCGACTCCGCTCGGGATGACGAGGTAGAAAATCGTTATTCAACTAAATCTGATCGTTCCCATATGGTGCCCAGCCAGATCCAAACTTACTTCATCTCCTGGATTCAGGACACCCACACCTTCAGGCGTGCCGGTGAAGATAATATCGCCGGGTTGCAAGTCAGTATATTCCTCCAGATAGGCTGGAATCTTTTCAAAGGCGAGAATCATCTGGCTGCTATCTCCTTGTTGTCTGATTTCACCATTCAGGAGCATGGTAAAACGTATTTGATTCAAGGAAGGTATTTCATTGACGGAAATAAATCGACTGACGATTGCAGCCCCATCGAATGATTTGGCCAATGTCCATGGCTTACCGGCTGCTTTGAGTTCACCTTGTAGATCACGAAGGGTTAGATCCAGACCCAGTCCAATGGCAGCGATGAAGGATCCACCATCATTGCGATCCATGAGTGCAATAATTTCAGTTTCATAATGAACTTCACCATGACCAGAAAACAGGGGTTGTGTGCTTTGCATGGGTATCAGCGCATTTAGCCCCTTCTGAAAAACCAGTGGTTTGGCCTCAACGACATTTCCCAGTTCCTCAGCATGTTTGGCATAATTTCTCCCCAGGCACCAGATGGTACGGGGCTGAATCCCTTTTTCTTTCTCAGTAAAATCAAAGGCCATCAGCTTAATCCTTCTTTTATGCGTGTTGCCATGGTTAGTGAAATCCCTGGAACATGGGCAATTTCATCCACACTGGCATTTTTAATATTTTTCAAAGATCGGAAATATGTGATCAAAGCCACGCGACGGGATTGACCTATCCCTTCAATATCATCGAGGGCTGAGTGGACCATAGCTTTGCCTCGACGTTTTCTCTGAAAAGTGATGGCAAAACGATGGGCTTCATCTCGGATGCGGCGAAGTAATATGATTGAGCCACTGGTCTTAGGTATACCCAAAGACAGGGACTCACCTGGAAGAAAAACCTCCTCCAGACGTTTGGCAAGGCCAAGAATAGGTATATGCGCCATCCCTATCCTCTCGAGCGCTCCAACGGCTGCACTTAGTTGCCCTTTCCCACCATCTATGAGTATGAGATCAGGTTCAGACAGACCTTCAGCTTTTACCCTGGTATAGCGCCGATGAATGACTTCTTTCATACTGGCAAAATCATCGATACCATCTACAGTTTTGATCTGAAATTTGCGATATTCACGTTTGGCTGGTTTGCCATCAATAAAACAAACTAAAGAAGCTACCGTTTCAGTTCCACCCAGATGTGAAATATCGAAGCCTTCTATTCGCCGGGGTGGTGCAGAGAGATTGAGATCTTCCTGAAGTGATCTAACCATTTTGGGAACAATTTCTACCCGTTGTGCCTGTTCCAGTGCCCAGTCCTTCAGGACCAGCTCAGCATTCCGATCTGCCAAATCCAGTAGAGTCTTCTTCTCACCTATCTGGGGAATTACGAAGTTGATTTTCACTCCAGAAACATCCTTCAGCCAGGCATGGATCATATCTACATCAGCGATTTCATCGGGAACCAATATTTCCCGTGGGATAAAGGATGCATCCTCATACACTCTAGTTATCATGCGACTCAAAATGGAGGGTAATTCTTCATCCTCTGTACCACGAAAGCGAAATTGTTCTTTGCCAATAAGTTTCCCTGCTCGAATTCGAATCAAGATACCACAGGTTAGGTTGTCCTGTCGGGCGACGCCAAGAACATCCCTATCCTCGAAATCGCTGGTTTTCAGGCGTTGTCGACTCACATATGACCTGACTGCCTCCAGTTGATCCCTGTGACGTGCTGCCTGTTCATATTCCATGTTTTCAGCAGCGGATTGCATCCGGGCATTCAGGTAATCATCAACGGGATCCGTTCTCCCCTTGAGAAAATCTTCTACCCTTCCGATCATCTCTGCATATTGAGCCTTCGTGCTCAAGCCTTGACAGGGTCCATCACATTTACCAATATGATAATCTAAACAGAGTTGAACTTTTTTGGCAGCTACAGATTCATCATCCATTCGATAGTTGCAACTTCTTATGGTGAATATGCGTTTAATAACAGACAGAGCAGCCCTTAAGCCCTTCACATTGGTATAAGGGCCATAATATATGGAACCGTCTTTAACAATGTTGCGCGCCACAAATACTTGGGGGTAGTCCTCATTGGTGATGCGGATATAGGGAAATGTTTTATCATCCCTCAGATCAATATTGAAACGGGGACGATGCTGTTTGATCAGATTTGCTTCTGTGAGCAAAGCCTCTACTTCTGTACGGGTTACCAGTGTCTGAAGGTCCCAGATGCGAGCAATGAGACGAGCGGTCTTGGGGCTATCTGGAGTGCCGGTGAAGTAGGATTTTACCCGATTCTTTAATACTTTGGCTTTTCCGATATAAATGATCTTGCCATTTTTATCATAGTAGAAGTAAACCCCTGGCTGGGTTGGCAGATCTTTAAGCTTCGCCTTATAGGGGGCTTCAGTAGGACTCATGGTGAAAATCTAAAAGGGTGAGTGACGAAAGCTTGAGTTTTTTATAGCTCCTTGTGTGATGTGCAGGAGCTAACTGTCGAAAGTATTTATATTGATGGTCGACCACAATTACATGCCAAGCAACATGCGACCCTTTTCGCTGATCATATCTGAATTCCAGGCAGGTTCAAAAACAACTTCTATAGCTACTTCGAATTCAGGGTATACATTGGTGATGGATTGCTTAATATTCATCAAAATGGCATCACCCAGGGGACATGCAGGTGTAGAGAATGTCATCTTGATCACAACTTTTTTCAGACCATCATATTCTAGCAAGTATATTAATCCCAGATCCACTATGTTCAGCTCTATCTCAGGATCCATCACACCATATAATATTTGTTCAAGGTCAGATTCTATTACACGAATCTCATCAGGGTCTTTCATGTTGAAATGCTTTCTGTTTTAACTTTATGAAAAATAATTTTAAATACATTGAGATTGTATAGGACAGCAGTTATAAGAAGGAAACAACTCCCTAATCTAATCATCCAGATATTATTTGAAGTTATTGCCAATATTAATACAATGACTGCAAGATTGTAGCTATAAAACTGTAAGGTTGCCACCCATTCTGAGTAAAGCTCCTTGGGCAGTGGTGTTTTAAACTTTCCAACCAATTGTTTGTATTTGTGTAGCCAGACAATGAAGGGCAGTGTCTTGTATGTTTGACTAAGGATAATCGGGGTAATGAGGCCGAAAATAATAGAAAAACCATAGAGTGTGGTTGCTCTGAGTTGAAAGGAGTTTTCAAAATCAAGTTTCAGCATAACTGTTAAGCTGAGTAGAATTGGCAGAAGCATAGATAGAACAGAAATTAGGGTATGCTTCATGCCTATATCTAACTCCTTTCGCAACCGTTTTTTATATACCTCCCAGACAAACATCAGATAGAAGATAATTCCCAATGATATACTGAGCCAATATACGGGTATGAGCATAGTGCCCTGGAGAACCAGCCAATCAAGTCCCAGGAGCAGCAGCCCTCCATTTATCAAATAGTAGGCGTAATTCAGTTTGTCTTCATTCGGGCTATGGGAGATCAGAAACATGGGGATCAACGATGATGAGACACCAACAATGAGTATAACAAACCAGCCAACCAATCCGAGGTGGGCATGTATTTTGAGATAATGGAGGTGGATCTGTGACAAGAAAGGATATCTGAAGTTGATGGCAATCAATAAGCCGAATAATGCCGTCAGAAGTAGCCACAGAATTGCCGTTACCACATATCTTGATTGAATATTTTGCTTACCCCTTCTCTGAGAGAGCAAAACATTCCCAATAAATCCAAAAAGTGCAATAAACATGAGAGATGAGGCATATAGTAGTGTCGTACCAAAAGCGCTGGTCCAGAAAGCGTATACCAACAAAAAGATGGCGATAGCAAATATCCAGAAAGTTATTTTTGCCAATAGCTCACTATAAAGCGCTGTTTCAAACACGACTGGAATCAATTGGTACAAAGCTCCAAAAGCAAGCATGGAAGCCCAACCTAGCACAGCGAGATGCGTGATTGCCAAAAGCTTACTATTAAAATAGGGTCCCAATACATCTGTGCCTGTAAGAAATATAAAGACAGTCAAGCATAAGAAGGAAAGTGCACTAAAAATGAAATGAGGGACAACAACTGAAAGGGATGGGGCATTGCCTGTTTTCAAATTGCTCAAGGCTTAGCTCGATGTGGATTTAAATATGAGCAATTGGATATGATTGGAATCTATCTCATTTGTCACAATCGAGTAGTTTCTATCCTTTAACTCAGGGAATAAAAATTGAGGCATCTTTTTGTGCTCCACAAATAAGGCGTAATTTTCCGGAAGCGATTCAAGTGCTTTTAGGATCTCGACCATTGGTTCCGGCATTTCAAGATGTCTTACGTCTAGCATCTGTATATTATCATAAAAGGATTCTAGCAGCTGTTGAAAGTCTTGCTCATTAGTTGCCAAGTTTCCTGCGACTTCCTCCACTTGAACATCGGTTTGAACTTTTTTAAAATAGGTGTGAATGACTCCAGCTTCTGGTCGCTCGGTCCAGGATTCATACCCCATTGTTTTTAGTTTATTGATGAGCGGAATAGGCTCAAAAGTATTGATAATTTGCAGGGTTTCATCACCTGACATCTGCTTGACAGCGGCCATGATTTCACTAAATGGATCAATACCTTGTTTTAGTCCTGCACGAACATCCAAACTTACAGTCTTTCCAGGGTTTGATGAATTCAATTTTTTCTTCCTTAGTAATATTGGCTCACACCAATGAAAATTTTGCTACAAATAGCCTATTATGTGATACGCTTTGTATTAGAAAATTATTTGTTGAATCTCAAGCTATTATTGATGCTCACAGAGTTCAATAAGGACCCCACCCGCAGATTTGGGATGTATGAAGATAATGCGCATATCATGGGCACCTAAAGTGGGTTCATCACTGAGAAGCATGATCCCCGCTTCTTTTAGTTTACGTACATACGCATCCAGTCCTTCAACTTCCAAAGCGATATGGTGCAACCCAGGTCCCCGTTTTTCCAAAAACTTGCCCACTGGAGTTTCAGCAGAGAGTGGTTCGAGCAATTCTATGGTAGATTCACCAGCCTTATAAAAATGCGTGGTGACCCCCTCCTGCTCAACTACCTCAGAGCTACCAGAAATAAGACCCAAGATATCCTCATATAGAATCCTGGTTTGTTCTGGATTGTCTCCAGCAATAGCAATATGACTGATCCCGGTCACTTTCATGAAGCTACTCCATCTCTGATAGGATATTGGCAATCTGGTCCTGAATACCACGCACCTGATAGGTGGGAATCGTAAAATGATTTGCCATAATGGAAAACATGATGGGTTCTCCAGAATTTGTCCAGGTATACCCAGACAGCGAACTCACATAACCTATGGTACCTGTCTTGGCTCTCACATTTTGTTCAGCATCAGTCCCAATCATCCTCCTCCGGATCGTACCAGTCAAACCAGACAATGGAAGTGACTCCATAAAATAGCTTCGGTAAGGATGTGCCCACATCATCTCCAATAATGATACAGTCGTATTGGGAGACACAAGGTTGTGACGCGATAATCCAGAACCGTCTCTTAGACGCAAATTCTCTATATTCATCCCCAATGAGTCAAAAAACATCATTTGAACTTTTCTGCCTTCTCTGGAGGAACCCTCTTCTCCATATTCCGCACCCATGGTTTTCTGAAGTATTTCGGCAATAAGATTTTGGCTTGGACGATTTACTTTTGAAATAATGTCCGACATGGGATGAGAATAATATGTGAAGATTTTGTGTAACTCGGCGTAGTCTAGTGAATCCACCAAATCATCGCCATCCACTGGAGATCCGGTGACTTTTATACCCGCATCCTGCAGTCGCTCCTTAAGGACATGGACGGTGAAGAGCGTTGGATTGTGAATAGTAATGGTTTCTTCAGTCTCCCCTTTTTGAATACGATAGTCACCCTCGAACCAGGCATTATTAGTCCCACGCTCTCGATCATATGTCCACTTAGTCGCAGTATCGCTGCTGACCGTCACAAGATCATTCCGTAAATTTAGATAACTGGTTTGTGGATGGGGCTCAATAATGACAGGGTTACCCATGGTTACAGAATCAGGTGTTAGGATATAATCGATGTAGTTTTCGCTATAAGTGAGACCAGAGATTTGTGCACCATAGTAATAGGTTTCGTCATCCCACGACCACCCATATCCCAGGGGTTGGTCATCGAAAATATTATCGTCTCCGATAATATCCCCATTTATTTGGCGAATTCCCTGAATTTTGAGAGAGTCGATAAAATTGACCATGACAGAATCATAATTTTTATCATAAAAACGCCACGACCAGGATGGGTCCCCACTGCCCTTGATAATCAGATCTCCATCAAGCACTCCATTTTTATCCACTTCGCCATTTGTCACGAAATCCGTGGCATAGCGATATTGAGGTCCCAGAAGACACAGGGCTGCAGCGGTGGTATACATTTTCTCATTGGAAGCTGGCATAAACATTTTACCAGCATTTCGTTCATAGAACACCTCACCCGTGTTGGCATATTGAACTTTTACACCCCACCAACCCATATCAGTAGGAGCATGATTCAGCAGTGTGTCAATCTTATAAGCAGCCTGCTGTTGGGCACTGCGCATAAATTGATGTTTGGGAAGTGGTGTAGCATTGTGGGGATGAGTTGTGCAACTGACAATGACTACAGATAGAAGAAGGAGAAAGCTGAATCGAGTTGAAATTTTCACAATAGGCTCCTGAACATTTCTTGTTCAAACAAAATTTACTTTTTAAAGATATCTATGAACGTTTCTCTATACCGAGACCTGGTTTATCCAATAATATGATTTCACCAGCTTGATTTCCCACACCGCCAAATGGATCTGCTGCCAGGAGAACATTGCCATCCAAGTCCAACCAACGGGCAAATGACCCCAGTTGAGACATAGCCGAGATGCCAATTGAAGTTTCGACCATACAACCCATCATAATATCGAAATTGTGTTTTTGAGAAAGTTCTATCATACGCCGGGCATTGGTGAGTCCACCACATTTCATCAATTTTATATTAATTCCATCGTATGCGCCCACTAATCCTGGCAAATCCTCGGGACGAACCGAGTTTTCATCGGCAACCAGGGGCAAGGGTGAAAATTCTCTGAGTTCAGCAATATCATCCAATTGATTTGATGGCATGGGTTGCTCCAGGAATTCCACATTTTCCTCGGCTAGCCATTCGGCCCCACGTTTTGCCTGATCCACAGTCTTCCAACCCTCGTTTACATCAACACGCAAGACTTTGTCAGTTTCTGCTCGAATAGCACGAATGATATCATGGTCATAATCCGTACCCAGTTTAATTTTCAGAATAGGATAGGGAGCGGCTTCTTCAATCTTTTCCGGAATAATGCTGAGATCCGAGATACCAATAGTGTATGAAGAGGTAACCAAATCCTGAGTTGCACCGAACATTTTCCACAGTGGCGTCCCCTGACGTTGCCCATATAGATCCCAGAAAGCTGTATCCAGGGCTGCCTGGAGTGAATAGCTCTCAGGAAACATGATTTCCAGTTGTTCCTGGCGGCTTTCAGCATCATCTACATGTATATCAAGAATTTGATCATTTTTGCTCGACAACATTTCCAATATTGCCTCAGGACCATTTTCGTATCGCCTGGAAGGGGCTGCTTCTCCAAAACCGGTGAACTCACCATCACTCAATTCCAGGATGACCACATCATAGTAGCTTTCCGCACTCCGAGCGATTTTAAACTCAAATTTGGTTGTAATCCGTTGGATTGACCACTTAAGAGACAGTGACATTTCCTTACTCATCTTCCTAAACATTCTTTTCTGGAAAAAGATCTCGAAGTACTTTTTCGGCAACAATTCCTTTGGGACTTTTCACCATATCTTCCACAGGTAGCCCCGTATTTTCATAAATATTTTCACAGGCTTTTTGACCCTCATCAGGGCTTAGATCCTTTGAATAAAGATTTATCCCCAGCACTTTTGTAGACTTGAAAGGTCGCATCAATGCTGTATGAATATCGATGACCTCTTGTATTTCAGGCAAGGGATGATCGTAGTCATCTACTATACGGCTGGGTTGATGTGCCAGGACAAAGGCATCGGGCATGGAGCCATGAATCAAGCCCATGGTGACAGCACTATAGCCTATGTGAGTAACTGCCCCTTGCCCTTCCACAATAATGAGAGGAGCCTGTCCATCGACCTTGTCTATCTCTGCCTCAGTGGCACCATTAACAAAATCTGAAACAATGGCATCAACGGCCACACCACGACCAGAGATCATCATACCGGTTTGACCTGTTCCCACAAAGATGGACTCCAGCCCCAGAGTCTTTAATTGCCTTTGAAGCATGAGTGCCGTGGTCATTTTACCCACATTAGAATCTGAGCCGATGGTAAGAATGATCTTTGACTTTCTCTCACGCCAATGTCCTTGGGCAACCTTTAATCCAGGAGGTGGTCGGCGAGCATCCCAGATGAGATTTCGATATGATTTTAATTCATCGACATCCCCGAGGAACTGGTGCAAGCCTGCCCAAACATTCAATCCAGCTTCCAGGGCAATTTTTAATTCTGGTATCCATTCCGGTTTTACTGCTCCACCAATGGGGGCGACCCCAATAACCAGAGTATCCGGTTGAAATGCCATAGCCTCAGTAATGTGAGCCACAATAGGGATGTCGCCACCATAGCCTAGCACATCCTGTACAGTCATTCCTGCTTTGCTGGCATCAACAACAACCTGCACTTCTTCCTGGCGAAAGAGGATGAGTCCATTGGCTGTTTTGCTGCCAAGAGCATGGAGACGATTCTGGGCGTAAAGTACGAATCTTCTTCGTTTTTGATCCATATGAGATGACTTAACGATTTTTAAATTTTGCTGGGCGTCGCTCGAGAAAAGCAGTAGCACCTTCTATTCGGTCCTCGGTTTTAAAAACATCTCGAAAAGCTGAAGCTTCTTCCTCGAGTCCTTCGTCCAAGGTGGTTCCGACTCCCTTATAGACAGCCCTGATGGTAAGGGCTTGAGCCTGTGGACCCTGAGCCATCAGCATTTCTGCATATTCCTTGACCTTTGATAACAATTCAGCACTGGAAAAAACACCATTGACCAGACCCATTTGAAATGCTTCATCAGCTTTGATCATACGGCCTGAAAGTAGTAAATCCAGTGCCCGACCTCTTCCAATAAGACGGGGTAAACGCTGGGTTCCGCCATATCCTGCAATAACACCTAGCTTCACTTCAGGTTGACCGAAAAGTGCGGTATCCGAGGCGAATCTCAGATGACAGGAAAGGGCAAGTTCGCAACCTCCCCCTAGTGCAAATCCATTGATAGCAGCTAGGACAGGTTTGTTGCTAGCTTCAACCAGGGAAAAGACTGATTGACCTTTTTTTGCAAATTCATAGGCATCTGCGGAGGACATTTGAGGGAACTGATTCACATCGGCTCCTGCAGCAAATGATTTTTCACCTGCACCAGTGACGATGATGACACGAACCTCGTCATTACCCTTCAATGCGTGGAATGTTTCCTCCAGTTCATCGAGTACTTTTCCATTTAAGGCGTTTAATTTTTTCTGTCGGTCAAGGGTTACTGTAGCAATTCCACCTGTTACTTCAAACTTAACGAAATCCATCAGGACCTCCAAAAATGGCGATTAAATAAGACAACTACGGTAAGAACTTCCAAACGTCCCAGCATCATTACGAATGCCATTGCCCACTTCTCAAAGTCGCTAAAGAAGGAATAATTATCTGTGGGTCCAACATCTCCCAGACCAGGTCCTATGTTACATAACATGGATATGGAAGCTGTGGTGCTGGTAACTAAATCATGACCGAATCCAGTGAGGAAAAATGCAAAACCTACAAATATCACCATGAAGAATAGGAGGAATGTAGTTGTGTTGCGAACGGCATCATCGTCAACGAATTGATTGCGAAGTTTGATAGGCAAGTATGCTCGGGGATGGATCATGCGACGCAGTTCTGTGATGGCCATCTTGGTAAACAGTAGAATTCGAATGGCTTTGATACCGCCACCTGTGGAACCAGCCATCCCACCAACAAACATAAGTCCAAAGAGTATAAATTGGGCGTAATATGACCATTGTTCAAAATCAGCTGTAGCAAACCCAGTAGTGGTGATGATTGAAACTACCTGAAAAGCAGCCTGTCTCAAGGGTTCTGCTTTGAAGGCCATAATTGCAGCGCTTTCCCCTTCATAAAATGATGATAGGAAGAGATCTACTAACATAAAGACCAGCGCCATGCCCATGATGCTCATCCAAAATTGCCACTCACGACTTCTGAGATAACGTATGACCTTGCCCTGCAATCCAAAATAGTGGAGTGAGAAGTTGGTTCCTGCGAGAACCATGAAAAAGATGATCACCCAGTCTACATAGGCACTCTGAAAATGAGCGATGGATGCGTTTTTAGTAGAAAAACCTCCTGTAGCCATCGTCCCAAATGTATGACAGGCTGAATCGAACCAATCCATGGGTCCAATCCATAATGCAAAAAATTCTGCCACGGAAATGAGAGCATAGACGAAATAGAGTAGTTTAGCAGTATCAGAGATTCTGGGAGTGATTTTGTCGCTCACGGGACCGGGAGCTTCAGCAGCAAATAGTAGTGTGCCACTTCTTCCCGCCAGGGGCATGACGGTTACGGTAAAAACAATAATCCCCATACCACCCAACCAGTGAGTAAAACTTCTCCAGAAGAGTATCCCATGGGGTAGACTCTCGATATCAGTGAGAATGGATGCCCCTGTGGTGGTAAATCCAGACATGGCTTCGAAAAAGCAATCTGTGTAAGACATATCTGTTGCAAAAAACATGGGTAATGCGCCAAAGAGAGAGGCAGATACCCAGCTCAAACTCACACTTAGAAAGACCTGCCGAGGAGCCAAGACATGTGTATGGCGCGTGAAAATGTACCCAAGACCACCGATTGATAGTGTGATAATCATGGATTCGAAAAGGGCGACACTATCACCATCACCATATGCTAAGGCTACCATTAATGATAGCCCCATAGACAACCCTATAAAAAGGGTCAGGGCAGCCAACACATTCAGTGTTGGGATGAGGCTGAAACGTTTAGTTGAAAAGTGCTTCGACATCATTTACTCGTGAAGCTCTGGCGAAAACGATAGCGCGATCACCTACTTCGATAATACTTTTCCCCATGGCAATTTCTTCGCCCCCACCCTTAATAATACCGCCAACCACAGCATCCGGTGGAAAATCAATCTGTTCCAGTGGAACACCAATAATTTTACTATCTGGCGATGGTGAAAGTTCGATAACCTCAGTATCAATACCTTCCAGCATCATGACTGAGTGAACCTGACCCCTCACGACATAGCGCATAAAGGCATCCACAGTTGAAAGGTTTTTACTGACTACAGAATTTATTCCCAATCCCTTTACCAGTGGTAAATAATCTGGTGAATTAATGTGGACAATAACTTTGTCTACACCCTTCTTCTTAGCAATCAACCCTGCGAACAAGTTGGTCGTCTCATCATCAGTCAAGGTGATCAAGGCATCAAAATCGCTGATACCTTCACTTTCAAGAAAATCTACATCCAGGCCATCTGCGTGAAGAAGCAGTACATCTGGCAATTCTTTTGCAGCTTTGAGTAATTTCTCTTTCCGGTGGTCTACGAGACGAACATTAAATTGATCTTTTAAATTTGCAGCTACCAGCCTTCCTAATTTTCCAGCTCCCATGATCAGAACTGTCTTGATCATTTTCTTCTGCTTAAAGCCACAAAGTCGATACATCTCTTTGAGTTTATCCTTCAAACAGACAATGAATATTTTATCACCAGGTTGAAAGATATGATCACCACCAGGAATGATGGTCTCTCCATCCCTATCGATAGCAACTGTTCGAAATGGCAGCTCTGTATATTCTGCTCCCAATTCCCTCAGAGACTTGTGCATCAATTCGCACGTTTCCGTTGGCGTGAGTGCTACCATGTAGACCCGACCATGATTATAGGTCATGATTTCCTGTGCTGTGGCATGTTGCACAAGGTGTTGAATTTCCCGGGCTGCGATTTGCTCGGGATTAATGACCTTTTCAATTCCCAGATCAGCCAAATCAAGGAGAGCATCCTTCTTCTGATAATCACCACTTCGGACCCGAGCCAATATTTTGGCATCAGGATTCATCTTATTGGCCTTCATGGAGGCGATGATATTGATTTCATCGATTCTGGTTACTGCTAAAAATAAATCAGCACCTGCCACCTGAGCATCTTCTAGAGTGTTGGATTGAGCACCATTACCCTCGATAACCAGTGCATCAAGTTCCTGCTTGGCTCTCATAACTTTTTCAGGGTCAATATCAATAATGCTGATGTCATTCCCCATTTCAGCTAGAGTTTTGGCTAGATAAAATCCAACACTTCCAGCACCGACGATGACGATCTTCTTTTTCATAATTTAGCCTAACACTTGTTTAAGAATTTCGATGGTTTGGAGCAGCTGTTCCTCGTGAAAGTCAAGGTGAGTAACAAGACGCATCTGATAATCATTGATCACCGACACCAACAAACCAGCTTGCTTGAATTTCAGCTCCATCTCTATCGTGTTGCCATCTGGAAATGCCAGCAAAACAATATTTGTCTGAGTCCAGGCGATATCATTTTCTAGATATCCCAATTCCAGACAGGTTTCTGCCAATGTTTTGGCACGGCGATGATCATCAGCAAGGCGTTCAATATGATGATCCAGGGCATATAATCCTGCAGCCGCTAAAATACCAATTTGCCTCATTCCACCACCAAACGCTTTGCGAAATCTATGTGCCTTGTCGATACATTCAGCATCACCTACCAGAACCGAGCCCACAGGAGCCCCAAGACCTTTAGAGAAACAAATACTGACTGAATCAAAGTGATCCCCAAATGCAGAGGGATCAAGACCACTTGCTATGACTGAATTCATAAGACGTGCGCCATCAAGATGCATGCGAATTTTCTGGCTCTCTGCATAAGTGGCAATATTCTCAATAACCGGTAAGGGATAGACCACTCCACCTGCTCGATTATGAGTATTTTCCAAAGTAATGAGACTGGTTTGGGCATAATGATGGTCTGTCGGTCGCAACGCCTCGGTGATCTGTTCTGAAGTAAGTATGCCTTGGTCTGCAAGAAGGGGATGTAATTGTACACCACTTAGCAATGCCGGTCCCCCACCTTCGTAATTGAAAATGTGTGAGGTGTATTCACAGATGACCTCATCCCCAGGTTGGGTCTGGCACCGAATAGCAAGCTGATTACTCATGGTTCCTGAGGGTACAAACAGACCAGCTTCTTTCCCCAACATATCAGCGACTCGCTCCTGAAGCTCATTGGCGAGACGGTCTTCCCCATAAACATCATCTCCAACTTCTGCCCGATACATGGCAGTTCGCATGGCCTCAGTGGGACGCGTGATTGTATCAGATCGTAGATCGATATAGCTCATTAGCGATTGATCTTCAATTTTGCATGTGAAACGGGAATTTCATAGGCAATGGCGCTGGGTCCTGCAAAGATGGCATCTTTGAATGCCAATGCAAATTCTGGTGACTCAGGATTAATAATTCTCACTGGGATGTTCATGATGATGGGATCTGTTGTATCAAAGACATCGCCCGTCATGCTAAATATGAGAACTTTCATCTGTCCCAGACCTCCCTCGCTAGCTGAGATGGTAAAACCCGGATTTGTTGCTGTTAGGGAGGGTTTGATCACCTGACCAATACTTGGATCCCAGGTGAGTGTGAATTGCATACCCTTAATAATATCATCTGTTTTCATCAAGACCGGGATATCAACTCCTTCATCAGCTGCATCAATACTGGAAGCAGTAATCCCAAAACCGGGGTTACTCAATTCAACCTTCTGAACGTCCTGTGAACAGGACTGAAAAAATAGTAATGTTGTTGCAAGCAAGCTAATTGTCAGACGCATGTGAGATCAATCCCCTTGTTTTAGTAATTCTTTAGCAGCCAGGAGAGTCGTCTCTCCAGGTGCTCCATCACCAATGAGTGTAGCTATTTCATTTATCCGTTCATTCTCATCTAATCTTTTAACCCTGGTAACGGTTCTCTGATTAATGAGATGTTTTTCAACCCGGAAATGACTGTCTGCCAGGCTGGCAATCTGAGGCAAGTGTGTGATACTAATGAGCTGATGATGGCGGCCCAGATCCTTAAGCTCATCACCAACTACACGGGCTATGCGACCGGAAATTCCAGTATCAATTTCGTCGAAGATGACGGTACCAATTCCATCTTTGCCAGACATGGCTGACTTTATGGAAAGCATGATGCGACTAATTTCACCACCAGATGCAATGCGCGCCAGCGGTCTTAAAGGTTCCCCAGGATTTGCCTGCATCCAGAAAACAATTTTATCCATACCAGTCACATCAGCTCTGAATCGCTTTTTGTTATGTTCAACCAGCCCCTGTTCTTGCTCTTCCTGGCTCACTTCAATCTCAAAGCGTGCCTTTGGAATGCCGAGATGGCTCAACTTCTCTACGACGGTTGTGGATAAAATTGAGGCTTCTTGCCTGCGGTGTTCACTCAATGCATGACAGGCCTTAGAGTAGGCTTGTGTGTGTTGTTTGATTGATTGAGTCAGTTCTTCCTTGCTCCAGTCTGGATCATCCTGTTTTTCAAGTCGAACTCGAATCTCTTCCCAATGAGCCAGTAATTCAGAATAGGATCGATTATACTTTTGGCATAGTCTACCCAGTACTCTGATGCGAGACTCGACTTCACCCAAACGTTGTGGGTCTGCCTGAACCTCTTTTTCGTATTCCGATGCAAAGTCAGCGATACCTTGTAGAGTGACGCGGGCAGCCAGTGCTTCAGGTAAAAATGTGGCAGCAGTCACAGTATACGTACTCAAGCCTTCCAGTTGTCGAATAATGGTGTTCAAGCGTTCCAGAGCAGAACCGTCAGAACCATCAACCTCCTTGAAAAGAGCTGAAGCTTGTTCGCTGATAGTCAACGCATTTTCAAGTACCCGGCGTTCTTTTTCCAACTCATCCAACTCATTTGGCTGAGGATTAATATCATTTAGCTCCTGGAGTTGGAAGGCATAGAGTTGAAATTGTTCAATTCTGCTGGAAGCTGTTTTTTCTCTTTCACTCAATTCCCGAATCAGACCACTCAGCGTGTGGTATTTGTCAGCAACGGATTGTTTCAATTCATTGCTCTCAGCAAACTGATCTAAAAAATCAACATGGTGTTCTTCATTAAGCAGATATTGATGCTCATGTTGACCATGGAGATCCACCAAAAGATCACCTAGCTCTTTAAGTTCTTGAACGGTACGGGATTGGCCATTGATCCAGACTTTGGACTTACCTTCAAGCCGAATCTCTCGCTTTACCGTGATGGTACTGACATCAAATCCCTGGGAGGCAAGTTTTTTCAATTCAGATGGTTTTACCTCAAAAACCGCTTCAACAATTGCATTGGGATAGCCATCACGTATAAAATCTTTGAAAGCTCTTTCCCCCAGAGCAATGCTCAAGGCATCAACAATGAGTGATTTTCCCACACCGGTTTCACCGGTAATCACATTCAAGCCTCTGTCGAAACTCACATTAGCTTCATCAACGATGGCAAAGTTTTCAATATGTAGACTTTTAAGCATGCTTTCTAAACCGCTCTAAAATTGGAATTTTCATGAGTAACGAGAAGGTAATAATAGAAAGAATAACACCAAATACATCTGCAACTACATCTTCAATGGTGGAGTAGCGGCTAGGGACAAAGGACTGATAGAATTCATCAGCCATACCTGAAAGTGCACCAATACTCACAGCGAGACGATAGGATGATTTTAGTTCACTCCGAGGTTTATCTCTCATCACAGCCCAGATCAGTGTAACACCATAGAAATGGTATTCTGTGAAATGAAGCAAAAAGTCTTCAAGACCCCAGGAAAGGTTGCTCACAATACGCTGATTCAGACTGGACAGAGTAAAAATAAGGATCACATATAAAACCGCTGGTGCGAAATATTTAAGTCGGTATCTCACCATACTCCTTCAAAGCCACTGGAAGTGCTTCCACAATATCACTGGCTATTAATCCCAGGACACCTTTATGAGGGCGGTTTAGTTCAGCTGCTTTACCATGGATATACATGGCAAAATTTAGAATGTCAGGTTCATCCATCCATTGTGACCACAATGAGGCGATAACACCACTGAGTACATCACCACTACCAGCGGTAGCCATTCCAGCATAGCCAGTCGAGTTAACTATGATTTCACCCGAGGGACCTGCTATGAGTGATGGTGCACCTTTTAAAAGGAGTGAGACGCCATAATCTTTGGCAAATTTTTGTGCATCCTGCCAGGAGGGTTTGTAATCGTCCGGGCTATTTAGAAGTCGTTTAAACTCCCCTGCATGGGGAGTAAGCACGCTGGGGCCGAGTCTGGAGTGCAAAATGGAAGGATCCTCGTTCAAGGCGAACAAGGCATCCGCATCAATCACCAGCGGTTGGGTAGTCTCTTTTACTATTTGTTTTACTATTTCTATGGTTTCAGCATGCCGGCCCAAACCAGGACCAACAACGACGGTATCTGACCATGTGATTCCCTTTTGAAGGTCACTCCATGCTGATAGGGCAATGCCGTGATCCTCTGTTTCTGAAAGATAATCCACAACAGTTTCTAGCGAGTGAGCTTCTGCAATAGGACCTAATGATTCAGGAATGGCTAACCTGACCAATCCTGCACCAGATCGTAGAGCAGCAGTTGAGGCCAGTAGAGCTGCTCCCGTAAAGCCCTGTGACCCGGCAATTATATACACTTTACCTGCAGTATATTTGTGAGTTTGGCTAAGTCGACTGTATTTAGTTTTTGAATAGTCAACACCATCATTTTGTCGGAGAACTTCTCCGTTAGCATGGTCCAGACTATCAGTCGGGAATCCAATATCTACGGGTATGACAGTGCCAGAATGTGATCGAGCTGGTTCAAAGAGACAACCCTGTTTACCAAAACCCATACTAACGGTGAGCTCCGCATGGATACAAGGATCCAGGACTTTTCCTTGATCCCCAGTCACTCCCGAAGGCACATCAACTGCAATGCAGCTGGCCTGGCTATTATTTGCCAGTCTTATCAACACATCATAAGGAGATCTGATATCTCCTGAAATCCCGGTGCCTAACAGGGCATCCACGATATAATCAGCTTCCATAATCTGATTGCGCTGGGTTTCAGAATCCTCCCAGGAAGCCACTGAGATATCGAGATCATTCAACTTATTATAATGAGTGAGAGCATCTCCCTTGAGTCCATCTGGAGTGGATGTAGAAATGATTGAGACAGATGTCCCCTGCTTTAACAAGCCTGCAGCTATGACGTAACCATCACCACCGTTATTCCCATGGCCAGCAAGCACCAATACTTCAGGTGAGTTATTTAGATAACCCAGGTTCATCATCTGCTGAACCACTGCATCACCGGCGTTCTGCATGAGTAGGCTACCAGGAATCCCGCAAGTTTTTATGGCATATTCATCTACAGCGCGATTAGCTGCCATGGTGAGGAAAGCCCGCAATGAATCAATACTCCAGGATAGCGAAGGCTATGGCCATTGAATGTTCGTGTGAGATGGTGACCAGACAAGTACCTTGAATATGTGTCAGGAGGGATACCTGGGGACGACCTTCTGTATCATTTAGAATCTCAATATCTGAAAAGGGGATGATTTTATCATAGCCACTCTGGTACACGGCTTTGGCAATGGCTTCTTTGGCTGCAAAGCGACCTGCAAAATGAATTTCCGGGTGCTCCTTGGATTCACAATAGGCAGTCTCACCTTTTGTAAAAACCCGCTTGAGGAAGCGACTTCCATAGCTTTTTCTCAGCCGACTAATGCGACTGACTTCAACGATATCACTACCTATTCCACGAACTGCCATGAGTCCTCAATTTATACTTCATGACCTTTGGAAAAAGTGGAATTTACTGTGATGAGAAATCAAAAATATAACCCGGATTTCCAAGGGATTGAGTCTATAGAAATAAAAAAGGGCTGTCATTGCGACAGCCCTTTAAATTTTATTCTGAGATAATCAGTTAATCAGCCATTATCCCTTCATGAGCTCATCAATGCGATGTTGAGCAAGACTTTTCCATCTTGCATCCTTCAAGGCCAGACGATATGATGCAATAGCTTCCTTATTACGACCTAAGCCTCTCAGAGCATCACCCTTTTCAACCTGAGCAGGTGCCCAATTTTTCTTCTTTGCTTTGGCAAGAGAGGTGGAGGATGCAGTCAGTGCAGAAGAATAATTTCCCTTGGAATTATAAGCCTGGGCTAAGTGATATGATGTTTTGTAGGTAACTGTTGATCCAGTGAGACCCCTGAGTAGAGAAACAGTCGTGTCATACTTCTCCTGGTCGATATATATCTTAGCCAAAAGTTCATAGGCTAAGGAATATTTTTTATCAACCTCAATTGCTTTTTTTAGATTTGAGATCGCCAGGGAGGTACTTTTTTGGCTTTCATACACTTTGCCAAGAACATAGTAGGCTTTTTCGTATTTGGGATTGATTGAAATTGATCGCTTCAGACTTTCAATAGCTTTGGTGTTATTTCCCATGGCGCTATAAAGATTACCCAGACCATACCAGGCCTTGTAATGGGTACCATCACTGGTAACTGCTTCGAGATAAAAGCCTTCAGCAGCTTTTAAATTACCATCTTTTTTAGCAATGTATGCCAGTTGATAGTAGCCGCTTGCGAAAGTAGGATCCACAGCAACTGCCTTTTCGTATTCAACGCGAGCTGACTCATAATCCTTACGTTTCAGGAATTTATGACCTTCGGAATAATGCTTGTTGCGAACCATCTCAATTGATTTGCCATATTTATCTTGTGTTTGATCATAGCTGGCAGCTTCGCGAAATTTATCGGCTGCCTTGATAGGCTCTTCTTTACGGAAATGAACCATACCCATACTAAATAATGCTTCAGCTTTAAAGCGACCCCAGATTTCCAGAGGGGAGGCATCCATTTGAGTAATAGCTTCGCCATATTTTTTGTAGGCATCATCATATTCATTGCGTCCGAGGGCACGACCACCATCAGTCAAACGAACATTGATTTGTTCAAGGATAGCCCATTCAGCCTGAATTTCATCATAGCGCTCTTTTTCTGGAGCGGCTTTCATTGCGGCTTTATAGGCACTATCGGCAGTCACAATATTAAAATTTTTGATAGCATCACGGGCCTGGGTTACCAATACTTCATCCTGGTATTGAGCCAATAATTGGCCAAACAATGATGCAAATATGAGTGCAGAAATAGCGAGGTTTTTCATCTTACGTTTATCCTTTTAGTCCATCAACCTATTCAAAGGTCTTTAACATTAGCATCGTGAGTCTACGCTCACTTTCACTCCACAAATTGCCTGAACTCAATAGATCAGGCTATAAAGTGGCGTGCAATATAGTAGACAAGCTTGCCTTTGTCATTGATTTTATTGAGCCAAACAGGGACCCACAACTGAGTTGTAGACAATCTCCCAGGCCTGTGGTTTGCTTATTATTTTAGAAAAATAACTCAAATAAATCCGTATAACATTTCCGTTTCAAGTGAATTTGGCGGGGCAATTGATGGCATTCTTAAAGGTTAGATGCCTCTGGGTCCACTCGAAGTGAAAAATAAGCAAATATTTGTCTTTTCCCCGGTTACAGGATGTGAGAAATTTTTCTTTTAAACCAATCGAGTCTCAATAGATTAAAATCATGGAAAATAATTTTCGAGAATTTGCACTGAATACCATAGATGAGCTCGGTTTGTCTGACTATGAAGTTGCGAAACTCACGGGTATTAAAAGCTCTTCTGTAAGCCGGTGGCGAACTGGTAAAACAGTCCCCCGTAAAAATAGTCTCAGGCATCTTGCCCAGTTAGCTGGTCGTCAGGTCCGCTTTAAAAAATCTGAGGATCATATCACGGTGGAATGGCAGGATGAGGATGCGAGCAATCTCCGACCTTATGTCCCATTGCAGAACATTCGCCAGACGATTAAAGTCTATACCTGGAGTCAAAGTAGTCAGCCTGATTTTTTCAGACGGAATGGCACCATCAGCCAGAAACCTGTGCATGCTTTAAAGGGTATCCCTGATGTTGAAGATCCACTGGCCTATTCTATCATCATTGATGAAGAAAAAAACCCGCTGATTGATCCTTATTCACGCTACGGTGATGTGATGATTATTTCCCCGGCTGCTAGTGTAAAAAATGGCGATCATGTTATTGCCCGACTCAGTGATGGACGATTGATCTCACGGAAAATTCAATTTTCTGAGGACAATTTATTCTTCACCCGCCATGAAGGTGGTGCAGCTGATTTTAGTGTGAAGTCTGAAGCGGTTCATTTCTATCACAAGGTTGTATACGTCCGTAAACGCTAGTACCCTGAAGATTGAGTCCGCCTGCCTAGTCGTAGCTTAGAACGCAAGAATAGGTCGAAATCTTCACTTATTCACAAGAGAGCAGATAACTCCGTACCAAATACACCTGAATTGATTTATAGATTTTGGGACGCTTGAACATATCGAGAACACTTCGACAGGTTCAGTGTGACACCTCGGTGTCCTTCACCCTGCTGCAAATAAGAAGAGACCCGATGGCTCAAGTTTCTGATGGCGGGTCATCATCCCAAATATGAAAAATCCCGATGTTTCCATCGGGATCTATGAGGTTTTTTGTGCCGAGAGCGGGGTTGCCTTCCTCAGACGTGCCGTCTTTGTCGGCTCTCTCCACTCACTCCGTTCGCTACGGGTCAAACCCTGCGGGTTCTCATCCCAAATATGAAAAATCCCGATGTTTCCATCGGGATCTATGAGGTTTTTTGTGCCGAGAGCGGGATTGCCTTCCTCAGACGTGCCGTCTTTGTCGGCTCTCTCCACTCACTCCGTTCGCTACGGGTCAAACCCTGCGGGTTCTCATCCCAAATATGAAAAATCCCGATGTTTCCATCGGGATCTATGAGGTTTTTTGTGCCGAGAGCGGGATTCGAACCCGCACAAGCGTTAGCTCACTGCCCCCTCAAGACAGCGTGTCTACCAGTTCCACCACCTCGGCCAAAAAATTATTCGTCTGTAGTAGCATCTCCGGTAGTAGCAGGAGTTGTAGCTGCTTCACCAGGTAGTTCTAATTCAGCAGGCGCTGCTGCTTCAAACTGAGTTCCTGGAACTATCATTTCTTCTTGCAATTCTTTCTGGAAATCATTCTGACCCGTTGAGCCACCCTTATTCAGGACGCCAATGAGAATAATGATTACCATGAACGCGACAGCTAATCCTCCAGTCAATTTGGTAAGGAAGTTTCCTGCACCGACACCCCCAAAAAGGGCGCTTGCAGTGTTACCACCACCAAAAGTACCGGCCAAACCACCACCCTTACTGGATTGCATGAGAATCACCATCATGAGTAATAATGAAATGATAACCAGTATAATGTACAAAAATGTCATGTATCTCTCCTAGTTGATGGTTCCAGCTTCGTCAATAATCCCCTTGAATGCCTCAAGTGTCATACTTGCTCCTCCTACCAGAGCTCCATCAATGTCCTTATTGGACAGTAAACCTTGTGTATTGTCAGGTTTGACACTTCCGCCATACAAAATCCATGTGGATTCTGCCACGTCGCCATCAAATAGTGTTTTTAAAGCACCACGGATAAAGGCGTGTACATCGACAGCTTGTTGTGGTGAGGCGGTCAATCCGGTACCAATGGCCCAGACTGGTTCGTAAGCAACAATGATTGTGTCCATCTCAGCTTTCGATAAACCCTTTAAGCCTTCTCGGAGCTGTCTGGCAATCACTTTCTCAGTTTCGTTTGCTTCGCGCTCTTCAATCTTCTCACCCACACATAAAATGGGAATCAAACCTGTTTTCAAAGACCTGTGAACTTTCTTGTTAATCCAATCATCGGACTCACCAAAGACATGACGTCTTTCAGAGTGTCCCAGGATCACATATTCAGCACCGGTTTCCTTAATCATCGCACCCGTGATCTCACCAGTAAAAGCCCCAGCTTCTTCCCAATGCATATTCTGGGCGCCTACTTTGAGCTCACTACCATTTACCACGTCAAAAACCGACTTCAATGCCAAAAATGGCGGGCATAAAATAACCGACACCCCATGGGTGTCCAATATATTAATACGGAGCGTTTCGGCGAATTCAGCAGCCGCTTTGGGACCAAAATGCATCTTCCAGTTCCCGGCTACTATCTTATTTCTTTTCAATTATTTAGCTCCTTTCAAAGCTTCAAAAGCTGGCAAAGCGATACCGCTTAAAAGTTCCAGTGACGCACCGCCACCAGTAGATGTGTGTGTAACACCACCATCTAATCCAAATTTACTGAGGGCCGCAGCACTATCACCACCACCAACAATTGTCGTGGCACCCTGTTTTGTAATTTCACAAAGTTTTTCTGCTATGGCTTTAGTGCCATTCTCAAAAGGTGCCATTTCAAAAACACCCATGGGGCCATTCCAGAGAACCGTTTTCGAATCATCAAGAATACTCGAGAAGGATTTAACCGTTCTACCACCAATGTCAAGACCCATTAGATCATCTTCGAGACCACGAATAGGTAGTTCCTGACTTTTAGCCGTCTCTGAAAATTCATTTGCAGCTATACAATCTGAGGGCAAGACAAGATTCACACCTTTTGCCAGACAGAGATCAATCACATCTGCTGCAAATTGGATTCTATCCTCTTCAACAAGAGAAGAACCTACATTGTGATTTAATGGGGGTGCACTTAGAAATGTAAAAGCCATTCCCCCACCAATTAGAATATTGTCAGCTACCTCAGCTAATCTTTTGAGAAGATCAATTTTTCCGCTCACTTTCGATCCACCCATAACCACAGTAAATGGTCGTACTGGGTTTTCAATGGCACTCACCAAAAACTCAATCTCTTTCATCAACAGAAAACCCGCAGCCTTGTCGTCAAAAAATGCAGTCATTCCCACATTTGAGGCGTGGGCTCTATGAGCCGTCCCAAAAGCATCGTTCACATAGACATCAGCAAGTGAAGCCAACTGCTCAGAGAATTCAGAATCATTTTTTGTTTCTGCCGCATGAAATCGGAGATTTTCCAGCAACAATACCTGACCTGGCTGGAGGGCGTCGGCCAAGGCATTTACTTCAGGGCCAACACAATCGGGAGCAAAAATGACTTTTGCTTGAATCAGTTCACCGAGACGCTTCGCTACAGGAGCCAAACTCATTTCCGGAATCACCGCACCCTTGGGTCTACCAAGATGAGAAGCCACAATTACGGCTGCTCCTTGCGCTAATAAAAACTCGATGGTTGGCAATGAAGATCGGATTCGAAAATCATCAGTTAGCTGACCTTCACTATCCAGGGGAACATTGTAATCAGTTCTGACGAAGACCTTTTTTCCCTGTAATTCAAGGTCCTTGACATGTTTTGGCATCATGACACTACCTGAAAAATGGCTTACTGGGCGTTCTTTAGTGCATCAGCAAGCGCAAAGTGTAAATCGAATTTAAACTTATCTACATTGATCTTTGGCTCATGCCACACACCATAGTTACCGGCCATGATTAGTTTCACCAGATAGCTCTGTGTCAGGGCTTCGGTAGTTTTTTTGTCATACCAGCGAATATCTACCTTGGCAGCATTCTCATTTACTGCACCCAATAGAGCACTGAGAAATGTTTGACGATTTTCAGTATCTGTATTGATTTTTGCAAAACCAGCACCGATGAGTCCTTGAATCTGTTCCCAGTCAGTTCCTACAAAGTTCTTCCAGGTCTGTCCATACTTGTCAGACATGTTTGAGCCAAGTGATTCAAGCTGTTCAACAGCATACTCCACTACTTGTGGGTAGAGCGTTGAAGCTCCGTGGGCAACAAAGATGGTTTCGGGCTGGATGCGATCAGCAATTTTGAGGAGCTCGTGGGCAAGTTCGATATTCAGTTTAACTTTTGTACCTGGTTTTCCCTTGTTTGGACCGTGCATGGTACCAATAGTGGGGGCAATCATGAGAACACCAGTTTCATTGATAAATTGTTCGAAATCTTCAGGATTGGTGTAGGTTGAAATCTCAGATTTTGTATCTTCATCTTCTTCACCAGCCAAAACACCCAGTTCACCTTCAACTGAAACACCAAGGGGGTGGGCCATATTCACAACTTCACGGGTATAACCAATATTCTCTTCTAATGATCGCGCACATTTGTTGACATGATCGGTAGAATTGTCAGCCATGACGCTGGTCAGATGTTGAACAGCACCCTGGACGACCTTGCGTCCACCTTCTGATGTGTAATCACCGTGGTCCAGATGGGTTGCGATCTGTATGCTGGATCTTTTTGCACGGGTTTCGATATAGTTTGCAGCAACTTCAAGACCGGTGATGGCATCACCAGCACCAAAATGTTTTAGTGCGCTGTTTGAGAGAGCGAGTACACCGGATGATCCCAGAGTTTCAAATGCATCAAAGGCAGCATTTATACCCTGAAAGGTGGTGATATTAAATGCAGGCAAGGCGTATGATGTGCCCTTGGAGTTACCTTTTTCACCGAGTTTTGCCTTAAGTGTCAATGCATGAGCACTGGTAAGATTGTCAGCGAATCTTCTCGTTGTGTTTAATTTTGGTGGGTTGTTGTAAGGTTTCATGCCTGAATCTCCAAATATATGTTAAAAACTACTGTTACTATTTAATTTATCCAACTCGCTACATTTCTAGTAACTCACGGCACAGTTACTACAAAAACCAGACCAAGTCAAGCATTCCCGAATTGGGGTGTGGATAGGGTAATTAGGTCAATTTTCGCAGCCCCTGATTGCTTCAAAATCTCAGCCAGTGCATTTGATGTAGCTCCAGTGGTCAAAACATCATCGACCAGTAAAACATGCTTACCTCGAACAGCTGATTCATCTGTGACACCAAAGGCAGCGCGAACATTTTCCATGCGCTCCTCGGCGTTTAATTTTGTCTGAGTAGATGTATATTTTTTCCGCTTCACGAGGTGGTTACCAAGTTCAACATGTAATCTCCCCGCAAGCCAATTGCTCATATCATCAACCTGGTTGTAACCTCTCTCACGAAATTTGCGAGGATGGAGAGGGACTGAAATTACCAAATCTATCTCATCTACAGGAAGTTGATCCAGAATTTGAGACTTATAGTGATCCAGCACGACTCCAATGGGTTTTCGACGTCTTGAATATTTTAGATGATGAATAAGTTGCTGAAAGGAATCATCAAATTCAAAAAGTGCCCAGGCTGTGGAAAGGTAAATATCTCCTGTGACTGAGAATTGCCCATGCGGGGTGCCGATGAGTTTAAAGTTATTGAGGCACGTCTTGCATATTTCCATCCTGGCTTGCTCCAATCGATCATCACAAATCAGGCAGAGAGGTGGATAAATCAGGTCTATTACACCTGTATATAACGATTTGAAGGTATCGGCAATCAGATATGGAGAAAATTGTGTGGGTTTTACATTTTCCAATTAATTGCCGTTGTGAGTGTTTTAGCTGATGAGCAATGCCGACCCTATAACCGGTGCAGCATCTCCCAGTTCAGCTGGTTCAATTCTAAGTTTACCTTTTTGATTTTCGAACAAGTGGTCGTCTACAACTTCTCGAAGCGAATCTATAAAATATTCGAACCCGGCAGCCAGTGAACCACCAATGACAATGATTCCTGGATCCAGTAAATGATTAACATAAACGAGTGAATGTCCAACCGATCTACCAAGCAGACTCCAGGCCGCCAAAGCATTGGCATTACCATCCCCGGCTAGCTTGAATATTTGAAGACCTGTTCTTGACTCACCGGAAATACTCTCATAGTTGCGCTCCAGGGCTGGTCCGCAGGCATAATCCTCAAACGTTCCATCATTGTAGGGTGCTAAACCGTATTCCGTAGCCGTACCGTGGGCCCCACTAAGAATTCTACCATCCCAGACAAATCCATGACCATAGCCAGTACCTAAAGTGATTCCGTAGACGAAGGCTTCACCTTTGCCTGCACCGGAGATAGCTTCACCCAGGACAAACACATTGGCATCATTATTCATTTTTACAGGCACATCGAAATGAGCTTGTAGGCGAGCAACCAGAGGATAATTTTGAATAATTGGGGTATTGGGAGTTTCCATGACACTTTCATGAGTATCATTTAGAGGACCCGGAGCTCCAACACCTACCCCGATTAGTTCATAATCTGAGTTGTCAGCAATAAGTGCTATTATGGTGTTGGCAATGCCCAGCATAAGCTCATCACCCTTTTCAAATTTGGACATGGCAATTTTATCCGCAAGGAGGAGTAACTCTCCTCTTTCACCCACAAGTCCAATACGAACCTTTGTTCCCCCAATATCAACCCCTGCACGCACCTTCATTTTTTACCGCTCCACTATACTATTCGAGATATCTTTCCCAATCCGAATCCTGAACCTCGTCTCTTGCGTTGGAATGTACCAACTGAAAGCTACCATAGCCGGTCCGGTCAACAAAAATGAAATGAACCCCACCCTCAATATCATAATACTCCCATGTAACCCATGGTTTTTGATCAAGGGAGGATTGTTGTCTCTCAATGTTACTGGGAGGTCCATACTTTATCAGAACTCGACCTCTATCAGTGCTCCAGCCATTATCTGATTCAATTCCAAAATCTCTATTGGCCACTTGGACCCGTTGATAAAACTCAACTTTAAATTCATTCACTGGAGTCTCAATGTCAGGATCTCGACGATCCCAGAAAGCGGTCAAAACTCTTCTTTTACCTACATCATCGGATTTCTCAAAGAGACGTTTTTCCTTTTTATCCATAATGACGCTTACAACTTTGTAAATATCATCCACCTGGGAGGCACTTAAACCAGCATAATCATCTTTCGGACCAGTCTCTTCCTGTTTGCTAGCTGTTTCTCGAAGTATGTAAAAGGTTCTCTTTTGAGTTGCTGTTTTTTGTGTGACTCCATCGGAGATTTCAACAGACAGTTTGTATATTCCCGATCCTAGTCCAGCGGTGTTTAGACCACCCCACTCAACCACAGAGGTACCTGGCATTTTCTTGGTACTCGCTGGGAAGTCCTGGACAATGTCACCGTTAAGTGAAAGAATCTGTGCGTGCACAACATAATCACCTGTCCCAGACAGACCGTAGGCCTCAAAGAAATAATACATCATGGGAGCGCTTGATGAAAAAGTGCGCTGGGCATTGGGAACCACATCATAACCGTATCTGGTGAATTCGTTTTCCTTCTTAGCCTTAATCACCTGTGAAGCGATAGTAATATCTGAGATGGCTAATTCATCTTGAGGATAGAGTTCCAGGGAAACAGGTCGACGCATGGTTTGTTTCTTCTTTGAGTGGACATCCACAATGGTTACCTGAAGCGTATAATCACCTGGTTCGACATAGAATTTGCTGATATCAGGTACCCAGGTCAATTTCGCAATGGACTGTTTATCCGGAGCACGGTAGGTGCGGGTCCAACGGTCGGGATCGTAGGGTACGATATCATCTTGAATAAGGGCGGTTTGGAAAACAACCTGAGCCTCCCATCCACCTTCGATCTCCACGAATGTGAAAATTGATTGGGGAATCATTAGGTATACATCCAGATATACACCACCATCGATAGAGAAGCGGGAATAATCTAGAGATACCTTAAAATCTACATCAGCTTGGTCCTGAGCAAAGAGTAAGGACACTGAGAGCAGGAGGAAAGTAAATAGCCTTTTAAGTAAATTGGACTGATACAAGGCGGGACACTCCTTCCTCTTCCATGGTGACACCATACAAAAACTTGGCAGCTTCCATGGTAAGTTTGTTATGAGTTATCACGATAAACTGTGTATTGATGGTAAAATGTTCCAGCATCTTGGTGTATTTCCGAATGTTTCTATCATCCAGAGGTGCATCGACCTCATCTAAAACACAATATGGACTGGGTTTGACCTGATAAATGGCAAAAAGTAAGGCGATGGCTGTCAGGGCTTTTTCTCCTGCCGATAACATCTTAAGATTTTGCGTCTTCTTACCACGGGGAGTCGCTTTTATGATGATATCACTTTCGAGAATATCGTCAGGATTTTCAAGCAGCAGGGTGGCTTCACCACCATCAAATAACATCTGGAAGGTGCCCTTGAAATGCTCCTGAATTTGCCCGAAAGTTTCACGGAATTGCTGGCGTGCAATTCTGTCCAGCTTGGAAATAGTTTCAAGTAAACTGGTTTTGGCTTCCATGAGATCAGCTTGCTGTTCTTTCAGGAAATTGAGTCGCCCCTGTTCTATGTCAAACTCATCCTGTACTGCCATATTGATGGGTCCAAGATCCTCAATAAACTTCTGGCTTCGACGAATACGTTTTTCGACCTGTTCCTGATCGAATTCGGATAGGTCTAGTTCGTGTGGTAAATCACTCTGATATTTCTCTTGTACCCGTTCAACAATATGCTGTTGACGAGCTTCCAGATTGGCTCCAGAAACTGAGAGTTCTCGTAATTCATCTGCGGCTGCTTCACGTTTGTGGTGATGGTCCCGTAGACGCAATTCCAACTCGTTTAATGCCTGTCGTTTGACCTGGACTTTTCCGGCAAGTCCAACCAGTAGTTCTGATTCCTGTTGCAGGGAAGATTTCACCTTGGCCAGATGATCTTTTTCCTGATCCTTGGTTTCACGGTTGGATATCAAGCTGTTTTCATGTTTGAGTTTTTCTTCCTCCAGACCCAATTTGCGGGTAGCAATGTCTTTTAAGGTTTCTGCAACACTTGATAATCGTGTGTCCAGATTTCTTTCCTCATTGGTGAGATTCACATGTTGGAGACGACCGACTTGTGCATCCTCGCTGGTCTGATCTCTTTGATTCAACAGAGTCTGAAGCGAAGCTTCCATCTCACTGATATGAGCTTCAGTGCTAATTCTTTCCGATTCTGCATCAGCTAGTTGCGGAGCAAATGAGGCAATGCGCTCTTCGGCATCTTTAATGGCCTGGACCAATTCACCAATCTCCTGATCCACACTTTTGGTATCGGCTTCAGTGGAGTTAATACCATACTGAGCTCGGGAAGTTTTTCGCTCCACTTCCAGGAGAATTTGTCGTTGATCATCCCGGGAAGCCTTGCTGGTGCGTAGTTCTCGCTCCATACTCCCGATTTTTTCATGAATTTTTTCAATAGTGTCGCTATGTTTTTGAATTTCGTCTACCAGGGTTGAAAATTGTTCACGGAGACGCTGTATTCGATCCTGACGCCCGATAATAGTGTCTTCCCCTTCACCACCGGATCCACCTTTTAACAAACCAAAAGTATCGTAAAGTGTCCCATCTACACTGACAGCCCGACCACTGATTTTATTCCAATCAGCTACAAATTCATCTTCTACCAGGGTGACATCTCTCAGGAGTAGTTGGGCCAGATCTGAAAAGCCAGATTTTGGTGTCACAAAATCTATAGCGGCACCAATGACGTGTTTGCCTTTCAAAATAACGGAGCTTTTTGGTTTGGCTTTTAATAGGGGTTCCAGAGGTAAAAAGGTCGCCGAACCAGCCTGCTGGTCCTTTAAGGCCTTAATAGCTGACAAGGCTGATTTCCGATCTCTGGTAACCAAGGCCTCAGCCAAAGGACCCAATGCAGTTTGAATAGCCTTCTCATAACGCTCATCAACTGTGAGGAGGTCGGCTACTGTCCCCAGGATGCCCATGGATTCTATGTCCTCGCTGAGTAGAGTTCTTACACCACCAGAGTACCCCTCACCCGTTTCCATGAGTTCTTCATAAAAGTTGAGTTGATTCTCGATACTGACACGACGGCCCCTCTTTTTGGCTAGGGTTTCACGGGTTTCGTTCAGTTGAGATTGCATTTCCTGAAAACCTGTTTCTAGTTTAGCGACCTGGGTTTCCAGGGTTTTATACTGGTGCTCAGCATCTTTGAAATCCGAAGCAACCAGATCCAACTCCTGTCGGTATTCAGCTTGAGAATTTTTTAGGCGTTCGTTTTTAGTCTTGAGGTGTTCGATACTGCTTTTGTGCTGAGTCAGTGCAGCTTCCTGATGACTCTTCTGGTGGTTTAAATCACTGAGGCGGTTTAATAGATTCATGTGCTTTTGATTTTGCACATCATGCTCAGCTTTAGCACTCCGATATTGCTCGACTGCTGCATCAAAAGCAGCTTTTAAGACATCATCTTTGGCCTTGGCCGCATCTATGCGAGGCTGAATGTGAGCTTTTTCATTGGTGAGTTCCGACTCCAGGGTGTGGGAAGACTCTTCACGTTCGACAAGGGTGTGCTGTTCAACCCTGATCCTATCCAAAGCTGTGGTAGCACTGGCAATTTTTTCTTCTGCAATCAACAGAGTTTGTTCAATGTTGATACGGGTAGTGTTGGATACGTTTACCTTTTCCTGCTGCTCCCCATGTTCCCTCTCGATGAGCTGGAGTTGATCTTTGGCTTCCTCAACCCGGTTTTCTTCCAGACTGACTTCCTCGCCGCTGGCACCGTAGCCATCTTTTAGTTGGGCAATTCTCTGTTTGATGGGGGCTAATTTTTCAAGGACCTGTGAACTTTCAAATACAGCCAGGGATATTTCATCATCTTTCAACTGACCCTGCACACGATCAAAACGTTTATACTTGGCCAGCTGTCTTCTCAAACTGCCCACACTTTTTTCAACTTCATTGATAATGTCGTTCACTCGATTCAGATCAGTATCAGTGGAATCGAGACGCCTCATGGACAGGCGACGTTGCTGCTTGTATTTATTTATCCCAGATGCCTCTTCAATGAGACGACGGCGCTCTTCCTTGCTATCACTGAGAATGGATTCCACCATTTTGAGTTCGATAACTGAATAAGCATCTGAGCCCATCCCAGTATCAACAAAGAGATTGTGAATGTCTTTTAATCGGCAGGCATTCTTATTGATAAAGAATTCACTGGCTCCATCCCTGAAGACGCGACGTGTGATAACCACATCGGTGTATTCCACGGGGAGTAAACCGCGATCATTGTGAATAGTGAGAGAAACCTCAGCATAGTTGACCGGCTTGCGTTTACTGGTACCACTAAAGATGACATCATGCATGTTTTGACTTCTGAGGACTGAGCTTTTTTGTTCACCCATAACCCAGCGGATGGCATCAACAACATTGGTTTTTCCGCAGCCATTGGGACCTACAATACAAGTCAATCCTTCAGCAAATTTGAGCTTGGTCGGTTCAGCGAAGGATTTGAATCCCTTTATCTCAAGGTCAGATATATACATGCGGTGTTTCTATCTCCAATAAATGCTACGGGGAAAGCAGTCTCAAATGAGACCCATGTTACAATTTGTTTAGCCGGGGGGCCAAGTCATTACTCGACCACCTAAAACGTGCAGATGCAGATGAAAAACAGTCTGTCCAGCTTTTTCACCATTGTTCATCACCAGACGATACCCATCATCCAGACCAACTTCAGCGGCAAGTTCTGTTCCTTTTTCCACCAATTTACCCATAAGAGCCTGGTCGGCTTCAGTTAATGCAGCTGGACCTGTGATATGTTTCTGGGGAATGACCAAAATATGCGTTGGTGCTTGAGGACTAATGTCATTAAAAGCAATGATATCATCATCCTGATACAGCAGTGTAGCTGGTATATCTCCAGCAATGATTTTACAGAAAATACAATCTTGAGACACATCTCCTCCTTCAGGGGGTTATACAGAATCCTGTTGAAGCGCCGACACCAATCCGACTGCATGAATGGCTGCTGTTTCAGCACGTAAGCGTCTGGGACCCAGACCCGTGAAAGTATAGTCGGAAATGGATGCTAAATCAATTTCATCCTTTGACCAATCTCCTTCTGGACCAATCCAAATGACAATGGGAATTGAACCTTTCATTTTTTGGATAGATGGCACAATGGAAGCACTGGAATCTGACCCATAACAAAATAAATGTACCGCTTCTGTTAAGTTTTTAACCGCAGTTTGAAAAGGTGTAATATCATGGATTCTGGGAAATCTTGATCGTCTGCTTTGCTTCATGGCCGAAACTGCAATACGCTCAAGACGTTTTGTGTTAATCCCTTTTTTGATGGTGTGGTCTGTAAGAAGTGGGATGATTTCATTAACACCAAGCTCAGTAGCCTTCTCAACAATAAGATTGAGATGATCCCCTTTTAAGTTTGCCACAGCCAGAATCAGATTGATTCCGAGCTCGCCACGATTCTTAAACTCTTCCAGAACCACCAGATCCAGAGATGATTCCCCAATGGAGTCCAAGGTGGCTCGGGCAGCGGTGCCCGTTCCATTGACGACCCAGATCTCATCACCTTCGGTAAATCGCCGTACACGAACGAGATGGTGAAATTCTGTACCTTCTATTTTGAGGTGAGTTTGCCCGCTTTGAAATGCCGGCAGAAAGACTTGTTCACCGGTGATCACCGGTTGAGGAACTCCATTCCAGCTTGTAGGAAAAGGCCCTTGTAAGTCTGTCGCGAGTCAATGACCCTATCGAAAGATGCATAATCATAACCAACTCTAAAGGTGTATGAACCACCCTGACCACTCAATATGCGAATGTGGACTCCCCCGCGAAATATGGGAGCGAAGTCACTTTCAACCTTGCCCCATCTCTCTAAAAAATCTTCATCGTCTGCTGTATTCAGCGACCAGACTGATCCTGCTGATATAAAACTTCCAACTTGAAAGGAAGGATGCATGGTTTCAATAAATGGAAACCAGGTGATTCCGGGCATGAGTTTTACAAAGCTCAGGTTGCGGTTATTTATTGAAGTTGGCCGGCCATAATAATCATAATAATTGTAGGTATCGTTGCTCTCAACCAGGGACCAATCCATTTCAATATCCAGACTCAGGGCTTCACTGGTATGGTAACTATAAAATCCACCTAGGCTACCACCATAGCTGAGGAGTTCCATATCAAAACCCATGGTTTTATAACGCAGGGATTCACCAGGCTGTGCCCAGATGAGACCAAAACTAATTGTTAGGAGTGTGAGGAGTTTCCAGGGGTGTTTCATCTATAGCGGATCATCTTGAGTTCGTGATACCCCGTAGCGCGTACAAAACAAATCTCGTCCATGTAGTTTTCCATGAAAAGAAGTCCTCGCCCATGGCAGCGCATGCGCTGTTCAGGCGTGGTGGGGTCTTCCAGACAATCTCTGTCAAATCCCATCCCTTTATCCCGAATTCGCAACTCCAGATGAGAATCGTATAGAGTCATCTTAATGGACACATCATGGTCTGAATCATTCCCATTCCCATGCTTTATGGCATTATTAACGCCTTCTTGAAGGGCTAAAATAATGTCTTGTCGGGTTTCTGTGGGGTAGTCAGTTCTGCTCAAGACGTTGCTTGCAAAATCTTGAACTCTTTCAATTTGAGTAAGGTCTGAGGGGATGGCCAGAAAATGATCGAAAACTTGTTTGTTGCTCATACTATTCACGGGGCGAATTATAAGATAAATTCAGCCTGTCGACAAGTATGTTCAACACTAAATACAAATACTACTTAAGGGGAGATTTTTGGGGAAAGAGCGGGAATTATTCCACTTCTTTAAAGTCAGCATCCTCAATATCAGATTCATCCACCTTTAATCTAGTGGATGATTCACTGACCTGATCATTAACATACATACTATCCTTATCCACGATCTTCACCTGACTTAACATATTTTTGACGGTTTTAAATACAAAATAGGCCAGGGCGAATATGATCAGATAGCGCATAATATCACCTTTTGATAGGGTTGTAAAATTTGGTGCCTTCTATGGGCTGACGGATAGTTTCCAGAAGGTCAGAGAGGTCATCTTCATCGTTCACAAAATCGATATCAGTGGCATTTATGATGAGAAGTGGAGAAGCCTTGTATCTGAAGAAGTACTCATTATACACCTGATTCAACGCCACAATATAGTCACTGTTAATATTGGACTCAAAATCTCTACCGCGTTTGCGAATATTGTAGAGCAGACGATCGGTATCCGCTTGTAGATAGATGACCAGGTCAGGATGGGTGATTGTTTCTTCCATCATGCTGGCAATTTTATCGTAGAGACTCATCTCATTTTCATCGAGATTGAGATAGGCGAAGAGGCGATCCTTCTGAAACATATAATCTGTTATGAGTAATTTTGAAAATAGCTCGGTTTGTCTCAGATCCTGAAATTGACGATATCGACTTAACAGAAAGAATAGCTGGGTCTGAAAGGCATAACGTCTACGGTCACCATAAAAGGAGGACAGAAATGGATTTTCCTCGAACTCCTCCAGGACCAGGCGTGCATCCAGATGATTTGACAGACGCTTGGCAAGACTGGTTTTACCAACCCCGATGACACCTTCGATGGCAATATGGTAGAGGTTTCTCATTTAAGTTTGTAATTCCTCTTCCATTTCTTTTACCCAGTTCATGTCAGTACATTCTTCTAATAGTTGGGAAATGCTCTTTTGGCTTTTTGGATCAATGCTCTCAGGAGCTATCTCCTGCATGGGTTCGAGTACGAAGCGTCTATCTCTGAAGCGTGGATGTGGTATTTCCAGGTCAGCTTCAGATAAAATATCACTCCCAAACAGAATAATATCAAGGTCAAGACTCCTGGGACCATTTGATATTTCCTGGGCTCGATTTCTATGAGCCTGATGCTCCAGATCCATGAGAAATTGTAATAATTCATGGGCATTGAGCTGTGTATCCAGGCGGATCGCAGCATTGAGGAATGAATCCTGGGGGATGCCTCCAACGGGTTCAGTGAGATATAAGGAACTCATGCTGACATTGTTAAAACGCTGATCTATCTTTGAAAATGCAGTTTCAATTTGAAGCTGGGGATTGTCTTTATTTGAACCAATGCTAATGAGAACCTGGGTCATGTCTGCTTGCCCATGCGCGTTACCTCTACTTCGACATAATCCAGGACGGCATCGATGGGTACTTTCTTCTTACGAACCACTACAGTCATTTCATCCACATCAAATTGATCCACCAGGGCTTCAGCAATGTGATTGGCCAAAGTTTCTATTAAATGATACTTCCTCCCGGTCACCATGTCTTTGACCACAGCGTACACCTCCTGATAATCAACCGCTTTGTGAAGGGTGTCTTCAGAAGAACAGCGAGAGAATGGATAGCGAATTTTAATATCCACCTCAAAACGACCACCAAGCTCCTTTTCGAAATCCTGGACTCCGTGATAGCCGTAAAAAACGAGGTTTTTGATGGTTAGGATTCCCATAGCACGGAAATCTACTTAGCTAATGTAGAATTACAAATGGCTTTCACAGGAGCAATGAAATTAGCTACAAAAAGATGGTTTTTGAGTCTCGGATTTGATGAAATCGAAGGGTCTGGTGAATCGACAATTACTCGAGAGAGGTCAGCCCTTCCCGAATTGCATATTTTGTAAGCTCCGGAATCGAATTTAACTTTAATTTGGTTTTTATCTTCACACGATGTGCTTCAACGGTTTTGACACTGATGAATAGTGTTTCGGCAATTTCCTGGGTTGCTTTTCCCTCAGCAATAAGTTGGAGTACTTCTCTTTCGCGACTGGTAAGCTCTGAGACCTCATCTCCTTCATCAACCAGTTTGCCCACATAGTCATTGAGAACATTGGTTGAAATTTCTTCACTTATATAATAACGATCCTGCAGTACTTCATATACCGCTTTGATAAGCTCACTGCCCGCGCAATCCTTCAAGAGATAGCCTTTGGCCCCTGCTTTGAGCATACCTGTCACAAAGTGTCTATCAGAATGCATAGATAGAGCAATGACCTTCATATCAGGATTCTCATGGAGAACCTGACTTGTGGCTTCAATCCCATTCAATTCAGGCATGGCGATATCCATGACGATGACATCAGCACTTAATTTGCGCGCTAATTTTACCACTTCACGGCCATTCTCAGCCTGGGCTACTACAATAAAACCTAATTCATCATTGAGGATGGATACTAAGCCTTCCCTGAACAAGGTATGATCATCTGCCAAAATTATATTCGTCGCCATTAGATGTCCTCCAGTGAGACCGGAATGTTTAAAATTACTATCGTTCCATTCCCCTTTTCTGATCGAATATCCAGAACGCCTCCAAGATATTCAATCCGCTCTTTAATACTAAATAATCCGAAGCTATCCCTCAAGCGTCGCTCAGGTGCAAGAATGGAAGTATCAAACCCTTTTCCATCATCCTGAATACTCACTGAAAATGAGTACTTAGTAGCCTCTGAAGTTATATCAACCCGAGTAGCAGCAGCATGCTTAATGACATTTTTTAATATTTCATCGACTGAGCGAAAGAGGATGACTTCCTGCTCATTGCGCAATTTGATATTGTCAAGATTATGCGTATACGAAGTTTCAATATCAGATTCTAATCTGATTTTTTCCAGACGCCATTCCAGGGCTTCAATCAGACCCAACTCATGCAAAATAGGTGGACTCAATTCATAGGTGATAGAGCGGGTTTGTTTGACTGCATCGCTAATATCTGTCTCAATTGCCTTTAATTTTGATAGAAGTGTTTCGTCTTGAATTGAATTGAGTAGACCCGCCATTTTGATCTTTGCCATGGCCAGGCTTTGTCCAAGATGGTCATGCAGGACGATAGCAAGATGACGACGTTGGGCCTCTTCAGCTAAAATCAGATCTGAGGTGGATTGTTTTAGCATATCCTGGTATTCCCAGATTTCTGCTTCAATTTTTTTACTCTCAGATATGTCTCTAGCTGTTATTTGAATGGCTGGGGAACCCTGGTATCTGATGGGAATTGCTGATACCTCAACGGGCAGGAATTGTCCATTTTTAGTTTCATAGACATCTTCAATGGAGAACAAATTATCACTATCTGCAATCATGGTAGCTTCAAGTTGCCTTGAAATCTCACGTCGAAAAGGATCTACCAGATCCGAAATAGACTTACCAATAAGCTCATCAGAATCATCATACTTCAACATTTCTATCAACCGTCGATTGACAAAAACAATTTTCTCATCGACATGGATGGCAATCCCCTCCCGAGCCAGATCAATGACCCGATGATAGTTCTCTTCACCTTCAGTAAGATTGGATTTCTGTTTGGGGTCTAGCACATTGATAATAGCATTCCTCATGAGTGGTGCATAATTATGTTAGCTTAAAAGATAAGGTCATTGGCATCAAGGAAAAAGGAAGAAGGTAAGAGATTGAACAACACAACTGAATGCTTACTAAGCTATTTTTGATTGGGATTGAGCGGGCCTGCCCATCGTAGCTCCAGAAGGGGAGCGTAGAGCGGGTAGCGGGAATCGAACCCGCACGGCCAGCTTGGGAAGCTGGAGTGATACCATTTCACCATACCCACAATTGCAGTTGTCATAGCGTGACGGTCACTCAAATCCCAAATGTTTGGTTTTCGAGTTGATAGCCTACCACTACCAGACACCCACATTTAAAAATCACGATAGAAAGTAAAAGAATTAACGACGACATGGCAAGTCAAATACCAGATACACTAAATTAGCTACGATTATACATGATGATTTATGTCATCTACTATCTGAGGAAGTGCAAATAACGGCGCTTAGGAGATCTCACAAATTTTGAAGTCGAAAATTTGAAGGAATGTTAATTTATTTTCACCGGTGTGAATTCACCAAAATTCGCTAAATCTTTGATACACAAGGGCTCACTCTCAGATACAAGATGTAGCGCTTGAGATATGGATACCTCAACATTTTGTAGTTTTATGTAAATTGATTCTTGCCATAATTTGTCTCCCCTCTATATTCGTCACGCTGGGTAATTGTGACCCGAATCACGTGCAGGACACCATACTAACCAGTCAACAAACAATTGGGTAAAGAACTTCTCGCTGCCATTTTTCCGCAAATTTTGATGTGAGTAGTTAAGCCGCTAACGTATAGATAATTCGCTGAGGAGCAAACCTACATGTCCGAAACCATACAATTCCCATTTGAGTCGAACGAAAACGATATCGGCAAATCCCCTCTGCAAAACGCGGAACTGCAGATTGAAGCTATCGTCAATCCAGACACAGTTAGAAGCGGATCTGATATTGATACCTACTACGGTCCAGATGAACTGGGAAAAAGTGTATTACAAAATAAATATTTAGCTCCAGAGGAAAAATCTCCTGAAGATTTATGGCATAGATTAGCAAAAGCAATGGCAGGCTTAGAGGATAAACCTGAAGTCTGGGAAGATCGTTTTTATACCATCCTCCACGATTTCCGTTTTGTACCTGGTGGTCGCATCATGCATGGTGCCGGTCGTGAGGATATCAAGACAACTCTTAATAACTGTTATGTGGTAGGGATCAAAAAAGACTCCATCAATGCCATCTATGATGCCATTATCCAGGAAGCCAAAACTTACAAATATGGTGGAGGTTGTGGACATGACCTCTCCGTATTGCGTCCCAAAGGTTCATCCATCGATGGAACCGGCGGCGAGTCATGTGGTCCAGTTGGCTTTATGAATCTGTTCAGCGAAAATACCAATACCATCGCACAGCATGGACGTCGTGGCGCCAATATGCAGACTCTCCGCGTTGATCATCCAGACATTGCTGAATTTGTAGATGTCAAATTGGATCTCTCTAAAGTTAAATATTCAAATATTTCAGTGCTCCTCACCCATGAATTCATGGAAGCGGTTGAATTGGATACAGATTTTGAACTCCGTTGGAATGATAAAGTATACGAAACCATTCGTGCCCGTGAACTCTGGGACAAAATTATCAATGCTGCTCACGCCAGTGCTGAACCAGGAATTATTTTCTGGGACACCATGGTAGACTATCACAATGCTGAATATTGTAGCCCGCTTGTATCAACCAACCCCTGTGGTGAACAACCCCTCCCTGATGGTGGCGCATGTAATCTTGGTGCCATCAATCTGGCTCGCTTTGTAAATACCGATGGTGAGTTCCTCTGGGATGAATTCAATGACACTATTCGCCTCAGTGTACGCTATTTGGACAATGTGATTGACTACAATGTCGATCGTCATGCCCTGGAAGATCAGAAAAATAATGCTCTGGGTGACAGACGTGTTGGTTTGGGGATTCTGGGACTGGCAGACATGCTCATGCTCCGTGGTATCAAATATGATACAGATGAGGCTCTGGAAGCGGTTGAAGAAGTCATGGAGATGCTTTCTGGAACTGCCTACAAAACATCCATTGAATTGGCCAAAGAGAAAGGTTCCTTCCCCAATTATCAGTGGAATGGATACAAAAAGAGCAAGTTTATCAAAAATTTACCTGAAGACATTCAGGATGAGATCAAAACCCACGGTATCAGGAATGCTACCATCCTCACGGTTGCACCTACGGGATCAGGAGCCATTGTTGCTCAGGTGAGTTCTGGCGTAGAGCCAATCTTTAACGTCAGCTACAAACGACGTGTGAAAAAGAATAGTGGCTTTGGCGAAGAGTTTGACGAGTTCAAAGTTGTGCATCCCACCATACTGAAAAAGTATGGCACCGATGAGGACCTTCCTGACTCAGTTATTACTGCCCATGATATTGACCCCTACTTTAGAGTGAAGATGCAAGGGACCATCCAGCGCTATATCGACGCTTCTATTAGTTCTACCGTCAATCTACCTGAAGATGTGGATGTACAGACCGTGGCCAATATTTACCAGGCTGCCTACAAGGCAGGTCTCAAAGGTATAACCGTTTATCGTGAAGGTAGCCGTGATGGTATCCTGATTTCAGATAAAAAGGATGAAAAGACCACTGCTGCGGCAGAAGTAGCCCCAGCCCTCGATCCTGAACTGGTTCTGAATCCTCCCTCACTACGCCCTCGTCTGCGCCCCAAAGATACTTTTGGTGTGACACATCGGATACGTACTGGTGAAGGCACACTCTATATCACAATTAACCACGATGAGAACGGATTATGCGAGATTTTCACAACCATCGGTAAGGCTGGCGGCAATGCAGCAGCTCAGGCAGAAGCAATCAGTCGGCTGATCTCACTTTCACTCCGAAGTGGAATGGATGTTACCGAGATTATCAAGCAGCTCAAGGGTATCAGTGGACCTAACCCAGTCTGGGAAAATGGACAATTGATACTCTCAACACCAGATGCCATTGGTAAGGCCCTCGAACAGCACATGTCTGAATTCGAAAAGAACCAGGCCAACAGTGAACAGACCTTTGGAATGGCCGAATCTAGTGAAGCCGCTGATGAAGAACAGGGTGCACACTTCAATATGGTTGAAACCTCAAATGGATCCTCTCCAAAAACTATGGAGACCTGTCCTGAATGCGGATTAACTATTTCCCATGAAGGTGGCTGTCTCTTATGCCACAATTGTGGATATTCGAAGTGTTAATCTGACACCATAAGAATAAAAAAAGCCTCGGGAGACCGGGGCTTTTTTTTTGGACATTGAGCCTGTCGAAATGTCAGGTCCATTAACAGTCCCCTTTGGCTTCGACAAGCTCAGCCGCCGGTTCTCAAACACTAAGATCCCAAATCTATCCAATAATCAAAGGAGTGATTCCGAAACCAGGTGAGTTGTCGTTTTGCAAAATTTCGGGTATTCTGCTGAATAGAATCAATCATTTTAGATTCATCAATTTCACCGTTTAAAAAAGCATAGACTTCTTTGTAGCCAATAGTCCTCATGGGGTATAGATCAGGTTTATATCCCCTATCTAATAAAGTCTGACATTCCTGTATGAGTCCATTTTCCAACATCATCATTACGCGATGATTAATGCGCTCATACAAGAGCTTGCGATCACGATCCAACACAACCAATGTCCCCTGCTTCTCAAAAGGGTCTGTACTGTTGGAAAATGCTTCAGAAGGAATCATGCCTGAGGATTCATAGATTTCAAAGGCACGCATGAGTTTTTTGAAATTATTAAAGTGGAAGGTCCCTGCGTATTCGGGATCCAATTCCATCAATTGATTCCATAATGATTCGGCCTCCCCTGCATCCACCTTGTCCTGATACTTTTGCCGGATAGCTGGATCTTTGTGCTGCTCTTCGAAAAGACCAAAACGGAGGGCATCCAGATACATACCAGCCCCGCCAACAACCACGGCGAGTTTACCACGCCCCAACACCTCTTTGATGATTTGCCGGGCACGTTGATAGAAGTCTGCGGCATTCCAGACTATATCTGGAGTAAGCTCATTGAGTAAATGGTGAGGTAAACGCTCCAGTAGCTCAGATTCAGGCGTGGCAGTACCAATATTCATAAACTTATATATCTGACGAGAATCGCCACTGATGATCTCAATATCATGTTCGTCAGACAGGGATACGACCGTATCTGTTTTACCCACAGCGGTTGGTCCAGCTAGAATGAGATAGTCGCTTTGGGACTCGTCTAGAATTTGATTATGAATTTTGATGGGTTTCATTAAAACTACATTGCTCTGTTCTTCACTAGCTTAAAACTTGATTGTCTTGCTGAGCCTATCGCACTTCGTCCCTCGACTCCGCTCGGGATCACACGAATTACGTCAATTCCACTGCGGTTTAGTGGCGCTCGAACCGTTTATCCAATTCATCAATACTCAGGTTGATGATGATTGGTCGACCATGGGGACAATAAAATGGATTCTCTGTGGCAAACAATCGATCCACTAACACTCGCATTTCCTCTTCTGTAAGAGGATCCCCAGCCTTTACCGCTGCCTTGCATGAGTAGGAAGCTGCCAGTCGTTTTGAAGGAGAATAATCAAATACCCGATTTTCACGGTAGTAATCAATGATTTCTTTCAGGATAGCACCTTCACTCCCACCTCGCATACCAGTGGGGACCGCTTCCACCAGAACTGTTTGCGGTCCGAACTCCCGCAGTCGAAATCCCAGCGTGTTGAGAGATGGAATAATGTCAACCAGGACATTGTAGTCATCTGCAGAAAATTCCTGTGTTGCCGGAAAAAGGAGTTGCTGTGAAGTGCCCTTATTCTCATCCATATCACGGAGGGCTTCTTCATACAGAATCCGCTCATGGGCCACATGCTGATCGATGATGGCAATCCCATTATTGATCTGACTAAGGATGTATTTATTGTGAACCTGCCAGATAAAGCCACCCTGTTGCCGCTGGGGTTTCATCTCTACCGGGTCCCTGTCTAAAACCTGACTAAATTGTCTGGCCTTTTGAAGGATATCACTTTCTTCCTGGCTACGTGGTTGAGTATCAGCAGGATACTGCCCTCCTGGAGGAGTCACAAAGCTGGTTTGAGGTGAATTCGTATCTGTGGGAGCGAAAAGGGGTGCCACTGGAGGCCGATTTTGAAAACCAGGCATCACCTTTAATGTTTGTCGCAGGCCATTTTCCACTGTTTCCTTGACCACATGGTAGACTCGCCACTCATCGTTAAATTTTACTTCTGTTTTGGTGGGATGGACATTGACATCAACTTCATTGAGCGGGACTGAAATATTCAAACAGTAAAAGGGAAATTCACCCCGTTGTATCAATGATTTGTAAGCTTGATAGACTGCATTGTTAATCAAACGATCCGAAATGGGACGGCTATTAATTGAAAGATATTGTTCACCCCTGGCAACACGAACCAGATCCAGGTTACCGATAAATCCCGTAACCTTGATATTCCCCCGGCTTTCATCTACAGGTATGATTTTATCACCATATTCACTCCCGAATACAGCTGCCACACGTTCCTGCGGCGTCCCTACTCGAAGATCAAAAATGACCTTCTTATCTGCAACCAGCTTAAAGGCAACCTCAGGATATATAAGTGCCAAAGGCTTCACTCGATCAATGATATGGTTGAGCTCTGTGCGTTTAGCTTTGAGAAATTTGAGACGGGCTGGCACGTTGAAAAATAGATTTTTTACCGTAATCCGTGTTCCAGATTCCCAGGCTATGGGTTGAACCTCACCAGCTTTTCCAGCCTGAACCTCTAGAGAAAAGGCACCTTCACTTTCTCTCGCTCGAGAGACCAATTCCATCATGGATACAGAAGCAATACTGGGAAGCGCTTCTCCCCTAAAACCCATAGTTCTTATACGAAAGAGATCTTCAATTTCAGCAATTTTGCTAGTCGCATGCCGTTCCAGGGCTAGTCCAAGTTCTTCTTTATCCAGTCCAACCCCATCATCGATGACCTGGATAAGATCGCGACCGCCATTATTTATGGTTACCTCAATGCGGGTAGCTTCAGCATCAATGGCATTTTCGACCAGTTCCTTGACAACTGAGGCTGGTCGTTGCACGACCTCGCCAGCAGCGATTTTATTACATAAAATATCAGGGAGAATATGGATTCGGGACATTGCGATTTCGACTGAGGTTTAGGATTAACTATCTAATTTAAGTTTTGTTGTCATTGCTGATAATATTTTTTCTGCCAGGGCAGTGGATTCGGCCTGAAGCTGTTCCACTTCTTTTTCAAATTCGGTGACAACTTTCTTGTCATCAATTCCCGGAATATTGATGAGCACATTCAAGGCAGCACCTTCCAGGCCAGCGCGTGCTTGAAGCACGGCTACTCCAGCATCTGATAATGAATTCTGATTGCCAATCTCGGCCATACGTCCTGCCAATTTCATAATTTCCAGAGAATGCCTCATGACTTTAAGCGGGACTTCAGCTGAATAGATGGTTGCATCCTGGAGTGCCTGCTGGCGTGCTGACTGCTGTTCACTACTCTTTTTGGGTAAACGCATGGCTGCCATGACATTGTTGAATGAACGGGTGTCCTCATCAACAAGAAATAGGAAAGTATCTTTTAAGCTCTGAGCCTGATTGCTCAGGACTTCAATCTCATCCCAATTGTCCTGATAACCTTTTTTACCAAAAGTCAAGACTCCCACCATATTGGTGAGTCCTGCAGCCATAGCCGATGCCAGGGCAGAGACGGAGCCACCGCCTGGAGCTGGTGAATCGGAAGCCAATTCATCTACAAACTCAGTCACACCCATATCGACTAAATTTTTCTCGTCTTTTGATCCCAACTGGTATTCGATGATACGTTCCTGGGGATTGAAAGGGGCGATTTCGTTCAAACCCATACTCTGGATGGCAATTCGGATAAGTTCTGCATTGGAAACAGCAGTACTGGAGTTTTGTTTTTTGAGGTAATACTTACCTGCATCCAGCATGGCGGTAAGTGGAATGAGTCCCACAAGTTCACTTCCTGAAACTCTGAGACCTCGCAAATCGGCCTGTTTAACCACTTCATCAAAAGCGATGTGAAAGGGTGTGACCTCCATATCCACTAAATTCATAGATATCTGGGCCATATTGTATTCATCGATGTACCAGCCCACAGCTTTGACGGCTTTCAGAGTACCAGGTCGTTTGATGGGTGTCCCATTCTCATCACGTATAAACTTATTGGTTTTAGGATCTCTGGCGTTTCTTCCCGCTTCTCGAATCTCTAAAGCAATGTCTGTGGCTTTTTTTGTGTCACGGGTGTTGAGGTTCACATTGTAAGCGATGAGGAATTTGCGGGCACCCATCACTGTGGCCCCAGATCTAGCATTAAACTCAGCCTTTCCGAAATCGGGCTTCCAATGGGGATCCTTCATTTTTTCCGAGAGTCCTTCATACTCCCCGGCTCTGATGTTGGCGAGATTTTCACGCTCTGAAGTAGCGGCAGAATATTCATACAAATAAACAGGGATATTCAACTCTTCACCGACTCGTTTACCCAGTATACGCGACAGCTCAGCGCATTCTTCCATAGTCATATTGCTCACTGGAATGAATGGGCAAACGTCTGTGGCTCCCATACGAGCATGAGCTCCTGTGTGGTTACTCATATCAATGAGTTCAGCGGCACGTTTGATACCTTGGAAGGCTGCTTCAACAGTGGCCTCTGGTCCACCTACGAAAGTGACAACCGTACGATTGGTATCTGCACCTGGATCAACATCCAAGAGTGTGACACCTTCAACCTGAGCAATAGCTGAGGTGATCTGTTCTATTAAGGCAAGATCATGGCCTTCACTAAAATTTGGAACGCATTCAACGATTTTCTGCATCAGTTAAACCTCTAAACTTTGGATAAATAATAAAGAAGATATACAATAATACCAGCCATCACCAAAAGACCAATAAAACTACGCTTCGGGTAGGAAGACGTTATGCGCCTGAAATGAATGCGTCTATCATCTGACTCTGCAGATTCAAATCGTCTTAATCGACGGGTTTTAGCATACTTCAGTTCTGGCATTAGATTCCTGAAAAAAGATGTGAAAAAACACTGATAAATGGGCCAATAACGACACCTAATACATGAAATCCTGTAATCCACCCAAACATGATAATCCCGAATAAGACCATGGGGCCCTTTGATTCTATAAGGTACAGAGTTGGTGTATACCTGTGGGGCAATACACCGGCCAAAATTTTTGATCCATCCAGTGGCGGAATGGGCAAAAGGTTGAAAAAGGCCAGGGCTAGATTGATATACAGTGAATAGTATAGCATTTGAAAAGCTATTTGGGCTGTTTCACCTGCTTGATTACTTGCCAGGCCAACTCCAATAAAAATTCGAATCAAAATGCCAGAAATCAGGGCAAGGGCCATGTTCATTAAGGGACCGGCAGCTGCAATCCACATCATATCCCGTTTGGGATTTCCCAGGTAACGGGGATCCACTGGGACTGGTTTGGCCCAGCCAAAGTGAATCAAGAATATCATGATGGTACCCATGGGGTCCAGATGAGCTAGGGGGTTAAGCGTGAGTCGTCCATGATTTTTGGCAGTAGGATCGCCAAAGCGATAAGCCACATAGCCATGAGCAAACTCATGAAATGTCAGTGCAATAAGGATGGCTGGGACAGCCAGTAGTAGGTTGTAGATATCCATTTATTTTTTGTTTCCTTTATTCATTATAAGCCTTGTAATATAGACGTAGGACTAGTGAAGTGAACAGGATTAGCCACGATTTGTTCCTTTCCCTATTGCTTTGGCTATCCTATCATATCACGAATTTTTTGAGTAAGGAAATATTATGGATTTTGGCATTAAAAATAAAGTAGCGTTGGTTCAAGGAGCCTCATCTGGACTGGGCTATGCTGCAGCACTGGAACTAGCTCGTGAAGGCTGTCGATTGGCGATTTGTTCACGAGATGAGAAGCGAATTCAAGTTGCTGCTGAGACAATCAGCAAAGCTACAGGCGCTACCGTTCAGGGATTTGTGTGTGATCTAGTGGATCCAAAGGCACGACGGGCTATGCTGGATGAGATAGAAGGGAATTGGGGCTCTGTCGATATCCTGGTAGCAAACAACGGCGGTCCCTCAGCAGGATTCTATGATAGCCTAAGTGATGAACAATGGAGCGAGGCCTTACAGGGTAACTTGGTGGCCATGAAGGATTCAGCGCAGGAAGTCCTGGGTGGCATGCGTGAAAAGAGTTGGGGCAGGATCGTATTTATTACTTCAGTTTCCGTAAAACAGCCTATCGACTCCCTCATCCTTTCCAATACAGCCCGGGCTGGACTAACAGGATATGCCAAAACACTTTCTGCTCAAGTTGCAGAATACGGTATTACGGTCAATATGGTGCTGCCTGGTATCCATGATACCGAACGAGTAAAAGAATTGCATACTGATCTGGCAGACCCTGCCCTGATTGCCAAGGATATTCCCATGAAACGTCTGGGACAACCGGAAGAGCTAGCAGCGGTGATTACATTTCTATCTTCCACACGAGCCAGCTATCTCACGGGACAGTCCATCGTCGTGGATGGTGGTCTGGTCAAGGGTCTCTTCTAAATTGTCAAAATCTGCTCCAAAAGAACGCTTCTATGCCAGAGGATTGCATTTTGAATGTACGGGTTGTGGTGCTTGCTGTAAGCTGGGAGGTGGCTTTGTCTACCCCACTCTAGAAGATGTAGGCTTTGCAGCTAAACATCTGGATCTCAGTGTCACCAAATTTACAGCGACCTATATGGATCTGCATAAAGGAGAGTATGTTTTTAAGAATGATGGTGACAACTGCATATTCTATGGTGAAAAGGGCTGTACCATCTATGAAGCTCGCCCCACACAGTGCAGGACTTTTCCATTTTGGAAGGCCAATCTGAAATCACGGTATCGCTGGAAATTAATTGAAGAGGAATGTGAAGGTATCGGACAGGGTCGCTTGTTTGATTTCGTTGAAATCGAAGCCATCAAGAATCAAACGAGTCAGACACCAGCCGGTCCCAAACCAGAGGATGTCATTCTCAAAGTCGAAAAACCAAGTTGAGCCTTCGAGGGTTTAACTAACCGACCCTATCTAAGCAGTACCATTTTGATTGTTGACTGATACCCCTCAGTTTTGATAATCCCAAGGTAGACACCAGTTGATACAAGCTCACCGCTGGCATTGGTAGCATCCCAGAATAATTTGTGCTCACCTCGGCTCTGATTTTCCAGTGACCAGCCTTTTACCAAACGACCCCTAATATCGAATATCTCAAACTCAACATCCATCAAATCGGGCAGTGTGTAGGCAATTGATGTACTTGGATTGAAGGGGTTAGGATAGTTCGGCTGAAGCGAAAAGGTCATGGGTTGAACACTTGCTATTTGGATACCTACAAGATTTGGATCAGTATGGAACATGACATCATCTAGAATCCATTGCATGAACCCCTGGGCGCGATGTGCAATGAACCTTAGACTTATAGCCGTGTCAAGAAGATAGCTTGAAAGATCATAGGATAAAGTATCAGGTAGCATATATCCAGAGAGCGAATCGATGGTTATATACTCACCCCCAGTTTTTATCTGGATTAAGCCATATGTGCTCTCATCACCAAAATTGGTGGCCATGCGCATCTTGAACCATCCAGCTTCAAATTGTGATAGGTTCAACTCTCTGGTCATTTCCATCGTGTCAGCTGTGGCATCAGATGTATTTAGTATGAGTTGAATTGTCTTGCCCCAATGGTCTGAACCATTGGAAAACGTAAACATTTGACCAAACTCGAAGGGAGCCCAATTTACTATTTCACTCATTGAAGAAGCATGATCCCAATTGCCAATGATTTCGTAATTCCTGGCTACAAGGAACCGCGATTCAGAGTTTCCAAAATTGCCATTCAGGCTAGCATCCTGAGCAGTAACCCAATATTTCAACGTATCTCCCAACTGGGAGACGATATCTGCCATCTCACCTGCATAGACAGTACTCGGCAACCACTCCACTTCATTTGAATCAATGGCCACCATGGGAGCGGTCATTATATCACTACCACCGATGGTCCAGTTGAGCCAGATGTCATTGATATCTGCTCTCAGGTCATAGACAGTGTCAATCATCACCGATTTGCTGAAGGGTAATTGATAATGCACATCGTTGTGTTCCTGTAGTCCGGCAACTACAGGGGAGTCAAGATCTGGTCCAAAAGTGAACAGGTTGTTATTGTAGGGTGCTCCAGATGGCCAATGATCTACATTACCGGCACCATCACTGTGAACAAGATAATAGGCCATGGTTGCTGTATTGGCAACTTGAAGATCAGGTAGTTCAACCTGCCAGACCGATGCACCCATATCGGTCATTGGTGTGTTGGTCCAGATATCATCGAATTGATAGCTCATGCTATGACTATCCCATTGGTTTGCTGGATCAAGGATCTCGAATTGGAAGGTGAAGGGGCCTGAACTTTCGGTGTTATGAGGGACATCGATATCTGAAACCAGAACCAGATCATCCAAATTGGAAAACTGAGTATCATAAATATCTCTGATTGTTTCAACATCATCAAAAAGTGCTGCTAGTGCTGCCAGTGGATCCATTCCCGGAGAAACAACACATGAAACAGCTAAATGTTGGCTCTCTCCCGGAGCAAGATTGAATGATCCAGTAGATAAGAGGCTCCTCCAATCACCATCACTATATTCAGTTGATGCAAGCCAACCGGTTTCGGTAAATGGGTTTCCAGAAAAAATTAAGGGATCAGGTTCAGTGGTGATGGGATTAATTTCATACGTGCCCTCAAAGTTCATCCCATTCATCAGAAGAAAGGCTTCTGTAGCATTTTCTGGGTCAGATAATAATGCGCTGGCACCGTGAAACGCCCTAAATGCTGTAGCCTTCAGATTAATAAAATCAGGAATAGCCTCACCTGATACCCAGGCAGTATCTCCAACCGAGGATACAATCGGTCCCTCTAGAATGGAAAATCCTATTGCTGGTGGAAAGAACCCGTAGTCACTATCTGGCAGTTCTCCAACATAATGGTAGCTCAAATCAAGATCTGGGGCACAGCCAGGGTAATCATTGTTAGCACTGCCGAGATCAATATCCTGCCATATGCCTAAGAAAACGGAATCAAGTTGGTTGGTTCCAGCATTATTAATATCCCACTCCATAAAGAGCGTATTTTCCAGTGGACCAGGTCCCTCAAAACCATACATAGAGGCCTTTACTTCAATACCCAGGGGTTCAGTACTCCACAAATATGAATGTCGATTTTCATCTCCATCATTAAAAACCGTCCAATAGAACAAATCCCCTTTTACATCGGGGCTATCAATTGATGGGTCGTAGATTCCATTTTCATCCGCATCAATCCAGGGTGCACCCTGATCAACTGGCCAGATATCCCAATCGGGATTGGATCGTCCATCTGCGACGCGGATTTTATAAATCTTAAATTCAGGTTGCTCATAATCGGAGTCCCAAGTTCCAGGGATATATTCTGATGTGAATTCAGCAGCAACACTCCGGATATCCTCGGTCCCATTTACGCGACCTGCAACTATCCACAAACCAGCAGCATATACTGGGCTATCTCCACTGCCTACAGGCCATTCCATACCCCCATCTCCAGTAACAACATGGGTAACTATGTGACCTCTATTGTCCCACCAATTGCTGATCTGATTACCATCCCAGAGCTGATTATCCTCAACTGCATAATTGAAATGGATTAAAAATAGCAAACTAAGAATTATTTTTGATTTCATATCCCCTCCAGAATGAGGGCTTAATATATGTAACTTATTAATAGTTAACAAGTGACAGGATACGGGTTTGTTTCTCTGTTGAGTGTAGTTTTATGAGGTTTTACGGGCTACTACAATATCTCTTTTTATAGACTGATCCACACGGTGGGTAAACTGTTCATAGGGATCAGAGTCAAAGACCTTAAAGCCCTTGGCGTTTAGAAGCTCGACAAAGTCTTCACGTGGCCAGACAAACTTGTTCCAGGCTAACACCAGGCTCCCACCTGTTTTCAATGTTTTGTGAAATTCCGGAAGACAGGTTTCCATAAGCTCGGCCGGGCTACGAGTACGAGATTTGTGCTGCTTCTGGCTCTTATTTCCATGAGCGATACCATAGGGTAAATCACCAATGATAAGATGAAATTTTTCAGCCTTGAAATAACGTCTGGAATGGATGGCATTACCGGCGATGATAGCTAGATGCTTTCTAGTCGTCTCTGATTTGAAGTCTTGTTTATCTCGGGCATATTCAAAAAGCTGGATGAAGGCTTCATTGCCAGTGCTGCTGGAATACATGTCATGTTTGCTCAGAGTATGTTTGTACTTATCCTGCTCCAGGAATCTTTTGAAAAAAACGGTAGTCTCATGGACCATTTTGCGTTCCATCTCAATTCCAGTCACATCAAATCCACGTACGGCTCCCTCAAAGAGCGTGGTTCCCTTTCCAGCGACAGGATCCAACATTTGAATAGAATCATCCAGACCATAGTCACTTGTGACTAAACCAACGTTTATCATCAATCGTGTAAAAATTTCGTTGGTCTTACCCCCATACTTGAGCAACATGGAAATCTTGGGATCCACATAGGAATGAGGTGTTAATGCTACGGGATGGAGCATTGATTCTGCGGAATCCCCAGACTGTTGATAAAGAGCGAAAATAAAAGAGAGATTGGAGAGCCATATAAGCTCATTCTCACTGAGGAGCTGCCCCACAGTAAAGGATAGATAATTGATGCCGGCAATATCAATGGATTCAATATGATCGCAGGGTTGGTCAAAACGTTTTGTTGTAAGGGTAAGCTCGGCAAGGGCTAATTTTTCGGACTCTAGATAGTAAACTCTGTTATGACCGGGGTTTCTGAGGAGTAAATAGCGAAGCATTTTAAGTTGGAGAACCTATAAGTTTTATGCTTCGGCCTGCTTAAACAATTCGGCGTATCTTCGTACGGGTTGTTCCAGCTCATGCATACCGAAATGGCGACTGAGTCTGGCAATCTCGCGTCCATCTGCCATGAGTAATAGTGTTGGTACAGCAAAGATGAGGTGCTGCCCAGCTATTTCCATGGACTCCTCGGTATTCATATATTGAAAATGCCAGGGAGGCTCTTCCTTCAGAAGAGCTTCTACTCGAGGTCTGAGTACCTTACATACATTACAGGTAGGCGTGGAGAAATAAAGCAAGGTGAGTGGATGCTCATCTAAGACCGTCTTGAGTTCAGCAGGTGTCATCGAATCTCAATGCTTAGCGGATTTCCAGCAATTCGACGTCAAAGACTAGAGTCGCATTGGGTGGGATAACACCGCCAGCACCCCTGGCACCATACCCCAAATCAGAGGGAATGATCAATCGTCTTTTTCCACCAATCTTCATGGTCATAACCCCTTCATCCCAGCCCTGAATCACTCTGCCAACGCCAATGGTAAAACTGAAAGGTTTGTTTCTATCAACGGAACTATCGAATTTTGTTCCATCCTCAAGTGTGCCAGTATAGTGGACTACAACGCCCTGTCCGCTCGATGGGGAATCGCCTTCGCCGACTACCTCGTCGATATATTTTAAACCGCTTGGAGTGGTGATTTCTTCACTCATAATAATTTCCTTCTTTTTGTGACCAGAATTTAGAGATGGATCAGATTAAATCGTTACAACTTCTTTGTAAAGTTTAAGATCAAATGAAAAGGTGCTGCCAATGTCCAGACGACTCTTTACATCCAGGGTGGAGTTGTGCAGCTTGAGAATATGCTGGCAAATATGTAAACCCAGACCAGTACCCTTGACCGTTTTTTCCAGCTGTTGCTTGGAGCGATAAAAGCTATCGAAAATCTTGCTTATATCCTCCTCGGCAATACCAATACCAGTATCCTCTATGCGAAATGAGAGGATCTCATTTGACTTAACTTCAGTTGTGATACGAATGGTACCACCTGGAGATGAAAATTTAATGGCATTACTCAAAAGATTACGGATGACCTGACGAATTCGGAGTGGATCGGCGTTCACTGTTTGAATGGATTCAGGAAAATTGCGCTCAACGGTAATCTTGGATTGGTCCAGGAGTAAGGCATAGCTCTGAAGTACATCTTCTACCAGTTCAACCATGGGGAACGGTTCTGCGTTGATCCGCATCTGACCTGTTTCAAGTATGGCAACATCAAACATATCATCAATGAGAGCACTCATATGACGAACCTGTGAGTAAACGGCACTCAATTTCACGCTGAGATCTTCTTCACTCATTTTTTCACGGTGTTCAACTAAAGTTTCAATATTACCCTGCATGACGGTGAGTGGTGTTTGGAGTTCATGACTCACAGAGGCTAATAATTCTGTCCTCATCTTTTCTTTACGACCTAATTCACCAAACATAGCATCAATACGTTCCATCATATCACCAACATGCATGGCGACATGACCAATTTCGTCACTGGCTTCATCATTGAGGACAAAACGAGTATCTCCGGCACGATAATTTTGTACAGCATGGGCAACGTTCTGTACACGTCTTGTTAGAAAATACCAGAATATGACACCAGTTAAACCGGCTATAATAAGACTAAATAATATTGTGCGAGTGAGTATAGCCCCATACTCCTCCCACCAGCTTACGACTACATCTTCCCCACCTTCAACCATAGTCACCAGGACATAGCCGTATGGATCCGAAGGAGTGCCCAGGGGGGCAGCCGAAAATACAAAATCGAGATCGGTAGCAGTTGGGATGGCTATTTCAATGGGATAATCTGACGTATCTGCGTGAATAAATGAATCAAGAATATCTATTGAAACTTGGCTGCTTATGAGTTGTGAGGGTACATAACTACCATGCTCCCGGATCTCTCCATCTGGGTCAACCAGGAATAATTCCATTCCCGGATAATACTGGGAAAGTGAATCAAAAAAAACCGACATGTCTTCAATGTCGGTTTCAGGGTCATCAATCTCTTCGGTGATTTCTAGAGCTGTATGGCGGTATGTTGTCTGAATATCAATTTCCAGGTCATTCATAATATCAGCCTGATTCCATAGGACCAATAGAACGCCATTTAGAATAAAGAAGGCTATAAGGGCAATGGAGACCTTAAAGGTCAGCGTGCGATATAGCGGGATATGGCTGAATTGGACCATGAATTCTTCTTATATACCGATCTCATCAGAAAATTTATAGCCGACGCCCCAGACGGTGAGGACATATTCAGGATTATTGGGGTTTTTCTCAATTTTGGAGCGCAGACGATTGACGTGAGTGTTCACCGTATTCTCATAACCCTCAAAAGAATAATCCCAGACGATATCCAATAGCTGTTTCCGACTATATACGCGTCCTGGTTGACGGATCAGTAGTGTAAGCAGGTTGAACTCAGTGGCAGTTAATTGAATTTCTTTGCCACGGATGGAAACAGCCCGTTTTTCCAGGTCAATTTCCAACTCCCCCTTACTGATCTTACGCTCGGTACCTTCTTCATCCATAACATTGGATGCAGCGCGACGCATGACGGCATTTATCCTGGCAACCAACTCCTTGATACTGAATGGCTTGGTGATGTAGTCATCACAGCCTGCTTCCAGAGCGGCTACCTTATCCAATTCATCATGACGCGCTGTTAGCATAATGACGGGTGTAAACACATTATCCTCATGCAATGCTCTTACGACTTCAATACCTGATATTTCAGGAAGCATCCAATCCATAAGAATGAGACCATAGTCTCCTTGACGTGCTTTTTCAAGACCACTATCTCCATCTTTTGAGATAGTGAGCTCAAACCCTTCATAGCGCAAACCTTCCTTTAAAAGGCTGATGATTTCGGCATCATCTTCAACGAGCAAGAGGTTCTTATTCATGAGCGATCCTTTGATCTTCTCCAGCGCTTAACGCAGATAGGTCAGCTTAACCATTTGACTGGCATCAGCGGTGGTGATTCTGACAAAATAGATGCCGGAACTTACCAAACGATTGTGCTGATCTACACCATTCCAGGTGAAGACATGTTGACCAGCCTGAAGCTGACTTGTTGAGTAATTAACTTCCTGTCCCAGAGCATTGTAGATGCGGATAGACACCTCTTCTGCTACAGGAAGATCGTAACTAATATTTACTGTTGGATTAAATGGGTTTGGATAAACCGAAGTAATCTCAAAACTTTCAGGTATCAGTGTAGTTCCTGATTTCATCATCACACCGGCAGCACCAGCTACCTGAGGATGAGAAATTTCAAACTGAGTATCTTGAGTTTTTAATATCTCCACCTCTAGTGGTGCATCACCACTCCAATAACCCAGTACTTTGAGCCCCTCATCCAATTCCCTGGATGTAATAGTCAGACCAGGATAATTCATGATGCTTGGCTGCGTGGCGGACTTCAGAGTAAAGCTAAAAGCTTCAGCAGGTTCTGAGGCACGAAGGATGAGACTTCCATCCTCAATAATGAAATTGGCTTTGGGTTCAGATTGGCTTATGCGAGGCAGCCCAACACCCATGATTTCGTCTACTAGCAGAACCACATCACTAATGCTAATCAATGAATCAAGGGACTTATCAGCGGCCCAAAATTCACATTCACCGAATTCACCTTCACCAAGCATGACATTGATAAGAATCACCAGATCCTGGACACCGCGGTATCCGTCATTGTTGATATCTCCTCTACCCCAACCTGGACATGGCAGAATGGCATCTGTTCTTGTGGTGAAAAATAGCGCGGATTCATCAGTCAACACATGAGCTGTCTCAGCCCACAAATTATTAAATGTGTACTGCATACCCAGCTGACCAGTATGGTCTTCTAGACCCGTTGTGGAGTATTGACCGTGGGAAGATGAAAAGCTGGAACCAGCATTGTTATTGTTGTAAGTGTGATATTGAATTTTGATATCACCATTGCCATCCGTGCTACCGTAATAATCGGCATCATAGAGGATGATCTGAAACTTTTCAAGATCACCACTAAAGGCATTCTGCATATTATTATAGGTAATAATGAATGTATGTTCTGCAACATTGGCATAGGTATACACATCACCACTGCCCATGACCAGATCATCCCAGAAGGCTGCTATCATTGGGTTGGGTCCAAGAGGACCAGGCATTGGATAATTTCTAAAGAGAGCCACTTCACTGGCACCCAAGGCGATATATCCGTTAGAACAGATAGATACCTGGTTGTAATCCTCTCCATAAAAGCCAAAATCAAACGGAAGATTCACGGTAACGATATCTTCCTGATTGTTTCCATTGTCAGTAAGAGGAACCAGAGTTCCAGTATATGAACCCATTCCGGGTACGATTTCAATCCAATTATAATCGGGAGCCAGGGCGTAGGCCAGATCCTCACTATCGTAACAGAAATAACCACCAGCATCTGGACCAGTTGGATCGTCCATGCCAGGGGTTCCGATGGGTAGCAGCAACGACACCATTTCTACAAATCCATTATCATCAGTGAATTCCACCTGGATAGGGATTTGGACACCCACGGTTACCTGCGTATTGATATTAATCTCAAAAGTAGAAGCAGCGTTGCTTGTCGTTGAACCTGGTTCAGCATCCGTAAATACTGCAACTGAATCCAGAAGCTCGAGATTCGGATCTGAGGAATGTAGAGTAGCAGTCAAATTGCTACTGCCTAAGGTTCCAATATTTTCAGCATGAAGGACCAGATTTGTGACTTCACCGGGATCAAATGAATACGGTGGCAAACCTGGCTCAGCGAGCGTATTGACCTGTATGTAAGGTGCATAGACATCAAATCTTCTATGATCAGTATATGAGGCACCTTCAGTATTCACATGGATTGCGACATCATATTTGCCCATACCTGGATAGTCAGCAGGCAGGGAAAAGGTTTGATCATTCAGAACCACACTGGTACCTGAAGTCAGACTTGCATAGAAATAATCGACAGGAGGAGCATTTTCACCAGCCACCGTTACGGTCACATTTGAGATTGTGGTGGCAGAATGGTTTGAAAAGGTGAGATCAAACTGAGCTGATTCACCAGGATTGAGCATGCCATCACTATTACCAACGGTTTCACTTAAGGTGGCTGCATCAATCAAAACAGCGAAATTGTCATTACCTACAGCGACGTCAATCTGACGTGGTTTGAAATTGTGCTTTGTGGCTGTTAGTGTCATGTTGCTTGGTAAAATATCTGGTAGATTAAGAACCAGCATTCCATCCTCATCAGAATAACCGGAGACAAACACACCGGTTCCTGTGAGAGTAACCCAGACGTCTTCAAGGCTATTGTCGTTTTCATCAAGAACTATGACATCCAGGTATTGAGCATCACCTGGAATTTGAGAAGCGGCATCCAATTGGATGTTTTGTGGGACACCTGTCCACAGTTCAGTTGAGGGATCACCCATGAGGTTATTCCAGTGACTGAATATTTTCACGTAATCACTGGTGGTCGTGGGATAGGTCTGATTCAGATTTAGACGGCCACGTTCAACAGCGGCTCCAGCATAATAAATCTCGTCACTAAAGATACCGTGGTATATACCCACAGATACGCAGTTGTTATATAAGGTGTGGGTTCCAGATGTGGCTGTACCAACGGCACCAATGGCACCCTTTGGTACTGAACTGGTACCGACCCGTAGAAATTGTTCTGAACGTGAATCACCTTGAAAACTACCTGTTCCGCAGGTAAGAATAGTTACAAAGGGTAAATTTGCTCCATTGGTAAGTGATGAGGTATTGCTGTTTCCCCAGCCACTCATTCCCAACCAGCCACGATAGTTGAAGTAGGAAACTCCAGAATTGATTCCAGAAGCAATCTGACTCACAAATGAACCACCATAAACTTCAAAATTGTTAGAGTAACCATTGGCTTCCATTAACTCATTGATGTTTCTATTGGTCATAATTGTAGAGAGTCCAGATGAAGCCTGATCACCCACCAGTAGAGCCCGGGTGTACCAATCAGTATCAAAGAGGCTAGGATTCTTTTCATAATTCAGAATCTTGCTGATGATATTGGTAATTTCAGTGGTGGACCCAAATGGGAGTCTTCCAATAAAGGCATCTGCGATATAGTCTGATCCAGCGAGGTGAACATAAGGAAGATCACCTTCACCGTTATAATTTGAGAAATTCTCGATCCAGGTTGGAATGTTAAAGGTTCCACCTGCGTCACCAACTAACACAACAAACTCAGGAGGGTTGATCCAGGTATTGTAAGCAGTCTGGATATAACTCTTGATAGATGAGTTTGAGGTACCGGTTTGCAGCGTGCTGGCACTGTGGACTTCAAAACCCTTTTCATGTCTCCAATCCATGAGTGCTTGAAGTACAGTTGTTACGGTTGAATTTTCGGGATGTATAAAAAGAATAGAAGGTATTTGGTAATTTGGTTCCAGAACTAGGGTTGAATTGGGGACCATATTCTGGTAGATAGGTTCAAAAAATCTTGAGATGGGTCGATCTGGTGCAACGAGAGCTTCGCTGTGATTCAAATTAACTTCCAAACCCTCATAGATGCGCAATTCTTTGGTAACGGGGTTGTACTGGAAGGGACTTACTTCAACAGTGACCAGAGTCAGGTCGCGCATTTGGATGCGCTCATGAAGAATTACTGGTGATTGTGGAAACCAGGCGTCCTGTTCATAAATTTCACTATCAATGGCAAATTCGCCATTACTTGCCTGTGCTTCCAGCTGTACAGGTTGAAAGGGTGCGAGATCAACATTGGATTCGATACGCAATGAAGTGTATGAAATCTCTGTCTGGAGATCACCTGTAGCAGGTACGGCTAATAGTGTTGAGGTAGTTGGAAGATCGGGTGCGCCGATGAGACGAATCTGGCCATCCATATCGGTACTTATGAAATCATATTCCCCCTGAGTAAAACTAATTCTACCAATGGAATACTCTGGTGTACGTGCTTCTAAAGTAGAATGATTTGCATCAAATGACTTCAGCTTCAGATGTGAGCGTTCAGAGACTGGATTACTGGCCGCAACAAGGCCAGCAACTACTCCAAATGTGATGATGATACTCAGGATATTTTTATACATAATTTACCTTTCTATGGTTTCCCCAATCCAAACAATATACAAGATGGCAACTATGGCTGGTATGCAAGCAATCTAACAATTTGATAAATGCCATAGACCGAGGAGTGACCCTAATTCCGTGTACTTTTTGATCGAAATTACCAACGAGAAGATTTTAAGGTAATCATTACCAGGATAACCAGTCTGGAGGAAGTCTCTTGTATAGACCGCTAAAAAGATAAAATAGCCCCATTTCCAGGGGCTATTTCTTTGTAAAACGGTAAGGGCGCTCCCCTTTTGGTAGAGTCTATTTCAGCAGAGTGACCTTCTGAATGTGCTGTGAACCAGCGCTTTCTATTCTCACGAGATATACTCCTGATGAAAACGATTCAGTATTGAGGGTATATCGATGTGAGCCGGCGTTCAAGGCTGGCATCTCTTGACTGAGCAGTTTTCGACCTAACAAATCATAGACTTCCAGATTGATATCACCGGTTTGAAGCAAGGTGAAGGGAATTGTGGTCAATCCGTTAAATGGGTTTGGATAAGCAGGTCCAACTTCAAATTGAGTTGGGTTTTGACTCTCGTGGTCAACGGATACCCAGAACATATCAGGCGGATTGGTGGTAAAACGAATAATTCGACCAGCTTCTAGAACTGATGCTCCAGGGGCATAGTTTCTGGCATAGACATACATGAGACCATCGTTTTGGTCCGGAGATTCTATACCAACGGTGCTGAAATTATTGATCTGATCCACATCATGCACCTCATGGTACTGAAACTCGATCACTCCATTCCCATCATCTGCCACCAGCGTGCCTGCAGGATCATGAAGAATGAGTTGGAATGTTTCCAGATAACTCCTATCCCCAAACCCATTCCAGACCTCATGCCATTCAACAATGTACTGCTGATTTGCCTGATCATAAAATGTATAAAGGTCGATGGGTCGTGCTACCTCCTGACCATTTACCAAAGTATCATTATCCAGATCATCCCAGAATGGTGCCATCATGGCATCTGGACCCAGTGGCATGGGTATGGACCAGTTACGGAAGTAATTGATATAGTCCGCTCCAAAAGAAGCCCACCCATTAGAGTTGATCGTGAGAACATCATAGTCAGTATCATAATAAGTGAATGTAAATGGAAGCGTCACAATTTCATGATCATCATCACCTAGAGAGTAGTGCTGGGCACCACTTTCACTTGATAGATCAGTCCAATTGTAGGTTGGGAGTTCAGCATATTCACTGTCCGTATTATCATAGGCCCAATAACCATAATTTTGGTTGGGTGGTGTGGGGTCGCTGCTGTTTTCCGAACCGATAATCACCATGAACTGTCTGTGATAGAAAGGTTCGCTCTGTGCATCCAGGCGGAAATCAAAACTTAACGGCAAACGACTTCCATGAGCCACCAGCCCCAGTGAACCCGAAAAAGCATTATCAGAGAAGGTCAATCCGCCTTCACTATCGATCGTTGCTGTGCCTGAAACATCCTCGAGGGTAGCAAATTCTGCTGCGCTGGACATTGTGACATTCAGAGTTGAGCCATCAGCCTCCAGGCCCTGAAAGCTGCCACTTAAATTCAAGCTAAATGATGCACCTGGAGATGGTCTGATATGACCATCAAAACTGATGGATAAATCGGGGGCAACAACACTCACTGGAATGGCGAGATGCGAAATAACACCAGCAACTTCCACATCGACAACGATCTCCCTATCACCAACCTGGATCAGGGGGGCTGTCACTACCGTGGTACTGACTACGGAGCCAGCTGGAATAGTAAAATCTCCTACAATGGCTGAATAAGTGTCATCGGGTGTACTTAGATTTATGGAAACTGAAATGGCTTGGTCTCCATAATTATAAAACATTGGGTTCCATTGGGTCATACCTATATGGACACCTCCTGCCATCCCGGCAAAGGCGATACCACTTCCTGCAACAGGGGTCACTTCTACAGTGACTGGTGTATGCCCAGGACTGTTCAATGTGATTTCAAGGGGATCAGTGAGATTATGTGTGCCATAGAATGAACGCCCATCAAAACGATTAATTTTAATCTGTCCATCTGTCCATCTACCTGATCCTATTATTGCATTATTCTGCCGCAGGGCAAAAACACCGTTCTGAAGATCGGGTCTGTTTAATGTGATAAGTCCATCATCCCAGCTCACCTCTCCAAAATCGGCAGCTTCAAGAGTGATTGGTTCTGGATTCGATAACCATACTGGTAAACTTGGATCTCCCATCACATTGTAAGTATGGTAATAAAATTCGGCCATCTCGCCTGGACCTAGTTCATTGACAAATTCATCAAGAAACCCGAACTTTGAGGCAACCAGGGCTGGTCCCAATTCATCGACATGCCCTTCCATAAGTGCATCCCATAGTTTGGAATTTAAGGCATTGTTAAACTTTGTGCGTGTGTGCAAATCGGATGGAGCAACAACAGCGACAGCGCCTGCTGGGACAGATACACTCCCCTGAGTAAGCAGTGCTTCACAGAAGGATGGATCAATACTGCTATCAAACTTACCAGTACCACAAACAAAACTGAACACGATGGGTAGCTTGTTGCCATTGTTCAGAGCGCCATCATCAAAATCAGTGACATGGAAATGAGGAAAATGCCAGCCGTGGGCGTCTCCCCAACCACGATAATTCACGATTCCCACACCATCGTTCCAGGTATTAATAATCTGTTCTGGACCCGTTGTTGGTGGATAGAATACAGTATCTACATCAGAATATCCAAAATCCTGCAACTCATCATGTAGCCAGAGAGAGGTCCATACCGGTGTGAGAATAGTTCCTGTATCGGCATAGTTTCCCGCTGTTACCAGAGCGCGCTCCAGATAACCAGACTCGATGTCAGGCGTCTGCGAATAAGTGATGGTTCTGGCAATGACCTTGGCTAGCTCCTGGGCAGTATCCACTGGCCAGCGTCCAATAAATGCTTCAGGGAAATAATCATCTGGACCACCCTCTATCAAGACGTATGGCAAATCAGAAACATCATTTTCCGGTCCATAACTGAAAGCAGGTAATGCATAAGCATCGTCGACATCCCCAATCAGAAGCACATATTCCAGAGCATTTTCAGCATAGAAATCAGCAATAAATTCCCGGATTTCTGTGGTGGTGTTACCTGTTTCCGAGAGTGGCGCCATGGTGACGCGAAAACCTTGTTGTTCTTTCAAGACTCGGAAGGGTTCCAAATATGGATTCAGCAACGCGGCATCTGTGGCAATGATCAGAAAATCACCACGCTGGTAGGATTCCCAATTATAGCGACCCTGAACTGAAGGGTAGTTTTCCATGAGATTTTTGAAAGCCAGAGGTCCTGAAGCTGAAAATGCGAAGGTCACAAGCAAGAGGCTGATTAAGGTTTTCTGTAATATTTTGTGCATGTAGTGGCTCTCTATAATTTATTCATTAACATAAGTTTACGTGTGACTGATTGCTGCGAATCCTGGATACGGATAAAGTAAATTCCTGTGCTCACATGATGGCCCAGCATATTCTGTCCCCTCCAGACCCAGGCATTCATTCCTGCTGAGCTGGATAGATTTTCGGTATACACTTCTCTACCTCGGATATCAAAAATGCTGATGAAAACGATGTCGGCTTGGGGGATCTCAAACTCCAGACGTGTTTCAACCTGGAAAGGATTCGGTGAAGCGGATACGGATAATTTGAACTGTTTGGCTGAGGATTGGGTCTGGCGTTCGCTGATATCTGGCTCAAGACCCACTAATTCATACCCACTGAGGAAAATGGACATGGAATCTATCTCCCAACCCCGGAAGCCCACTGTGGAGTCTGTCTTCATTTTAACCTTGAGAAGACCTGTAGCAGGGATATCTCCATCCATAAAAAATGTCTCAGCATGATTTTCAAAGTTTTGGTCATACCACTGCTTCTGTATGAGTCTTTCTGAATCATCTGTATTCCAGACTTCAACTGAGAGGGTATCGATGTGCCACTCCACTTCATAGGCATGGTCAATATGAATTCCCAATCGCTTTGCATCCGGTAGAACTGACATATCCAGATCCATGACCATCTCGGACTCTAACCCGACATCATAAAAAAGGTCGGGCTGAGATTTCAGCTTACCGTTTTCAGCATACCAAGGTCCAGAATTGATTTGCCAGGCATATAGATCATCAAAACCTGTGCTAAAAATTGTAGTTGGTGCTGTTGGTAAATCTATGGAAAATGACAATTCATGCTCAGGACCATAGGGTCTCAGATCATAGGAATGAATTTCTGGAAAATAACCTGGGGTGGACACTTTGATATTGATGTCATTGCCTTGCCAGGTGAAGGAGTGAAGTCCTACACCCAATTCAAGGGTATCTCGCTGGAAGTGATCCCATACAATAACTTCATAGTTATCTTGAAGGATTTCCTGAAGAAGTTCGATATGAATGGTATGTTCAGGTGCCGGATTCAGACTAAAATCTAAAGTAGTTGCATAGCTCTCACTGGTAAGAATAGCCGCCACTGTATCTGCTTCGAATCCAGGTGCAGAGGCAATAACCCGATAGGTCCCCTGTTCAAGAAGACGACGATACCGACCAAAGCCATCTGTGACTCTGGGGTGCATCATAAGCCCTTCCAGAGGTGTCAGGCCACCGTCCACATTTAGTTTGGCGAGCTGAATCTGTGCGCCTTCCAGGGCAAAGCCATCTGAGGCATCAGTTACTATTCCTGTAATTTGGGCTTTGCTCTCAGGAGATCTCCCAAAAGCTCTGTCCATGAGGAAAAAGAGCCCTTCCAAATTACGATCTACGGTGTCATCAATGATATCAGCATTGGGTTGAAGATTGTTGGTCCCCACTTCGACTAGGAATTGAATGGCACCCGTCTGGGTATAGAACCAATCATGGGCATTGCCCCGCTGGGTTTTGCCAGGGGTGACTGCATAATTTCCATCTCTGGATTCATTGATTACCCGTTCTGACAAGGTGGTGGCCAGGCTACTCATTATATCAATATCTGGCGGAAACTTGGCTTCTTCCCACTGCCAGGAATAATAGATAATCTCAGGTGTTCCAGAACGAGCAGAATGGTAAGCGACAGAGAGTAGAAATTTCTCCTGTTGAGCCAGATCTGCTATAGCTCTGGTTTCAGATTCTGAAAAAGCTGAGGGACCTCGATAATAGTCATAATCATCAACTTCATATGCATCACCAAAAATCCAGTTGAAATCATAATTTCGATTAAAATCCACGCCGTCAATATCGAATCCAATCCCCTCAACATAGTCAAAGACACCATTGCCATTGTTGTCGGTTTTATTTTTACGATAGGTGATGTCAAGACCATCATGGACCACTCTCAGACCCTCAGGATTGTAGCTAGGCACCACCCACACCTCCAGATTCTGAAGGATTGAAGCCACATGTGAATTCATGGCATCAAAGCCATGGAGGAGGCTATCAACCAGCCCCATGGTGATCTCTACACCGAGGATTTCCTCAGCATGACATTGCCCCAGAAACAACAATGCCGGCTCATCCTCATCCACTGTGGGATTATCAGATAATTTGATGGCATAAATAGGTAGATCCTCGTTGTTGGACCGACCAATTTCACGCACATCCAGAATAGCATCGTAAGCTGAGATTTGCTGAATCGAGTCCATATAGGCCACTATTTCTTCATAGGTGTGGTATCTCGTATCAATGACTGAATCTCTCAGCAATGATTGTGAGCTAACACTGGTTGCAGAGAAGAAAAGCGCGATACTAAGTATGTTGCGGATGACGTGTGGCATGAATTTGATTTCCAGGAGCTCTATAATTATTTAATAAACATTACTTTTTGGGTGTATAATTGAGTATCCGAAACAACGGACACCATATAGACTCCACTACTCAAGTTCAGACCAAGATGATTCTGTCCACTCCAGGTATAAGTATGACCAGCTTGAGTACCAAGAGTCTCGTGGAGAATTTCACGTCCCTTTAGATCATAGATATACAGATCCAGATTGGTACCTCTCATATTTTCTATAGGTATGCTCACAGCACCATTGAAGGGATTTGGATATGCTGAACCGACCTTAAACTCCTGAGCCACAACGACTTCATCAATGGAGACAGGCATTTGACCACTATAGGCCTGGGCATAAATATTGGTTAACTCCGTTTTTCCAGAGGAGCGCATATCCTGCCAGACGATGATGTAAGTCAAAGAATCGGGATTGCTACCTGCGAAGGGTAAAATCTGAGGCTGCATTTGATTCAGAACTGATGTGGAAACTGGAACTCCCTCATCAGCATGACCACGACTATCCGGATGGGAATCATAAAAGTATAAATCTGAATGAATACCGCCTCGAATATCTTCCCAGGCCACCAGATAGCGTGAACCATTTACAGTCCGTAATGCAGGAGCCTTATTTTCAGTGGTCAGAGTGGTTATTTGTTCCGCATCGGTATCCGTTGTGAGGTTTTTTACATAGATATCATGTTGAAAACCATCATAGTCCTGCCAGGCGGCATATAGTACTGAGCTATTATCATCGGCAAAACTCAAGGCTAAATTAGTTTGGTCACCAAACTGGTTACTGATCAGTTGTTCGGCGCCTAAGTTTCCATCACTATCAACACTCACGGCGTATAGATCTACACTACTTTCAACAATGTTCCGGTGATCTTCCCAACCCACAGTAACCATATCTGATTCCGGGTTGTAGGTTGCGATTGAGCTTCGTTGAGATCCTGTGGCCTCCGTCACGGATTCAGTCCACAGAGTACTTCCGTCTTGCATGAGTTTTGAGATGTAAGTTTTTGTCCCTGAAACGGTTTCCGATTCCCAGACATAAATGACAGTAGAGTCGGCCATGGCACTGGCGCTGGTGACATAGGTATCACCAGATATATCGGGAGGGCCAATCTCAAGACCGCCATCTGCCCATTGGGCAGCTCCAGTGATATCATATTTCTGTGCAAACAGACGTAAACCAACAAAAAATATGTCTTCTGTCCAGAAATAGTAAAGATAACCATCGGCACTGGTAACCATTTTGGGGTTGAATTGACCCAGAATAGCATTGGGATTCACCTGGAGCCCATCTGAAGGCCAGGTTGGGACCAGATCATCCCCTACATGCTGAGCGAACAGTATCTCTGTTCCGGTGGAAATATTTGAATAGGCGACATAAGCTCCACCTTCATTATCTGGGGCAATGATTGGATTTAATTGTTGTTCATTACCTGAAACTGCCACGCCATCCATAGCAAACTGGATAGAAGCATTTTGATCCATGACCTGAGCCATGGCGACTGAGCCAGTGCCTGCCCAGCGATTGTCCTGCCAGAAGATCAAGGCATCATTGTCCCCCCAGGTGAGTGCCTGGAATTTGCTGGCATCACCATCGATACCAAAAAAGAATTCAGAACCATCAACATCCCAGGCTTGACTACCATCCAGACGGACATGCTGGGCTGTGATACCAATGCTCCCCGTCGATGCATTTGACCAGACCACAAGAGCCCCATCATTTCCATCGGGGCGCACAAGACCACCATTTTGATATTTTTTACCCGAGGTCAGAGCAATACCATCCACTTCATAACCCATACTACCATCGACATTAACATATTGGAGGTATATATCAGATTGTGGATATCCACCATTACGTTCATCAAGCCAGGTTACATATACACCACCGGCATCACCCAATGTGAAGCGAGGTTGGAGTTGCTTAAGGGTAGCTTCCACCACTGGGATTCCCCCATCGGTCCAGACTGGCGAGCCAGAGAAATCCAGACTTTGCATAAAAATATCTGGATCTTGAGGATTATTTCGAAAGTCCTGCCAGACATAGTAAATGCGATCAGTACCATTGGATTTGACGCGACTAAAACTTTGTTCTGAAGGCAGATTCGTAAGCGCAATACCATCTATGGCCCAAACTGACGCTCCATTGACATCCAGGAGTTGTGAAAAGATATCTGTTTTAATATTATTGCGGTTGTCCAACCATGAGACTGCCACCCTGTCTCCATCAGCCGGTGCAACCTTGGGATAGACCTGATCAGAAGCATTTCCGCAAACCAGGATACCATTTTCACCCCAGAGACCTGTAAAATTAACATCCAGCCTTTGTCCGTAAATATCTGGATCGTTGGTGTCTCGAGTGTCACGCCAGACCACGACAACTTCGCTGCCACTAGTTTCAATACTGTGATTTGTCTGGGTCCCGGAAGCATTCACCACGGGTAAACCATTGGTGCCACCTGAAGCAAGTGGTCCAGTGACCGTTAGAACGGTTCCAAAAATGTCACCAGACTCTGAAAGAGAGCCATCATCCCAGATGACGTAGGCAACTCCTGCTGCCCCTCTGGCCATGTTGGCAGATTGCTGTGATCCAGCATTCACTGCGACTGGAACACCAGCCGGATCCCAGGATAAATTTCCATTTGAGTCAAGGTGCTGTGCATACACATCACCATACTCATCATCACGGTAATCAATCCAAGCTAGAAAAGCTCCACCAGATCCATCAGACACCAGTACTGGATCTTCCTGACGACCATCTGCTACGGTGGCACGGATCCCAGTATCACCCCAGAGCATGGCCCCGGAGGTATCAATTTTCTGGATATAGATATCACGATCCCCGGTACGGGTATCGGACCAGCCAAAAATCATTTCACCTGAAGCTCCTGCATCACCGGTACGCTGCCATTCAATATGGACACCCTGGCGGACTGGAACTCCATTTTCAATCCACTCGAATTCTCCAGCTGCAAAAACACTTCCCACGGTCAGAAGTAAAAATAGAAATCTCATTATATACATACCTTCTCTTCAGGTTTAATAGAAGTCAAAAACTCCATATCAATTATGGTTCATTTATAATATTGATAGATTCAATTAATAGTATCAAATCAATAACGTTGACATGTTCATCGGCAGACAAATCTGCCTGGGTAAATTGTGGCTCACTCATTTCCTCAATCATGAGGATAAAGTCAAATAATTCTGTTACATCCTGGATATTTACCAGATAGTCCCCGTTTATATCACCAAAAGGAGTCTCGCCAAAGACAACATCCAATGACACATTTATCACAGTTTCAGGCGCATTTGGAGCCGTAGTGGCTACCAGGAGTGATGTCTCATATGATCCTGCTGCACTATTACGAGGTTGAATATCAATAATAAAAGGGATGCTCTCACCAGGACCGATAACGTTGGTCCAGCCACTGGCAGAAAACCAGCGTGTAGGTGGATGGATTTCTATTGCAGTACCTGACTCAATAGGGGTTGTGGAATTGTGTCGTACCGTTAAACCAAAGTTCCGATCTGAATTTTGTAATCCAATAGTTGAGCTGGCGACGATTTCACCGATCTCTTCATATTGATACATAATGTTACCATAGGCATCTAGAATCACTTGAAATGAGTAGAATGAATCTGTGCTAAATTTTGGAAAATCTCTCCAGGTCATGATACACTGGTCAAATCCATTGCTCCAGAAATAGAATGTGCCCTGGGGACCATCGTCATTGTTCATATCATCCCACCAGGGGGCTAGTAGTGCACTGGGGGCTGCTGTAGAGGGCAGACGAATATTGTACCATGGAGAATGAAACCCTTCGAAGGTGACGGTTCCATTGCTTCCCATGAAAGCCATAGAATAAGCATCGTCATAGAGGGGAAATTCAAAACCTAAATTAATCGGCACAGTAGTGTCATCGAACTCTTCAGACTGGTAGGGAACTCGATTGGACTCATTCTCAATATCGATCCAACTAAATTGGGGACCGCCTTCATCGCTATTATCTTTCCAACTGTAACCATAGTCATCACTACCCTCTCTGAGCCCGGATTCACTGCCGGGGGCATCAGGAGTATGTTTGGTGATGGTAGGATCAATTGGTTGACCCACAACTGGCTCCCGAAGAAGATCTGAAACCACACTTATCTCGTAGATGAGCGGTGATTCTCCAACATTTGAAATTATAATCGAATCTCTGGCATTACTCCAGGGAACCTGTTCAAAATTTAGACTTATTGAGCTAAATGATATTTGAGAATCTCCAAGACGCTCACCCCGATCCGTCGTAAACAGGATTGCTGTACCAGCGCCGAATTCTCCAATGCTGGGTTCATGAATGTTGTTGTAAGAAGCCTGGATCCCGGTTTCAGAATCAGGGGATTCAATTCCAATCGTGGAGAAGTTGGAGGCAATATCAACATTGTCAAAATTCAGGTATTGAAATTTGATATCATTTTCACCAGTTACTGTAGGATTTTCTGTACTTCCATAAATAACAAGTTGGAAGCTTATCTCATTGAAGTAAAACAGGGATCTCATCCTGCTCCATTCGATGATAAAAATATCATTCACTTCATCATGCTTATAATAAACTGAACCAGGAACCGTTATTAAGTCATCCCAGAATGGTGCTAGCATGGCAGTCGGTCCGATGGGTGACGGGATAGTCCTGTTATGAAAGTTTACCACGGATTGATCACCAAAAGCCGCCCAGCCATTCGAGCATACCGTGATTTGGTCAAAATCAGTCCCATAATAATTCACTGTGAAGGGCAGATTGATGGTACTTGAAGCATCATCTTCTTCCCAGATGTCGTTGATGTTTATAGCGCTGCCATCACCGCCGAGTTGGGTGTCTATTTCCAGCCAATCATATCCAGGTGCTTTGGAATAATTCAAATCGTAATTATCAAACATGCGGTAGCCGTAGCCATCCGCTTGTGAAGGTCCAAAACGATTTGCCCCACCTAATTGGATGGTATAATCCAGAGTGTCAACCTGACTCCCCTGTGCACATTCAAATTGTAAGGTAATTTGTTCACCGGGAAAGAGCAGCTCATCGAATAAGATATCCAGTGTTTCAAGGGTCATGGCCGATCCATCCATATCAATGGCGGGACAGGTCAATGATCCTGGAGTGAAGCTGACAAAATCTGCTGCAAGTGGAGTGATCATCAGGGCTTGAGAGGTCACGCCACCCATGTTTAGCATTTCCAGCTCTACTTCAGCTGATTCTCCCATGAGAAAAGCGCCTGCAACAACATTTATTGCCTGTACGGTCAGGAGTGGTGCCTGGACGGTGAAGAATTTCTGCCAGGTCCAGGTGGTTCCATCAATCACAATTTCCAGCTCAATGGTCAGCGATGTGCCATGTTCGAGAACTGGAATCTCCACGGTGATTGGATCCAGGTCAAATCTTGACTGAGCTGATATGCTATCCATCAGAATAGTTTCATCCAAAAGAAAGCCAGATGTCATTGATGAAATATTTAGTTCCACATCGTATAGAGTGAGACCAGGGTTGTCCAGAGAAAGTAGGATGGTAGAGCTATTTCCCGAAACCGGTTGTCCCCCCCCATCAAGTGTCCACTCGGCTAATTCCAGAGGCGTATTTTGATCCGTGATGGGAATGGTTGCCAGATAAGGCAGTAAATTTTTACCTGTTACTGTAAGATTTATTTCTTCGGACCCACTAGCAACAAAGGGCAAATCAATGTGACCATTAGTGTCGGTGTATCCACCCCAGGCGTTTTCAAGATTATTGATGGCTACATAGGCCCCGGCTACACTTTCACCAGAAGTATCATTGACCAATATGGAAGTGAAATTATCACCTGTATCTAGTGTATCAATATGCTCTACACTAAGCGTTTGGGGAACCGTAGTCCATAATTGCATACCTGGATCACCCAACAAATTGTAGATATGGTGGTAAAATTCAGGTGTTTGGTCAAAGGGGAAGTAGGTATTTTGATGGTAATTGCGCCAGAGTTCAAATTTACCGTTCCAAAGGGCTTCACCCAATGTGGTGAGACCTTGATCGAAAATTCCAGAATAGATGCCAATATCGATAACATTATTGAATTGGGTATGGGTATAAAGTTCGCTGGGACCGAAAAATGCAACAGCACCATTGGGAACTGAAACGGTTCCAACCCGCGTCCAGGCTTCCCCAAAACAAGGGTCATCAGCTCCAGCAGCAAAATTGCCCCCGCCACATACAACAGAGGTGATAACTGGTGTTCTAGCTCCTGAATGGATCAAAGTGTGAATATTATGAGTCACAAAATCCGGACCATACCAACCATTGTACATTCCAAAGCCGCGATAATTAACGAACCCTACGCCAGCATTAATTGGATTTGCAATGTTGGAGGTACTGGATACTCCAGGGTGATAGGCAGTATAGACCTGATTAAATCCCTTTTCGATCAATTTATCTGCAACCCATTCCTTGGTGGCCTGGGCTGATGCTGCGCCCCAGGTCGTAGATATCATGAGTGCACGCTGGAACCAGTCTGTGTCTGCCATGTAGGGGCTACTCTCATAGGCCACAATTTTGGATGTAAATGAAATTAATTCGGAGACAGTATCTACGGATAGACGCCCTACCATGAGTTCAGGGAATGAGTCGTCCCCTTCCAGAAGGCCATATGGGTGATCGGTAACCAGATTGTCACCCTGGGGATTTTGTATATAATGACCGGGAATCCCCTGATCTTCATCGCCGACAATGACCAGAAAATCTGGACGACTTTCCCAGGTATCCCAGGCGGTCTGTATATATGATTTTATAGCGCTGGCTGAATTCCCCGCAGTGGCTGTCCCTACAATAGTGACTTCATAACCCATGCGTAATTTCCAGTCCGCAAAATACTGGATATAAAGCTCAAACTGGGGTGGCGTAATGATGAGATAGTGACCCCTGCTGGCAAATTGTTCCTCAGGAAGTGTTACAGAACGGATACCACCATCATCTGTGACCAGAGATGCATCGGTAAGTTCCGCACCCTGGATCTCAAATTGAATCGTTCTCGGCACTGCCGGCGACTGCGTGGATCTGTTCAGTGATACTGGTCGAACGGTAATGGGCAAATAAACCTGATCTTTGATCTGCATGGATTCACCAGTCAGAATGTCAGCAACTTGTGATCTGGAAGTCCGCCCCCAATCATATGTAGCAATCTCAACAGCTTGCATATCTGAATCGAGATGTCCTTCAGGTGTGGCCTTTAGCGATAGGTTCGCAAGACTATAGTCATTCCGAAGGATGTTTGAAACATTTGGAGTGATATCCTGGGAGATAGGCACAAATATTGTGAGCATGGGTAAAGCCGCCTCACCGGGACTTCCAGCTACACCATAACCATAATTGTGAAAGGATTCTGGTTGTTCCAGCATAGCGCGCCATTGGGCTTCACTGATATGTTGAAAGTCCAGGTCAACCTGCACTCCACTGGCTGTGGAGGTGAGGTTCATTGAGGGGCGTATTAAATCAGCAGCTCCCAATGAATTGAGAGCTAGAAGAAGGGTCAGTATAGTGTAGAGGGATTTTCGCATTTATTACCTGTTTTCGATGTGGTAGCGTTTGACCCCCTCACGTGTTGCTGCATGGATCATATCACCAGAAATAAATGAGGAGTAAGTGTACCCCGCATCTATGGCCTGATCAACCTTGGGAGCTCCTGGATCACTTAAATCGACCAGAAACATCCCATTTTCCCCACAACTCAAAACTGCCAGATCATTCCACATACTGATATGTTTTACCCAGCCCCCAACTTCAACATCAGCAAGATGAGTGAGACTGCTATCCCCTGCACCTATGGAAAGTACTTGCATGCCAGCCCAATTGTCAGCGACCAGCAAATAATTATCATAAAGCTTCACTTCAAGCGCTTCTCCACCTGTATCAATAACTCCTAGTGTATCACAGTAGTCATGTTCAATACGATATAATCCTACACCCAATTCACCATGGGAGGACGCTACTAGCGATCCGTTCGCGTCGATTCCATAATTCTTGGCACCGGTGTACTTCTTAATCGTATTCGCCACCCAATAATAATAGCCATCCAAACCATCAGTGAATCGGTTTAAAAAGGTGAATCTCAACCCATCCCCTAAATCGGTATCCGTATTGTATAGTACGAGCAGACTGTCATTTACCTTGGTTGAGGCCATGTCCCGGGTGTTTTGGTCACCAAAATGTTCTGATTCCCCAATAAGGACACCGGGAAAGTTGATATATACTGAATCGAAGGCGCTTAAATCACTATTGAGTTGCCTGAGATATCCCTGATCTTTGCTCACAGAAAGGATCAATTGGAACTCTGGCTCAACCCTTAAACCAGTGGCTGATGCACTCCCGAATTGATGATTGAATACCTTGCTCACCACACCATTATCGTCTTCCCAGATCTGTGTGCCAGCTGCTGAGGCAGCTACAAATATTTTATTATCATAGGCTGAGACGTCTCGGGCATAGCCACCAGTTTCTAGCACATCAATGAGTGTCACTGTGGCGGCGGTCATGTTATCAATAGGATCGGGCTTTAAACAGGCCGTCAACAGGAGGGTCAGTAAAATTACAGATGCTGGTAGAATTATTCTTTTCATGTGCTTAACGTAACTCATCTTTTCTTAAAATTAAAAGTACATGTCTATAACGGATTTGAATCCAAAGCGGACACCAAACCAGTATCGCGAGAAGGATTTAAGGTCTCGAACCGCGGGATCACTGGAGTCCACACGGCGCTCACGATAGCCTGCGAAGGGCTCAACCAGAAATGGTCCATTGAGATTTGGTAACAATGATATTTCAATGCGGACTTCATCCTGATAACGACCAGCATGCAACGGATCATCATTTTGCTCACTCTCATAGGCCCGTTGGTCATATCGACCTGCAAGGCGAATTCTATGTCTACCTGGCATCTTCATAGTCAATGAGGGTCTAATATTTAAATATTTATATGAACGATCCTTATCGTCATACTCATTATTATTGTCAGCAACCCCGTATTGAAATTCAGTGACCAGAGATAGTGCCTTGAATTGACCCACTACCAATTTGAGATCTCCTTCCAGCATGTTCATATCATAATGTGAAAAGGGTGCCTGATATATCTCGTTGCGGACAGTTATGCGATATTCTATTGTATTCTTTTTACTCACACGGTGCTGTAATCCCAGCCAAATCCTATCCGTGCCAAAATTGCAGACCTCACGACTCGAGAGGAGCGTTCTAGTATCTCGAATCAAATAATTTCTCAAATAATATTCAGGTAAAATCCAGTAACCCATGTCGAGGTAACGATATTTTCCTAAGGATTGCCGGATACCCATTGAATAACTCTGGTAGCTGCGTTCAGGGATATCCTGGTAGTAATGATGATTTATTTGAAGATTGAATCTTGTCTTTCGGCCAGCAAACAAACGAGGAGAATAGTTCAATTTTCCAGTGAATGAGATCACATTACTGGAGGAATAGGCAATTCCATTCAGATAATCTGAATCCTGACTTGCTTTAAGAATTTCTATTGAGGAAAGATTAAGGGGGTTGCTTTGGAAATTGGGTTTAACGCTCAGCTCATAGAATACAGGGGCTGCCAGCTTCTGAAAGAAGCTCTGCGAGAATAATTGTCCGAACAGGAGTGCTATAAGAAGTAAACGTCGCACTAGTCTCCAATAATCTGATTTAACTTGATAAAGACCTGGCGATCCTTATCCATCAACCTGAGCTTAATTTCGTGCATGCCTTTGCCCAGTTTAACATCGCAACTGCGCCAGGCGCCAGGGACGACACCATTTTGACCATCCACCGTTGTGACTTCAGAGCGATCGGTTGAGAAATAGTAAGTACCAACAACTTTACCATTATCCAGGACCTGTATGCGGTAATCTTCTTCACGTCCCATCTGGGGTCCAAAACCTAATCGACTGGTTATTTCCAAGTTGACAGGGCCTTCCATGGTCACAAAGAGGGCATGATCTTTTGTCAGGGAATAATAGCTGAGACGTTTGTCATTAGATATGAGTTTGATAGGCTCTTCTTCAGAAAGAGCGTCAACACGTTTTTTCTTACCCCTAGGTGCATTATTGTCTTCAAGAACGCGCACAACAATCCGTTCGCCACGCTTCTTGGGACGAATAGTCACCTCGTTCACCCCGGCAGGAACGCTGATGTAATCAAGCGCAGATTTGCTAAAGTAATGGTTGGGATGTTGGGGTGATTTTACACCTTTACTGTACTTCTGCTGGTGATTCACCTGGAGGGGTTGGTTCCCGTTGAGCTGAACTTCAAAACCAAACGATTTTGATTTACCCTTCTTACTGCTGAGTACTGCACGGGAATAAATTTTAATCCTCTGGGGTCCTTTGACTTTATAAACGAGGGATTGACCATCCAGTGTGTAATAAGAACTGCGATTCCCAGAAACAATCAGGATATCGCGCTGTTTTTTTGCATCTTGTGGCTTGATAACTCCGGCCGAAACACTTCCAAATATTAATAGTGATAAAAGAATTTTTATATAGTACATCTTACTACTCACACCCACTCCTCTGTGAAATGCTGAGAGAACTTTTTTTTACAACGAAAAATACGAAGCTTACGAAAAGAGCTTTTGAGCGCTTTTTCAATCATATTTTATTCTCTATTTCCGTATTCATTACAACCCGATGATTCAATCTTCTGGCTCCTGGCTCCTGGCTCCTGGCTCCTGACTTCTGACTTCTGACTTCTGACTCAAACATAGGAGTCCGGTTCGTATTTTTCTAAATGATGTTTAATCTTGCGTTTACTATTCAAACCAACGGTAACAACCATTGTTAATAAAAGAGCCAAAGCCAGACCGGTAGTCCAGGGATTATATCTTTCACTGGCATAAAAGGAGCCCACACCAAGTTCTGGAGTAGGTGTAGCTGCATAGGGATAGTCAAATTGGGCAAACATGGAACGAATATTGAGCACATGAATGACAGGTACGCCTTCGCGACCAAATTTCGCCATGACACCACCATTACGCATGGATTCAAACTGCATGCGCTCTGTCAAACCAGGAGGAATCAAGCGTACATAGGCTGCATCACCAAGAACAGCGGCACCACCACCCACATTAATAAATGCTTTGTACTCATCAATGGGTCCATCTGCTCCAAATAAATCCATACGGCGTTGGACTGCATCGGCAAGGTCTTCACTGTTGATGAAATCAACCCCGTTTCTAGTAATGGTTTCCTGAATGAGTTCACGACCTCGGGGACTCAATCGTCGCCCCACATCAGAACCTCCACCCATACTTGCGGCACTCGTTTTGAAAGAAATAACTGATGTGTCGTAGAGGACCTTCTCCATATCTAACCAGGTGAAATCCTCAATATTAGCACCCCACTGAGAAGCACCAACTGAAGCCAGGATATGTGGCACAGCCCCCATTTCCTCAAGGGCACAGACTACAGCTAAATTTCCACCGGGCATGGAACCGGTGAGAGTAACGGCAACTTTATCACCCTCTGTAACACCGGCACGGGTAAGATAATCCACCATCATGGCAGCTACATTGGGGTCAAGGACTGATATTTTAGCATCAAGATCACCTTCATCTGTTGTGATGTAGGTAAACTGACGACCGATTAAACCGGATTCATTAGGATCATTGATATCATCCATAAATACGGCCGCTTCGCCACGACTATCCTTTAAAATCTGCATGGCATTGGTCATGCGCTGGGCTGCAGCAATTTTCACATCATAAGCAGCTTGCCTGGTCTCGACTGTGAGTGAACTGGCTGTGTAAAAAACGACCAGTGATATGATGGCCATGGAGACTAGAACCCTGACACGTTGTATGGCTGGCCTAAACATGGATCACCCCACCGCTGATAAGCATGACTGCCAATTGAACGATGCAGGCAATAATGAGAATTACACTCAAGGTTCTCACAACCCCCTGGCGATCCATCCATGAGGCGATCAACCCAGGGATGATGTATCCAATGGTATAAAAATCCCAACCGAGAGCCTGGAATTCTACCGCAAGATAATTTCTAGAGATATAGCCAAAGAAGAATCCCAAAAGAAGTGAAAGCACCAAACGGCGTTTCCCATAGATGAGCAGGAATTGAGATAATCCCTGGACAATCAGAAAAACGAGAATGGAAATTGTAAAAGTGGCAATAATTCGTAGTGGATCGTGGAGATACATGGCAATATAGCCAGGTACAATGATGCCACCTGCAGTTACCCCCAGCCATTCCGTTAACCAAAGACTCAGTATGATGCCCAATCCGATGGCAATTTCTATCATTTATGGACCCGATATTTTTTTAATTCATCAAGAATTTGAAAGCCACTCCCAACAATATTGCCAATTCCAAAAATTAGCGTATTCCCTTTTTGAGAAAGTAGTTTTTTAGCAAATACTCTGGCACTTTGATTTTCTGAAAATTGTTCAACCCGGCCCTTTACCTTTGAAAAGAAAGGTTTCTCAAATCGTTCCATCTTATCACCCCGAACAAAAAGAGAATCTGGTTTTATATCTTTAAGAATCAGCTCCAATAATTGTGAGCTGCGATTCACTCGATCAGAGCGGGTGTTCAAAAATGCGCAGGTATGCTCGTGATCAAGACTGGGATGCTCCTTGATCATGTTCCAAATCGTTTTGGTAGACTGGGGATCATTGGCTGCAAAGGCATTCACCAGGGAGAAGTGGCGGCCATCCATTTCCAGATCCCAGATTCGTAGGGCTCCAGGATCGGGCTGAGCTTTACGCATGCCCTCCAGCGCTTGTTCTCTGGAAATACCCAGGGATTCACAGACGGCTATTGAGAGAGCTACGTTTTCAGGGTGCTCAATATGGTTAAAACCCATCATATCATCATGGCTGACACCATGATCAGTGACAGCATGCACTTCGGTGCGCCGTTTTGCAGCGACTTCATTAAAAATTTCCAGTTTGTCCTGCTCAGCGGTAAAAAGATTGCCCTTGAAGGGGATTGTGTTGGAAAGGGACATGGCAATATCGCGGAGACGATGACCCATCTCTTCAACATGGTCCAGACGGGCATTTGTGATAACACTATGGGTTGATTTCACCATATGCTGCTCGGTGATCCACTGATATTGGGGTTGTACAGCCATGCATTCCAGAACAACAGCCTGGGGGCGAAACTGTCCAAAATATCGTAAGAATCGAACTTGCTCGCCAATGCTGGGCTTCTGAAGTCGATGAATTTTGCGATCTTTTCCCTCTAAATCCAGGATGCGGGGATCTGATCCGGTGGTCTTCCCAAGGACAGAAAAACCGGCCTCTCTGAGACCTGCACAAATGAGTCGTGTGACGCTGGATTTACCCCGGGTGCCATTGATATGTATTCTGATAGGGATTCGTTTAAGGGCGCGGAGATGAACCCACCATTCTCCAGTGAGAGCTGCGATCACCGTTAAAATCATGATAAACAAAGAAAATACAACGACATCCATAAATAGAATCTAGACCCTGAGCCCCTTCCAACTCCTCGCAATTTCGAGGACAAAATATAGTTTTATCAGAATGTTTAGTAAGATTGAAAAGGTGGTTTTCCTGGAAGACATAAAAATGTCACTTATAGCAGGTACTTATCCCAGTTCGATAGTTGGTGAGATTTTGGTGCAAGTCTGGTATTGCGTCCGATAACTGAGCCGTTCGATATTGCTAGGGTGTCAGAAGTTTGAGTAGGTCGTTCAGTCGATCCCTGGGCTGTCACACTGAGCCCGTCGAAGTGCTGTCGAAGGGCAAGTCTAATGCTTTGTTTTTCTCTACGAATTGAACAGTTCGACGAGTTACAGAATATGACCTGGAATATCACATGGGTACCCCGATATTGTCGGTGAACCTGTCAATCTTTCACACAGCGGACAGATAGACCATCCTGCTTGCCATGCCAATCTATGTTTGTTTCTGAATGATTAGAAGATAATCGGATGCACCATGAACCACCATATACACTATCAACAGTAGTTGACCAAAAGTATGCATTATAGCCCAGCGACCAGTATTCACCTGGACCACCCCAACCAGAATAGCCATATACACCACCTGGCAGCGCTGTGAACCCACTTTGATTTGTAGCCCCAATATTATCTTCCCAAAATGTTGTTCCCGTTTGTTTCATATGGCCACCAGCAACTTCATGGCCACCCAAATTATCAATAAATTCTTGCCATTCAGAGGCGTCAGGGACATGCCAACCTTCGGGTGCTATATTTCTGTTGTCTGCAACACTATGCCAGTTATACAAAGCACCAAATGTGTCCAACTCCGAGGAAGTATTATTATTATAAATCCAGTACATGTCATCTTGCATTAACTCCCCCGAAGCAACTGTATCAGGAGCATATGTAATCGTAGTACCGTCCCTGTATTTGCTGACTTTAAGATTCTCAGCCATCCACCACTGCTCACCACTCCTTATGGTTTTGTAGGTATTACCGTCGATATCTGTGACAGTTCCTGTTTCATAAAGTGTACTGCTGACTATATGTGAGTAATGAGACTCCCCATATTGACCGGTCGCCTTTACACGGTAACTGTATGTCTCATCTAACATTAACCCCTCATCAATATAATTTGTGCTTCCCGCCGGTTCACTGGATAAAGTTGTGAAACTTTCGTTCCCTACCTTTCGCTCAACAATATATCCATCCTCATTGTTGGAGTTGTCCGTCCAGGTGAGCCTGAAGGTGGTCTCATCATCTCGATTCAACGACAAATCACTTGGTCCCATAAAATAAATTGAGACCGTTTGCTCATCACTCCATTCTGAATCTTTGTACTGGCTTATGGCTTTTGCTCTATACACATATGTCTTATTGATTGTCAGATTGGAGTCTGTATGACTTGTACTTCCTGCGGGTTTTTCGACAAAAAACATATAGTCCGCAGATCCAGCCTTTCGCTCGATGATGAACCCATCCTCCTCCTCTGATCTATCCTCCCAATCAAGCCTAATGGTTGTTTCATCGTATTTGGTTATTGTCAGATTTTTTGGGGGAGCGAGTATGAATATTAATTTTGCAGTTCGTTCATAGCTATACTCCGAATCCCCTTCCTGGCTTGTTGCCTTAACCCGATAACTATAGGTCTCATCAATTGTCAACCCAGAATCGATATGACTGGTACAACCTGGCGTCTTTTCTGCTAAAACCGTAAAACTCCCACTTCCAACCCGTCGCTCAAGTGTATATCCATCTTCACAATCTGAATTATCTGTCCATGAGATAGAGAAAGTGGTCGCACCTTCCCTGGATAGCGTTATGGTAGCAGGCGTATTTAGTTTGGTTGTTAGTGTTAGTCCAGCGCTCCACTCGGAATCCACATTCTCACCAGTTGCTTTTAAACGATATGTATAGTGCTGATTTAATGCCAATAATGAATCTGTATGACTTGTACTTCCATACGGTTTGCTGGTCAGAAAGGTAAAATGCCCATTACCTGACTTACGTTCAATTATAAAACCACCTTCATTACCAGTGTTTACTTCCCACAGAAGTGTAATGGTTTTCTCGCTATTCTGAATGAATGTTAAATTCGAGGGCGTATCTAAAATGATGGGATCATCACAGCCAGAAAGTAAAATCATAACTATTGCAGAAATCAATTTTAGCAAATGGTGATGAACAACTCTCTCCATGGAGTGTCTTTCAAAGCTTGATGTCTGGAAATCTCGATTAATCTTAGATATAAACATAATAAGGCTGATTATCCTTTTGGGATTGTGCATGCTTCCTCCTGAGCTAGCTCTGATTTTTACTTCATGCAGTAATTTATAGGAGAACTTAATTTTATCATCTTTACAAAATCTTTACAAGAGCAGATTTGTGGGTTGTGAATGAGTCCACGTGAGCATGGACCACTCAATGACAATCATCCATCGTCAAATGCACCCTGATCAATAATCTTTGCTCTGCGGCCTATTACTTACTCTATAAAATTAAGCGTAATGGTTGGATAAGGTAATATAGTGGTTTCCCAGCCATACGATTCTTTGTATCTCGAAACAGCTACTCCAACCCCCAGAGTTAAAAAGAGCCTCTCCTGCAACCTCGTTTGGTATGAAATGCAGAGTTGGGGTATAAAATCGACACCAATTAGGAGATCGTACCCCCCCGTCAGAGAAATGAGAAAACCATCACTACGATAGTTTGATGCGTATAGGAGTCCCGTGGCAATTGTCTGCAAGCCCAATCCTCCAGTAACCGTTAACGCTAAATGATCACCCAGGGGAATATCCTTTGCCAATCCTAATAAGTAATAACCTCTCGGACCTCCGATTCCAAAATTAAGATCCCAGCCGTTTGGAGGAGTATGCTCAATTTGATTCTCTGAAATTGAAACATCTTCGATCTCCTGAGCGATTATAAAGCCTTGGAATATTATGACCATTAGCAAAAAATTAAATCTCAAAAACCCCTCCCCATTTGATTCTCCCACTCAAGATTATCTCAAATACACTACCCACTTACGCCTACGGTTCCAATGAGTAAATTTTTAATGCAAATAGACCATTTTGATTGATCTTGTGTCTAAAATCGGTAATCAAAAGATATTGTTGGTAAAATGAGGCTGTTCTTCCCTTCCTCATTTTCAAAAGCTCCAGCTATCAGCCCTGCTGATATGAAGCCCTGACTAGCAATTCTCCACTGGTAGCTTAATGCGCTGCTTATTACTAATGAGTTTCCTGTATACCCCAGGGTTCCGGACGCATTCAACCCATTATTGTTATAATTACTCTGCCTCGAATAACCCACGCCAATAAGATCGATGCCCAGACCAGCGGTAAGAAAAAATGACCCCTTTTTCCCCGTTCGGTAATCCTTGGTTATTCCCATGAGATTCAGGCTGCGAGGATTCCCCAGACCCAAATGTAAGGACCAGGTTTTATCAGATAAATCTGGACGCTTTGTTAGTAATTCCTCTGGCAAGGGCTCCTTCGTAAATTTGTCAATCTCATCTAATTGATAAACCAGAACATTTCGTCCTGATAGAATCTTGATATGTCTGTCAGGAGCATATTCTATTATCCTTCCACGGATTATCGAGCCATCTTTCAAATAAACCACATCCTCATATGTTTGTGAAAATACTAAGCTGCTTAACAAAATAAATAGTATCATGACATGTTTCATGTGAGGCACCTCTTGATTTTGCTGAGACACAAGTTATGTCTTCCTCAGTCCTCTGTCAAGATTAGACACCTCAACGCCCAGGTTTCTGAGTGTAATGCGTTACAATGTGATTTGCTGAAGGATTACTCCCGGTGCTTGAACTGGGTGATATTTGGTATGTATTGTTTTGAAATGGAATTTTCGCTTAGCATAAAAAAAAAGCCCTGGCAAAGACCAGGGCTTTTTTTAAAAAGGACTAATTATTTTGCTTTACTTTTTTGATACCAAGTAACAATTAAGAATAAAGCGACTAGTCCCGCTAGACCATTTTCTCCGAACTTTGCCATCAGATTTCCAATGCCCTCAATCACACCGAATTTGTCATCAAATAAAATCCCGATGACAACTCCCAATGCGAGTAAAGAAACAAGTAAATCAGTTATTGCAGATAGCCAGTCGGAGACTGTTTTAAGCGCATCTTTCATTGATGCCTCCAGGTAGAGAGATTTAGAATCCTGGTTAATTAATTAGATATAAATTATAACTAATTGACGTCCAGTTAATCTTGAACAAACCAGACAAAGACCACCAGAGCTAATAATCCAGTAAATCCGTTATTTAAGAAATTACCAACAAAGTTGATAATTCCAGCGATAGGGTCCATTCCGGTATCGAATACCATGTTAGCAAATACAATGAGGACTAGGAAAGCGACCACGATGCCAACCAGACCGCTAATTGTTTCTTTAACTTTTTTTAGAATGTCATCCATGTTTCTTCTCCTTGATTTGGTTTAGTAAACAGGTTGTCTGTCCCAAGACCTGGTGTCTATAACCTTACTGGTTAAAACAACCCAGTATCAGAACTCCCAACATTAACATTTTCTTAAAAATACTCAATATTTGTGCAATGTCAACGAAATTGAATAACTGCTATCATCATAATTAGCTATGTTCCAGTGAATCAGACCGTTACAAGACAGCAAAACAGTTGGTATTCCAAATGTATCCCCAACAATGGGTGAATGCGGGACCATTTGTAGAAAAATGCTACCCCTGAACGAAGTTGAGTGGTCATTCCCACAATATTTCGCAACTTTATTGCGTTTAACAACATCTATGAAAGCGGGGAGAAAAATGAAATACAAAGTACACCGGTTTGAAATACAAATGGAGAAAGATCAGTTGAGACTGGAGGAGTTCCTGAATAGCCTTGCAGGACAAGTCGTTTCCATTATTCCCAATGTAGCACCCACATTTCAGTTTATGGGTGCAACGGCAAAAGTTGATTTCCTAATGGTTGTAGAGAAGGTTTGAACTTTGCTCAAAAACAACTCCCTCGGAAAAGCTTAGGGCTAATCTCAACGCTGGTGAGGCAAAGAAAAGGACCAGCAAACGCCAGTCCTTCTCCTATCACTATTGGGTTCAGTTTTTTTGCGATACACCACCCATCTACGCTATGCCTTCGGTGGGTAAATTTTAATTGCTATCGCAGATACACCATCTTGATCGTCTTGCTGTAATCCCCAGCCTGTAATCGACAGAAATACACACCAGTACTCACTGGATTACCTGAATGATCAATTCCGTTCCATTTGATGTCATAATAGCCAGCTGTTAGATTATCTCTGACCAGGTCAATCACTGTCTGACCCCTTATATCATAAATAATCATACTAACCTCAGACCTCTCTGGCAAGGCATAGCTGATTTTGGTCGTCGGGTTAAAAGGATTGGGATAGTTCTGCTGTAAACCATAGGATGTTGGTAATTGAGAATTGCTCTCGTCCAGTCCAACATAGCCCAACAGAACACCTCTGTCTTCCCAAAAGGGTACCCCTTCTGATTTCATAATGACATTAAAATAAATTGGAGTCCCTTCCTCACACTCATCAGAAGTAATGAGACCTAAGTATGATAGCGTAGTACCCACACCTCCTGGCGGAAGATCTTCGACCATTGAATCCATATAGCCTGAATTTACCCTTGCATTTGAGTCTGCAGACTGAATCTCAATCATTATATCTTCTACTGCTGTTGTAGAGCCGAGATTCTGGATAGTTATATAAAAATATATGCTCACACCTGCTGGGATGGCGCCACCTGCGGGATGGATATTTTCTAATGATTCAAAGGACAAGGGGCCAACATTTGTAAATTTTGCAAGATCCTGGAAATAAAAATCATGCTCAGTTTCCAAATTTCTAATTTCAATACCTATTATATATTTGTCTAATTCTGAAGGCATTTCAATATAGTTTCCCCATATACCATCTAAAGCTAGACTGTCGCCGTGTTGACCATCATCATACAGCATAAAATCAACAATATGATCAAAGCCAAAATTATCAACTCTTGCGGTATGCTCAAACGGAAACTCGTGTGGATTTACAATTGTAGTTTTAAGGTGAATTGAATCTGCGTTTACATAGCTTACATAAGTTTCCCTGGGGTAAACCAGTTTGCGAGATTGTTTTTTTAACCACTCGTATAAGAAATAATTATCATATGAATGTTTAACGATGTAGTGATCCGCACCTTCAAATTCTGAGTAAACAACTCTGGCATTATTATTTATTGCGTTATGGAGTTGTGTGTCAGTTGAGTCTTCAGCATAAACCGTGGTAAGCCCCATGCTTTCATACCAGGCAATGCGATCTCTTGATCTATTTACATCGACACTTTGATCTGCGGATCCATGATTCAACCAGACAGGTATATGTTTGGTAGCTCCCCGGGTCCCACCGACCGCACTTACACTAACAGCGGCACAAAACAACTCTGGGTCATAATTCAACAAGCTCCAGGTACCACCGCCACCCATGGACCACCCCGTCACCACAATGCGTGTTGTGTCGATGGGGTATTCCTCAATCACATTTCTGATTATACTGTGGACAGTGGCAATATTGGTCGATCCCCAATCCTGGGTGGGGGCTTGAGGAACAATGGTAAATTCATTATACCCGTAATGTTCAGCGTTCACTCTCCAGGGTAATCCCTCATATAGTTGCCATTCATTGTCATTACCCCATTGACCAGATCCATGCAAAATAATACTCAAGGGATATGAGGAAGTGCTATCATAGTCTAAGGGATATGCAAGGCGATAGTGCATGTTGTTGAGTTGTTCATAGAGGAAGTTTTCCTTAACAGCGTAGGGCTCTCTAGCAATCTGCACGGTATCATTTCCGCCAAAAGCCCCCATATCTGCTTGCAGCAAACCCATGGCAGGCCAAAGGGCTTGGGTAAGATTCGTAGGATCAGCTTCATCATAATAACCAGGATCAGGGTTTCCTGCATCTATGGCAGGGCTTGAACTACTCAGATAATATTCAGTGTCTTCAAAAAGAGGATCAATCTGGATGTTACCAATTCCAGGAAAATTATCCTGAGTGATGGAATATGTTATGTTCAAGTTGCCACGATAGTAGACACCCGAATCAACAGGAGCTGTATTTCCCCAGATTATATTATTGATAGCAGTACAGTGGCCATTGGTTAGAAACAAACCACCCCCCTTGCGCGTGGCCTGATTGTCAGCAATGGTATTATTGATTAGTCTGAAATTAAAACCAAGGTGATCACCCCATGCAGCAATGGCTCCACCAAATTGAGCTGTATTGTCGACTACAACATTCCCAACAATGATGGGACCCTCACCTAATATGAATATTCCTCCACCTCCAGAGAGTCTATCTATGGGGTTGACAGCTTCAACCGTGTTCGCCTTTATTGTGTTATTTGAAATGATTGCATTCTCAGTAATCCATAAAGATACGCCACCCCCTAATGAAGTAGTATGGCCGATAACCGAGTTATTCATAATCAGATTATTGCTTATCCTTATGCTACCGCTTCCAGCAAGTGATAGCCCCCCACCAAAAACCATTGCATTTCCGCTTAGGCTATTATAGGCAATCAAATTATTTTCGACCACCGCTGGTCCAATTATATCGGTATTTGATAAACCACTATTAATGAAAATTCCCGCTCCATCTATTTCCGAACCAGATTGAATATGATTATTGATAATTCGGTTATTCGTTATTTTAGCTCCTCCTAATACGAATACGCCACCTCCGACATAAGCCTGCCAGTCTGAGTAGTAGCTTCCTTGTCCACCTGTAACCGTAAAACCATTTAAAACTGAGTTTGAATCTATGCGTGATGTGATGGTAACTACAGACGAATTGGATGAACTTCCATTAATGATAGTACTGCTGATATGGGAGGTATCCTGACCCAAAACATAGTGACTTGAAAGAAACACTGCTTTTCCATAAAAATCTATATTTTCCAAGTATTCCCCTGGTGCAACCAATACAGTATCACCGTCTATAGCGCTATTAATTCCCGCTTGGATGGAAGGTGAATCAGCTGGAACATTTATAATTGTGGCTAATAGCCCTGACGTAATCACCAGAATTAGCAATAACTTTTTTTGCATGGTAGCCCCCTTTAATTAAGCACTTGATATTATTCAGCTGTGAGATTCAGAAGGAGTAAATACTGTCTATACAGGAAAGTGGTATGCCAGCTCGTCAGGCACATATTCTACACTTAGCATCACTCCTCATAATCAGCAATATATTAAGAATTTGGATTGGGCATGACTAACACACATGGAACCAATCCTATCCCATATGGAACATTTTACATCAAATACACCACCCACCTACGCCATGCCTTCGTTGGGTAAATCTTGATTGTTATCGTAAGAGAACCATTTTTATAGTTTGGCTAAATGATCCAGCTTCCAATCGACAAAAATACACTCCCGTACTCACTTGATTACCCTGCTGATCAATCCCATTCCACTGCACCTGATAATTTCCTGGTGGTTTGGTTTCATCTCGGAGTTCAATGACCTCCTGACCCTGAATATCGAAGACCGTCAGCTTGACTGTGGATTGCTCTGGTAGTGCATAGCTGATGCTTGTCGTCGGGTTAAAGGGGTTGGGATAATTCTGCTCAAGCATGAAATGATCGGGAAGCGTCGATGCTTCCCCATCAATAGAGACGTATCCTATTAGAAGCACCGTTTCTTCCGAAATGAAATATCCCGTACAGGAAATCTCCATGTTGAAATAGATAGGGGTTCCTATGGGTGTGTTCTCGTTCACCCGAAGCCCAAAGTGATTTGCAGGGGCAAGGGTTTCACCAGGAGAGATATCAGGGTAAAAGGAACCTGTACCCCCACCAACGAGTGTCGTATTCGTATCAGTACAGGAAATGGAGACCGCAACATCACATGCAGTGCCAATACTGCCCTGGTTATTAATAAATACATCAAAATACACAATATCCCCAGGTTCGATGACATCATTATAGGGGAAGAGTTGTTCATGGGAATCGTAGACAAGAGGTCCCACACTCGTTAGTAGTTCCTCATTCGGATATGTGATGATGGTATCGCCTGCACTCTCAGCCCGCATGTTGATCATGAATTGTCCTTCCACACCCGTCATTTCATAAGTATTGGCGAACAGACTGTCACCTGCCATTCCATCTCCATGGGTACCATCATCATACAGCTGGAGAGACCCTTCATGAGTTCCTTCAATTTCCTTAATCTCCGCAAAGATATCTAGATCTGCTTCACCTTCATATCTCACCGAGATATGAGCATCTCCTGTTCCAGGTACAATATAAGTTTCATCCAGCCAGAGATCCCTGTAGCCCAACAGTGATTTGGCATGCTCAAGGTGCCAGTCATCGTTTTGTGCATAATACATGTGGTATACCGGCCACACAGGATCACGGATCACGTCTGGCATATAGGATCCAAAAACAAGATTTGCTCTGACAGGTGACTTCTCGTAATTGATTCCATCCGAGGAATAGGCGAAAGTGATTGCATTCCTGTTGCCACCAGATGAATCGGAGCAGTCATAAAATACGTATTCCCCAGACTCATCATTCAAAACACCACCCACTCGAAGCCAATAGGAATCCAGATCACCCTCCTCACCGTGTCCAAGTATAGGATTTAGACTATCGCGCTCCCATGAAATGCCATCAGTAGAGTAAGCCCGCCCTACCTGCGGTTCATCGGCATCAGATCTGCCTGAGTACCACAACTCGTAACGGGTTCCATCATGGTTCACACCCCCACACCAGAGACTCCTAGTGTCCCACCCAGTATCTGCTGGGAGGAGGACAGGATTGTCCTCGTGTGCGGTCCAATGGATCCCGTTATCTGACCATGCATAACCGATATTGGCATCTAAATGATTATCAGATCCAGAGAACCACATATGATATTGGGATCCATCATAGTGAACTGCGGGATTAAAAATAGCATCGGCACTCCAATCCGTGGACTGATATTCCAGAACGGGATTGCCTGAATACTTGGTCCAAATCTCACCGTCCAAAGACCAGGCATATCCAATCGACATGTAATAAGGCTCATAAGACACAGCACCTCCAGTGTAGTACATGCGTAAGGTGTCATCGATCAATAGTACATCACATTTGAAGATGATCCCACCATCCCAGGTTCCCGGTCCACCCTGTGTAATGATGGGGTTGCTCTCTAAGGTTATCCAGTTTGTTTGCGCCAGGACAATTCCCGGCATACATAGTAGGAGTATCAGCATCATTGCTATTTGCTTGGTTTTCATTTTCCCCTCCTTTTTCGACACGACTGTGTCAATGGCTGCTGAGGGGCGCAGATTACGAAAGTGGGTAGAATGTAATCAAGATGGGTAGGTAACCAGCCGCCCCATTAAATATCTTACAGGGAATTTACATCACGTTGCAAGGCAGATGCTGTCACAGATGGAACATTTACTATCACAGATGGAACATTTTGGGAATTTTGAGGACAAAAGCCGTATAGAATTTAAAAGCGCTGTACGCCTCTTCGTTTCGATCATGTGCTATCTGTCGAAAAGACTAAACAGCTTCCCACAGGTGAAAAACACAATTCTAGTTGCTATTATTATTGTAAAAAAAAGCCGCTGATTTTGGTGAGGGGCATATATGTTTGGCTAAGCAATCCAGTTTCTAATCGACAGAGATATACGCCAGTGCTCACTTGTAAAATCGCGACTTCCATTTTGCACTCTTAGTCTCCAGTTCTCCTGGATTAAGCATACCGAATTGATCAATCCAATCATCTACAAACTTGAATCCAATCATCATTCTATGAAAAAGATCTGCTGAATGCTTGGGTCCAGCTAAAAAATCTAACAATCCAGCTCCCAGTGCCACTGGCATAACAAGGATATCCAGAATTGCTTCCAAACCTGACTTTATTAGAAAGATAAATATATATTGAACAAGTTGCATACGGGTGAATTTGTTCTGTTTCAGAGTAGGGCTCATCTTTTACCTCGCTGTATTCTGTAATGCAGAGTGAAACGGTCAGTATCCCAAAACGTGTACTAGATTAAGCATGTAATCAAGACGACTGACACGGGATTTTCAGTGCCATGTCGGATCTAATTATCGCCCCTCTTTATAAGACAAATTAGATCAACCAATTGATTTATCTTAATATGCTAAGTCGTTGCACCTGTGTCGCTGTGGGGGTCACTAAACGGACTAAATAAATCCCGCTGGGCAACTCGATGCCTGTGGCACTGATACCCTTCCACTGAATCTGGTGACTACCAAGGGCATATTCAGCATGCACCAGCGTTATGACAAATTTTCCCCGAATATCAAAAACATCGAGGGTAGCATGACTTGAGTCAAGCATGTGAAAGGTAATCATAGTTCCAGCGTTAAATGGATTGGGATAAACTTTAATCAATTCTGGCGTTTGGGGCTGAAAATAGTCCACCACAGATACCCAGGGGTCTGAGATATGACTGCCTGGCGTACCGGGACTACCATTTACTGGAGAATCCGTGCCTAATCCTGTAAGCGTCCACTCTGCTTCCGAATAACTGGGACCTCCGGAAAGGATGTTGGGTAATCTTTGGGCGAAGCTATTCTCATACCATGCTGAGCTTACACCTGCCAGACCAAAAGCATCTATATATTGTCCAGTGGAGGAGTGGAGTTGGAAGACATCGTTGCCATTCCCGTTGATGGCGCTGGATACCTGATCGGCAGCAGCATAACCGGCACCTGCCATGCCAGCAGCCGAATTTGCCATCACCCACGAAGCATGTGCATCCAGGATCGTGCTGGCTGGAATCTGCAACACGTTGTATGGATCGCCCCCATTACTACCGCGCCATATCTGAAAATCTCCTATGGCCATAGACTCATCAGTGACATTGGTAATCTCTACAAATTTTGGCTGTCCGCCACTACGATTACCATCCATGACCTCACTGATAATAAGACCAGGGACAGCTGAAACTTGATCGTTGGGCAGAATGGTTAAAACAAAAATATCATTGCCTCCCACAAAAGCAGAGTCACCACCGGTCACATTGGACAGTCTAAAAATCAAGGTCTCTTCCAGTTCCGCTATGGCATCATCATATATCAGCACTGGAAGTGATTGAAAATCAGTACTTCCCACTGGGAAAGTGATAGAGGTAGTGGTAAAATCAATAAGATCATTTAGGCTACCCGTTCCCCCAATCAAACTTACCTCGCACTGGGTTGCCACTAGTGGATCGGCATTAATGATAGATAGTTCAAGTGACACCGAGCCGCTGCTCTCCTCAACACTGACACTATTGCGGGTAAAGTCGATTCTTGTATTACTGGATAGCTGGGGGCTGAAGATGGATTCCACCCATTCTGGATGATCAATAAAGGGATTTCGGTTGCCCTGGTAACTATAGGCCACTTCGTTACGGTTTTGCTCGAAGGCGTCCACCGGATCCTGAAGATGCCATTGGATCAGGGTCGACAGTTTTCCAAAAAGAGGCTCACCGGGTGGATCACCAATATCCACACCAGCATAATCTACCAGCTCAAGATCATAAAGGGAGTTATCTGAGTGGTAGCCCGGATCATAGCGTACCACCATATAGAACATCATCCTGGCGACGTCACCTTTTACTGCGTCACGGGGTTCCCAACTATCTCCATCGTAGGAGCAATCGGTTGCTTCCACATGGGCTACACCACCATTGTCAAAATCGAGATTGCTGCGACTGGAATTCACACTTTCATCGCAAGGGCGAAGATGATGAATATCGGTATAGGCTGTATCGATCTCATCAGGAAAACCGTGGGATTTTGACCAGACATGCTCGCGATTCCAACGGTTGCTCCCAGTGGTGCTGCTTTCGCCACTATTTTCCGTTTTTGCCTGTGATCGTCCGGTGTAGAGTAAAATCACGTTTTCAGCATTATCGGGGTCTTCATCAGTTTCCTTGAGGATATCCCAGACATCGGTTGCTGTGGAGGTATAAGGATATTTCACATGATCACTGATGATATCGTGCAAGGCGGTCTTGAGTTGAGAACCACTTAAATCCTGGGCAGAGTCGTAATAACCAGTGGGAATCTGTGAGAAAATCAAAATTGGAAAAACTAATAAGAGCAGAGAGAGACGTTTTAGACAGATCATGGAATGGGACCCTTCTTTTTATCAGGGCATTCGGTTAGCTGCCCAAACAATTACGAGGTATCAATATAATCAAGAAGCAGGCTTTTACCCGCTTCCTAACTAACGATTATAAGATTCTGCGGGTTTATCTGAGAAGTGTGACACGCTGAAACTGAGATTCCCGCGGAGTGCTCAATTTTACGATATACATTCCTGAGGGCAGAGACTCACCATGCCTATTGGTCCCATCCCAGGTCACCGAATAGGTTCCAGCTATAGCATTACCTTGAAACGGTGTAGCGACCAATTGTCCCTGAATATCATATACTTGAATCCGGATGACTTCCGTATCCTCAGTCGACTGAAAGCTGAGCGTAACTTCAGGATTGAATGGATTTGGGTAGGCTGGCGACAATGTCAGGTTGGCTGGAATGACCAGGGCTGCTTCATCAACTGAAACGGGGTCATACTGCGTTACAGTGAAATCGTCAATAATGAGATGACCTGCCTGATTGTCATTCACGATTTGTATGCGGACTGAGCTGGATGTATCATTCACTTCAGTGGAAAACAGTGTATAATTTTCCCCAACATTATAATTCTGAGTACTCACGAGTTCAAAACCGCTTCCATTGCTAAATTTTAGAACTTGGAATTGATCGCTTGGTGCGCCATTTCGCTGATAATAGTAAAAGGAAACAGTACCCAGTGTATTCACTGGGGGTGTGGTAATTTGGGCACCCTGTTGATCATCATTGATGGCCAGGCATTGAGTTCCACTCCGAGGGGTACCTAGCGTAAAATTGCCAGCCTGATAGGCATTCCATACTCCACTACTTAACGGAAGATCTCCTTCGAAATAACTACTACCACTTGCTGACTCAAAATCTTCAGCAAAATGTGTTACTGTCGTGTCTCCTCCACCCAGGGTGGTAAAAGTGTAAGATGCTGTATCTGATTCACCGATATTATTATAGCAACTCACTGAATAGTTGTAGGTCTGAAGGGCTGATAGATTTTCCACGAGGACATAAGTGGCACCTGATGGCAGGGTTGCGACGTGCGAACCGCTTTGATATAAATAATATCCGTCTTCATTGTCGGCGTTATCAGTCCAATTCAACTCAGCGCTGATACTGGTGATATTATCGGCCTGCAAATTGGAGGGGGCCAGAGGTAAAGCCGGTGGATCACCCCAGATGAGATCTACATAATTTGGATGATCTACAAAGGGATTACGGTTGGATTGGACAAAATTATAAATGTCATCATTTCTATCAATTTCCTTCTGGCTCACAGGATCTTGCATATGCCATTCCATCATCATATCCAGCGCCCATTGCTCAAGTTGGGCTCCATCGACCATGGGGCTACCTGGCCAATTCCCATCTTCGTTTAGATATCGGGTGGACATATAGAAGTAGATCCGGGCAAAATCACCTTTATAAGCATCGATGGGCTCAAACACAGTTCCCGAATATTCGGAATATGCATAGGGGCCTAACTTGCTTCCATTGGTTGAAGTCCAGGTAGGACTACTCACTTCTCCATAGGGATAGCTGCCCCGTCGATTATTTACAAATTTATCGGTTGGAACCACGTGAAAAATATCTGTATTCATGGGGCTCTGGTCGTTAAACCAGCTTTTAGGCCAGGAATGTTCTCTATTGTAGAACTCGCCTTCCGAGCCTCCACCTGTACCATGATCCTGATCTTCACCAAAGGTGAATTCATAGGCTGGTGTGCCACCGGGGACATCAGAATACATATCCCAGACGGTACCATTAGGTTTCACATCGGTGGTCTGATAATGGGTCCAGAGAGAACTATAGCTTACGACGGTATGATCATCAATTATATCATGAAGGGCTTGATGGAGTGGTGCTCCTATTAGCCCTGAAGCATTATCGTAGTAATCAGTGGGGATTTGTGCCCAGAGGGTTGTGGAGAGAAATGTGAGAATGACAATTATGTGTTTCATTTAGCGTCCTATTATATGGACGGCCAAGGTAATCCAAGCTCAGGCGAATGGAAGTGAGGATTGTCAATTATCGGGCTGAGGTGTCACCTGAATGAATTCAGGTGTATCACCCGATTAAAATCGGGTGGTAGATGAGATAGTGAGGTCCTTGTCCTTCAGCGTATCGGCACCTGAATGAATTCAGGTGTATCACCCGATTGAAATCGGGGGGTAGATGAGATAGTGGGGTCCTTGTCCTTCTGCTTATCGGCACCTGAATGAATTCAGGTGCTAGAGATATGTGGATGCAACACGCGTCTCATTACTAACACCCGACTTAAGCCGGGTGTTAGTAGAAACCTCACGATGTGGACTAGTACCGTTTTAACGGTTCTAGTCCACCTTATACTTATGCAATAACTCATCGAATTCTTCTGTGAATTGCCTCACCTGATGGTGCTTTTCCTGGTTTGAGATATACCTGATGACCCTGTGAACGTGGGATTCACTCACTGAAAAGGCGCCATAGCCTCTTCCCCAGGAGAATTTGGTGCTCCGCGCTTCATGTTGATTTAGCCATCGAGAAGATGTGCCCTTAAGCAATTTCACTGTGCTGGCAATACTTTGAGTTGGCTCCAAATCTATGAGAAGGTGAATATGGTTTGGATTCACATATGCAATAATAAGCCGAATCGAATGACTATCAGCATATTCACGTAAGTAATTGTTCAATTCAATCCTAAGAGGGCGAGAGACCAGCCGCTCCTTCTTATAGGTCGACCAAACAAGGTGAGTGAGCAGCCGAGTTCTAGAATGTATGGACATAAATCGTTCCTTTCTGGGATGGTATTGGGGTTAGCTATTGTGCATACACCTGACCGAAGTCAGGTGTATCACCCGATTGAAATCGGGTGGTAGAGATAAGTGGAGATTCCTTTGATCTCACTGAACAATGGTCCCTTGCATCGCCCGATTAAAATCGGGTGGTAGCAAGATGTCATTGTACCAGAAAAATCTCCTGGATGGCTCAAATGAATTCAGGGCTTATTGAATGATGGTGATCATTTGAGAATGGGAGATATTCAGACTGTTAATATTTACGATGTAGACTCCAGATGGAACAGGGAGATCATTGAAGTTCATTCCGTCCCATGCCAATTCCATCTCAGTAGTTAATGGTGTTCCAGAGAACAGGTTTTTTTCTAACCCTCCCCTTAGATTCAGAATATCTACCCTTAGTGGTTGATTATTATTTTCACTCCCAACGACGAGATGGATACCTGAGTTTGATGGATTCGGGTAAGTCTTAATAGAAAATCCATGATTCTCATCAGATTTAATGACGCTCACGATAATTTCAGCATGCTGCGTCAGCTGCCCGCGGTAGTCCACATCGGACAATCGGTAGCCGTAGGTTTCGCCAATTTTTACCTGCTTGTCGATATAGGAGTAGTCATGTTGAGCTGATGTGGATCCCTGCCCCAGCAGTTCAGGATTTGTGGTAAAGGAAGCAATTTCAGACCACTCTTCAATAAATTCAGAGTTCGATCCCTGAGCTGTCACACTGAGCTCGTCGAAGTGCGGTCGAAGGGCTCGATTGATAATAAATCCTTGATTCTCGTATTCGGATTCAGTCACCCAGTTTAGAACGACTTTAGCATTAATAGAAGTCGCATACCATTTGGATAGTTCCACCGGAAGTGACTGATCCACCCAATTTGAATTATCTCCTCCATTTGCCTCTCCTGGTGTGCCTGAACTGGAGTTGGCCACAGTCCAATTGATGTCATCGATGATATCACCCACTGAATTACTGGTATAATACTTTACCTTAGCTGTTCCCGGGCTGGATACTGTCGCCGTGGGATGGGTAACTGCCATGTCATGTATGATTTGATCACTGGCATTTCTGATAGCTGGCGCATCGTCTCCGTCTGAATTAGCAAACGCACCTGCAGTTCCTCCCCAGGGACCTGTATCGGTTAAAAAACTGGAATTATTCACGCCCAGGAGAACTGATTTATCAGAAAAAGTTGTGTCTTCACCTCCTGCAGCAGTAATAGGTCCATCTACATCACCACTATTGTAGATGACAATGATAGTTCCGCTGGCAATATTGCTTAGTTCTGAATGGGTAGAGAATTCTGCAATGGAGTGCCAGACCCCATCATCAAAATCCCCTAGCTCCCACCCTCGCAAATCCACACCCTCGTCGACAATTAATAGCTCCACCCATTCTTTTCCACCATCAGCGCCCTGGGACATCTCATTGATAATCACACTCTGAGCACATATAGATTCATGAGTCCAGAGCATAGCCAATAGCACGATCATAAATCGTTGCATACTGATTCCTCCAAAATTGATTAATTGGAAAATCTGATGTATATCAGATTATGTATAACCGTATGTAGGGGGTGGTTTGCTGCCTTTCAGGCTAGCGATAAAATCGATTAATCCAAGTGAATATGCAAGCGTAAATTTTAATATTATATGAAATATATAGCACCCGACTTCCACCGCCTAGATCGGGGTTCAAGTCGGGTGCTATAAGTATAACGTGTTTAGGAACCGGAGAAGCTCACCTTATCAAATACCATGGTGGGTGTTCTAAAGGATGAATGGATCCAGGGATCATTACCAACCTCTATCAGATTCATGAGCAGGTCATTGTAATTACCCGAGATGTTCATCTCTGTAATCGATTTAACCCGCTTGCCATTCTCAATCAACCAGCCCGCTACACCCAGTGAAAAATCACCTGTGGTAGGGTTGGCATTTCCTCCAAGCCAGTTTGTAACCAGAATAGCTCGATCCAGACTGGCTTCAATCTCAGCCCCTGAGCGCAGGCCAGGTTTCACAATCAAGTTTGAGGATCCACCTGCATTGGGAGTCCAGCCCAGCTTGTTGCCATAGTAGACATCAGTATAGTAGTTATTCAAAACCCCTTTAGTGAAGATGGGCATCGATTTTGCGGCCAGTCCATCACCATCATAATAGCGACTTCCCAGTCCACGCACAATGGATGGATCATCAGTGATAGTCAATAGGTCTGAGCCAACTTTTTCACCCTTGCGATCAGCCAGAAATGAATTTTTCTGTTGGATGGAAGATGCACTTAGAGGTCTCGCCAAGCGCCAGAGCAATCCAGCAGCGTTTGAATTCTCCAGGAGTAGCGGCATGGTCTCAGAAGCAATTTTTTCGGCACCCAATCTATCCTGGGTTCTCGCCAGGGCTTCTTTGGCAGTTTGCTCTGCTCCTACCAGATCATTCAGATGACGGGCACGATAATAACGCCAGCCCTGAGGCTTTTTATCACCCTTGCCCTGTATGGAAGTTTCCACGCTTTGAGCAAAGGAAGTAGATTCCTTATGACCTTCAAACCCATTTGAAGCGAGCTGATAGGATTCGCTGTGATTATCACTGAAACTTGAAGCCACAGAAATGATGCGATCATCTTTGCCTTCCAGATAAGCACCTAGTGCCTTGGCGCGATCCTGACGTTCCTCGACAGTGATATCCGACTGACCGGAATCATATAAATCCAGATCAACTTTGGACTGTCCCTCATATAAATCAGGATCAGCAAGCCGTCGGAATTCATCCTTTGTAAGAAAACCGGTTAGATCCACAGCATTGGTCAGAAATTTCTCAAGGGATTCCTTACGTAGATCATTGGTAGAGTGACTTGAATAACGACCCTTTGCAAAAACCTCAATCCATAGTGACTGCTGGGTTGATTCTTTCAGAGTTTCTACTTTGCCATCACGATAATCCACTGATACGGATCGGCTTTGGCGAATACCCAGTGCTGATTGACTTGCACCCAGCTGCTTGATTTTTTTCTGTACCCAATATCCTAGATCTAAATGGACATTTTTTTCCATAATTAACCTCTGCCTCCCACTGTGATAGATGAGACCAACACGCTGGGCAGGCCCATGGAAACCGGGACGGACTGTCCGTTTTTCCCGCAAGTCCAACCACCTTCAGCCATTTTCATATCATTAGCCACCATGGTGACTCTTGATAACACTTCCGGTCCATTGCCAATAATATTTACATCCTTGATGAGACCTGTAATTTTTCCATCTTCGATCAACGAGCCTGACTTCACGTAGAAGGTGAAGTCACCGGGACCAATATTGACCTGACCGTTGGTGAATTGTTCAGCAACAATGCCATACTTTACATTGGCAATAATCTCATCAAAGGTATGTGGACCATTTTTCATATAGGTATTGCGCATACGGGGCAAGGGATAATGTTTAAAGGATTCACGTCTTCCACTGCCCGTAGGATCCACTCCATAATGTTTGGCCGAGATCCGGTCGTGTATATAGCTTCGCAATACACCATTTTCAACCAGCTGGGTTTCCTCCGAGGGATGACCTTCATCATCCACATTGATGGAACCACGCACGTGGGGATTGGTGCCATTATCCACAATAGTGACAAAATCCTCAGCTACTTTTTTATTTATCATATCAGAGAAAACTGAAATTCCCTGACGGTTAAAATCAGCTTCCATCCCATGTCCTATGGCTTCATGGAGTAAAATTCCTGAGCTACCTGCAGCCAGCACCACGGGCATTTCACCGGCTGGAGGTGTCTGGGCTTCGAACAATTTAACTGTGCGCGCCACAGCTTCTCTAGGGAGTCTTTTCAGTTTCTCTTCTGTAAGAAAATTAATGTCATCACGTACCGAATAGTCGAAATAATTGTTTTCGCGCTTACCGTCTTCTTCAGCAGTACAGCCGACTGAGATTCTCAGCATGGGTTGGTAATCAGAAGCGATACCACCCTCTGAATTCACAACCAGGATGTAATTTTCGCTGTCGCTGAAATTGACATTAGCCTTAACAACCCGGGCATCCTGCTTGAAGACATCATCATTGATGGCCTGGAGCATGTCAACTTTATCTTTGACACCCACATCTTCATAGCTGATTTCAGTTTCATAGTAATTCATTAATTTGGTGGCATTAAAGGTTTGGGGAGCAGCTTTAGCTGAACCTGAAGCGATTCCAGCAGCTGTCCGAGCGGCTGCTTTCATACTGGCTAAGGAAATATCTTCGGTAAATGAATATCCCGTTTGATTCCCATTCAGGACTCGAATTCCAACACCTAAAGTGACATTGGTGGAGGCTGAATTCACAATATTATCCTGGAGTCGGATGGAGTTGCTTAATTCATTCTGAAAAAAGAGATCGCAGTAATCGCCACCATAATGGAGGGCTTCTGCCATCACCTTACGAATCATATCTTCATCTATCCCAAAACGCTGGAAATAGAAATTGTAGGGATTATCACCTGCTCCGACACCTGCAAAACCCGAGCGGATGAATCCGGGGAGGGTCGCCAGGGCCAGGCCAGTACCGGTGACTTTTACAAAATCTCGTCTACTCATCTGTACCATTACCTTTTTCCTTTCAAATCATGATCATTTTATAGGGTATTAACCTATCCAATAGGACGACTACCGCCAAATTTTTTCTAGCAGCATGCGCTTCCGTCGCCAAATGGTTATGTATGGGGTTGAGTGGTTTTCCTCTAGCACCCGAATTCCACCGCCTCTAGCGGGGTTCAAGTCGGGGGTTATGAGAATCGATAATATGTAATCTTACTTAAAGGTAATCTGTGTCGTCAGCTCGATCTTAGCACGTGTATAGTCTCGGCTATCTTTAATTTTGTGGGTATACAGACGATAGGTTGGAGCGAATACCACAGCACCCCAGTCAGACTTGTGCAAAGTGTAAGTATATGACAGCCATAGATAGGAAAATATACTGTTTTCTGCATCTGAAACATCCGGGGTAGTTATGGCCTGATCATACCAGGCAACCAGGCTGCCTGGACCTAATTTACCAACCATCTTTACACGGGCAATCCAACCGTTGTAAGCTGCTACGCCAGTTAACGAATCACTTACAGACTGGCTGGTAAGTCCACCAAAGGCAGAGAGTTTAAAACCGGCCACTTTGGGAAGTGCAAACTCAGCACCGTATGTAATTGGAGCTGGCCTCCCCTTATCTGCGAGTGTTACCAACAAATGCGGAGCCATCTTAAAGCCAAGTAAGGAGAGCGGATAAGAGAGGTAAACGGTGTATTGATCTTTGGTGTTGGATGCAGATGATGAAGTTGAAGTAATCGTTGTATCTAATCGGATAGATCCACTATCCTGATCAATGATATAGCTTATGGAGGTATCACTTGTGGAGACGAAATACTTATCTACCACCTTTTTACCATTATTATCGTCTACTAAAATTTTTACATCCAAGGGTTTACCAGCTAGTTTATAATTAAAATCAAAACCATGGGCTGCATTATTGTTATAGGTGTCCCAGGCTTTGTCCAGGATGATTTCGGGGTAATAATGAATGTCGAGCATAGGATTATGAGGCACAGGAATGATACCACCTGACCAGCTGAACTTGTTGCCCTTGTGCCCAAAATAGAGCTCCATAAAATCGACGGATCCCCGACCTGCACTAGGATTGCTCAAGCTACTGGGTGTTTCCCCTGTCCCAAATTTGCCTATCCAATAAGTACCACCATTATGGCCTAAGCGAGTATTGAAATAGTATCCATTACCGATGTCTGCTTTGATCATGAGCCGAGCACGATAATAATAGTAAAAATCTTCTGATTGTGTTCCGTACTCTCCATTGTCCTTGACATCAAAGCGCGGTCTAAGCCGTGCATCTCCTGAGAGAGTGATTTCAGCATAGCTGACAGACATAAGTACTATTATTAGGATGAACCAGATTTTTTTTAGCATAATAATCTCCACTTTGTTTCTATGGGTCCACTCACCCAATGCGCAAGCGATTCAATGAATTGTCAAAAGCCTGCTCCTCTGGCAATATAGGCAGATTGACTGTCCTATGTTTAACAATGTGCTGGAATTCATTCCTATTTACATTTTTCTTAACCAATCTCAGGGCTGTCCGGTCGTCAAGGATCCGGAGATTGCCGCGGTTGCATACACAACCTCGCAAAGACAATTAGGGTTATCCTCCACAGTCTTCGCGAGAAGGTCGCAGACCGACGAAGTGATCTCGGGTTATCCGGTTGTCAAGTATTCGGAGATTGCCGCGGTTGCTACGCAACCTCGCAAAGACAATTAGGGTTATCCTCCACAGTCTTCGCGAAGAAGCATGCGACTGACGCGATCTCGAATTCTTATTCTGGTTTGTCGCTTCCCCAGAAATCATAGCACAAATCTTTCCAGTCAGAATTAATTGAACCTACCAACTTTATTTTTTTCTTCCTAGACCCAGCTTTTATCTGTTTTTCTCTGAGGATAGCTTCTGACACGCTATTGAACTCTTCATAATACACGAGTTTGATAACTTTGTATCGAGATACAAAGGAAGATGGATTAGAGTAGGATTTATGCTCGAACATGCGATTCTCGAGATCACTTGTCACTCCTGTGTATAGAACCGAATTGGACTTATTGGCAAGTATATATACTGCACAGACTTTGGTCATTATTGCATCCAAGTTTTGAGGGTTGATACGTCGAAGATAAATCCGCAAAAAGCTAACACAATCTAGAATTTCAAATTACTGTCTTCGCGAGCACTTCGATTTCCTCAGTGCAGGCTCTGCGTGGCGATCTCGGGCTGTCAGTATTCTAAGAAATCGGAGATTGCCGCGGTTGCATACGCAACCTCGCAAAGACAATAAGTACTATCTCCCAACCAGTCTTCGCAAGCTTAGCGTGGCGATCTCGGGTTATCCGTATTCCAAGAATTCGGAGATTGCCGCGGTTGCATACGCAACCTCGCAAAGACAATAAGTACTATCTCCCAACCAGTCTTCGCGAGAAGGTCGCAGACCGACGAAGTGATCTCGGGTTATCCGGTTGTTAAG
>Ga0209151_1000069_pt1 | contig 105263 bp, 99 predicted proteins | sample SaaInlV_DNA_165m_FD_184688 | JGI IMG/M metagenome (GOLD analysis project Ga0209151, IMG submission 184688) | Marine microbial communities from expanding oxygen minimum zones in the Saanich Inlet - SI075_LV_DNA_165m (SPAdes) (version 2) | ecosystem: Environmental > Aquatic > Marine >...
TGGAGTGGACGAGCATCGTCCGCTCCAACGAATAAACTCACCGGAGGTGGACGGCGTTTTTATTCCACTAATTTTCCTTGTTACACAAAACTTCATTTTGTCTCGAAATCTCAAATTCACTGCACAAGTTTAGCCGTCCGGTGGAGTGGGGGTTAGGAAGTTTATTATTAAATGTCATTTGATTTTTTTACCTTTCCAATCATACTTATCATTAATGCGAATATTCCTTACATTTAGATTAAAAAGCCTACTTAAAAAACTACCACGAGGACTTTCATGAGTGGGTTTTTCATAAGACTCATCTGGTTCTTCTCCATAATGATCTAGGAAACTATTAGCACATTTTTTTGAATAAAATACCTTACCTGGATAATTTGGGTGTGTGTAAGTATATTTTGAATTACCGTCGTGTGTCCAATTACACCAACTACATTTTTGTCTAAACATTTGTCTGAACATATAAAATATTCCTTATTTTGGAATTCTACTTTTTGATTTAAGATTGCCAACTATGTTAATTTCTAGCCACTGGCTTTCTATCCTTGAAACTGAAAAACCACCCAACTCTTTTTTGCGTTTCTGCTTATCAAGTTCACAAACACTTTTTAATGAGATTTTGGATATAAGTGATTTTTCACTAATTTTTGGGAAAGCCACAATACCCCTTGAGCGTGTTTCTGGTGTTATAAAACCACCAATATTGGTATCATATAAAAAACTATATATTTCGGGGCAAGGAACATTGTTGGCGTTTAATAATTTATAAGAATAACTATTTGAATCTATTATTCTTAAAGGTTCATCACCCGAATCCAAATAAAAATCATCATTTGTATTGTTAAAAATTTCCAAATCAACTAACGTTAAAGTAGTTTTTACTATATCTTCGTCTGGCCACATTTCCCATTTAGGACCTATTACTTTAACATTCGGCCAATATTCATTTATTTTAAGTGAAGCAAATTCACCTTTGATTTCCACAGGTAAAGTGTGTGTTTCAATTGAAATTTTATCATCTAATTTAATAGCTTCGTCTGTTGTCCAATTTTTAGCCATAAATAAACTTCCTAATGGCGAAACTGATCGGAGATTAAATGATGGTCTTGAGCATTCATTTGATTCTTCCGTTCGAGTGGGGGTTGGTAGGCGCTTGCGCCGAACCGGCCCCTTGACTGTTTACAGTTTCGCCATTGGTCGGGCGCAAAGCGACCGACCAACCCGTTTCTAAGTTGCATATGTGCAATGTAGCGCGCGTATATCGTATGCTATATTGTATTGTTAATATTTGAATCATATGCTATATTCCTAGACCTAGTTTAAAACAAAAACAAATAAGAGTCCATGTCAAAATTATTAGAGCAAGTCAGCGATAAAATCCGCTTAAAGCATTATAGCCATCGAACAGAAAAAACATATAAACACTGGATAAAACACTATATTTTATTCCACAACAAAACACATCCTGATAAATTAGACGGTAAAGCACTCAATGCCTATTTAACTTATCTCGCCAAGGAAAAACATGTATCTGCATCGACACAAAATTTGGCAAGAAATGCCATTCTTTTTTTATATAAACAGGTTCTCAAAAAAGACATAGGGGATTCCAAAAATTATGTCATTGCAAAGCGTTCTAGAAAAGTGCCAACTGTCTTTTCTCAAGATGAAGCTAAAAGAGTCATTGCGCAATTAGAGGGTCGTAATGCATTGGTGGTTAAATTACTGTATGGCACAGGGATGCGCATTTCTGAATGTTTACAGCTTCGCATCAAAGATATAGATTTTGACCAAAACCTCATTGTAGTTCGAGATGGCAAAGGGGAACAAGATCGCGTAACGATGTTACCTGAGACATTAAGAGATTTAATCAAGCATCAAATAGAGCGAGTGGCTTACTTGCATGCATTAGACCAAAAAAATGAAGTTCCTGGCGTTTTTATTCCATATTCGATTGAAAAAAAATATCCTAGCGTGAGTAAAGACTTTGGCTGGTATTTCTTATTCCCGGGAAAATCATTAAGTAAAGATCCTATAACCGGAATTATTAGGCGCCATCATGTTCACGAGTCTAATATTCAACGTGGCGTAAAAAAAGCAATCAAAATGGCAGAGATTTACAAACAAGCAGGATGCCATACTTTTCGTCATTCTTTTGCGACACATTTATTAGAAAATGGCTACGATATTCGGTCCGTACAAGAATTATTAGGACATAAAGATGTTCGTACGACGATGATTTATACGCATGTCATGCAGAAAGGACCTTTGGCGGTTAAAAGTCCATTGGATAAATAATGTGCCACGACTATCCTTAGTCGTGGAGTTTAAGCACAAGCACGGATGCTTGTTCCACAGTTATTGGTCGTAGTTTACGTGCATAGGAACAGCTTGAGTTATAGAAATAAACGATAAGGGGTTTGTGCCATAATCATCCTTGATTGTGTTCATAAACGAGAAGGGGTTTGTGCCATAATCATCCTTGATTGTGTTCATAAACGAGAAGGGGTTTGTGCCATAATCATCCTTGATTGTGTTCATAAACGATAAGGGATTTGTGCCATAATCATCCTTGATTGTGTCAATGAACGAGAAGGGATTCTCGTTCCACTTTGAAAGGAAAAAATGAAAAGGATATATCAAAGAGATTTACCTCACATTCAACCCCCTGGATCGACAATTTTTATCACATTTCGATTAGCGGGGAGTTTGCCTAAATCAAAAATAATTGAGATAAAAAGCGATTTTGAGCGATTAGCAAAAATAATAAAATCAAATACTTTAAATAAAGAGCAAACAGTGAATGAACAGTTTTTACTGATTCAAAAGTTTGATAAGTATTTGCATGCTTCCGTTTCGGGACATCATTTTTTAAAAGAGCCAAAAATTGCAAAACTTATCTGTGATACAATACACTTTCACGATGGAATACTGTACCAATTATTTGCATATTGTATCATGCCAAATCATGTTCATCTCGTTTTAAAACCAAATCCGATTGATGATGAAAATGAGATCTTACTGGAAAAAATAATGCATAGCCTTAAAAGTTATACAGCTACCGAAGCGAATAAAATTTTGCAAAGGAAAGGACAATTTTGGATGCATGAAAGTTTTGATCATTACATTCGTTCTCAAGAGAGTTATGAGCGCATTATCAAATATGTGATGGATAATCCTGTGAAAGCAAATCTCGTTAAAAAATCATCAGATTGGCCATGGTCATTCAAGTGGCACAATCATCCTTGATTGTGTTCATAAACGAGAAGGGATTCTCATTTCACAATAAACGAGAAGGGATTCTCATTTCACAAGGATTCTTCTACAGATTCTCAAGCGTAAAATTAGCTCTTTGTTTTTCAAAAAGCACCGCAAGAACCTTTACGCTTACTTTGTCACCTAAGCGGAATTCATGTTTTGTTTTTCGTCCCCGGAGACAATAGCGGTCTTCGTCGTAAGCATAATCATCATCTGACATGGTGTCGATATGGATTAAGCCTTCAGCTAAAGATGATTTCAATTCTACAAAAATTCCAAAATTAACCACACCGGAAATTCGCCCTTCAAAGGATTTGCCAATCCGTTCATTGAGCCATCGCAATTGTTTCATTTTGATATATTCCCGTTCTGCCGACAATGCTTTCAGTTCCACTTCATTCGAAATCATAATCGATTTTAGCATGAGCTCTCTCCATGCTTCTGCTTCTTGAATAGATTTATTGCAAAGCATTTTTATCATGCGATGAACCATGAGATCTGGATATCGTCGAATGGGCGATGTGAAATGGGTATAATGATTGAATGCCAGTCCAAAATGTCCTTGATTTTTCATGGAATATTCTGCTTTACTCATGGTGCGCAATGCCACATTTTCGATAAGAGATCGATAAGGCGAATCTTCTACATGTTTTAGAACGTTTTTAATGTCATTCGGTGTGAGTTCCCCTTTTGGAATGTGAATACCCAAATTAAGAATTTTAAGTAGATTTGTAAATCGAAGCACATCCTTTTGATCTGGGTCTGCATGGACGCGATACACAAATGGATATTTTTTCGGCAGTTTTTTGGGGATTTCCTCCGCGACCACACGATTGGCTAATAACATACATTCTTCCACAATTCGATGGGATGCCATCCGTTCACTGGGACGAATTTCATGGGGAATCCCTTTTTCACCCATTTCAAAAATAGGCTCGGGAATATCAAAATCTATACTCCCAGCTTCAGAACGGTTTTTGAATAATTGTTTCGCCAATCGCTTCAAGATGAGAATATCATTTTTGAAAGGGTGATCTTTCTTGCCTTCAAGAATATCTTCCACATCCTGATATGTGAATCGTGCTTTACTGTTGATAACCGTAGGCAAAATATCCGTTTCCATAATATTAAAATCTTTATCCATTTTCATAATGGCAGATACGGCCAATCGATCTTCATTAGGCCTAAGAGAGCAGAGATTCGCCGATAATGCTTCCGGTAACATGTGGACCACGCCTTCTGTGAAATAAACCGAAGTGCTACGCTGGATGGCCTCCCGATCAATACATGTATTTTGCTTTACAAAATGGCTTACGTCTGCAATATGAACGCCCAAATCATACCCATTCTGATTGCGTTTAATAGAAATGGCATCGTCAAAATCTTTTGCATCTACAGGATCGATGGTGAATGATGTCCATTTTCGTAAGTCCCGCCGGTTTGGGATTTCTTGAGTAATGTGCTTTTGACTAAAACACTTCACTTCATCCACGACTTTTTGTGGAAATGCCTGAAGATAATCATATTTACTCAGAATCATTTTCATATCGTTTACCGGGTCTTCCGCCTTCCCAATAACGGTTTGCAATTCTGCAATGATGGGTTCTTCCAAGGATCCCCAATCTTTGACGTGTGCTTTTACTATTTGCCCTTCGCCCAAATCTTTTTTCGCTTTGATGAGCCGAATTCCGCGCCCAGGATTCACCGGCGAAATCGTCATGAATAATTTCCCCATATATTTATAGGTAACACCGATAAAAGAGTCTGAACCACGCACTAAGACTTTTTGGATCCGACCTTTCAATCCTTGAGGACTTGGACGTCCTTGCAATTTCACGCGGACATGATCCCCATGGATGGCATCGGCCATGGACCGGCGACCGATGAATATATCTTCTGAATCATCGTCAGTGATGACAAAGCCAAATCCTTTTTGGGTTACGGTGAGACGACCTTCAAATTGATTCTGTTCTCGAGGGAGAGTATATCGTTTTCCTTTCACTTGAACAATTTCCCCAGACTGGACCCATTCATTCAGTAAACTTTTAACCCCAGCTATTTCGTGCTGTTTTACCTTCATCTTGTGGAAGATTTCTTTTTGCCGAAGTAATTTCCCCGGGTTTTTATTAAATATGGATAATAGTCGTTTTTTCATTATAAATCTGAACGGAATTTATGCTTTATTTTGGGAAAAGGGGGAAAGTCATGCATTTAGTTGACGGTGTTTCCGCATCATACAATCGTTCATGATAACGAGCAAGCCTGCCTCTTCTGCTTTTTGTCCAGCTTTTTCGTTGATAACCCCATCTTGCAACCAAAGGGCTTTGGCCTCAATTTCAATCGCCGCATCAACAATGGGCTCCACATGTTCAGGATTTCGAAACACATCCACCACATCGACTGCCACCGGAATCTCTTTTAAAGAAGGGTAGCATTTTTCACCAGCGATTTCTTTTTGTCCAGGATTGACAGGAATGATGGTATAACCCTGATCTCGGAGATATAAAGCGACGTAATGGCTGGGGCGTTCTGCTTTGGGAGACATGCCAACCACAGCGATGGTTTTCATTTTATAGATTTTTTGATAGGTATTTGCTTCATTCATGACTCATTTTCCTTTGAAAAAGTTTTTCAGCACATAAGAAATAATTTTTGGATTTTCTTTAAGACGACGCACTGAATAATCGAACCAAGCAGAACCAAAAGGCACATAAATCCGAACCGTATATCCTTTTTTGGCTAGAGATTCCAAGCGCCCTTCCATGGGCACACCATACAAAACCTGGAATTCGAATTGGTCTTTTGGTATATTGTTTTCTGCCACCCAAGATTCAATTTTACTGACGAGGGTCAAATCATGCGTCGCGATGGCGCAATAACCCGATTTTTTGATAACCGCTTGGACTAAGCTAAAAAAATGTTCCGAAATCTCCGTTTCGCTTTGGTAGGCAATCTGCTCCGATTCTTGATATATCCCTTTACAAATACGTACATTAAAATCTGATGCACTCAAACGATGGACATCATCCATACTTCGATGTAAATAGGCTTGAAGCACAATGCCAGTTTGGGCGTGAATACTTTTACAATGGTCGAGGAGTTCAAACGTAGCGTCAGTATAGGGAGAGTTTTCCATATCCAATCGTAAAAAGTTATCCGTATTTTTTGCGGCATTTGCGATGAGATGAACATTCGCCATGGTTTCAGCCAAAGAAATAGACAAGCCAATGTGAGTGGGCTTAATGGAGACATTACAATCAAGCTTTTCTGCTTCTATGCTTGCGTATAAATCGCAATAGGCTTGGGTAATTTTTCGAGCTTCTTCTTTACTCTCAACATGTTCTCCTAAAATATCAATAGTGGTTTTAAATCCTTTTTCATTTAGGGCGCGGATATGATACTTTGCTTCTTCAAACGTTTCGCCAGCTACATAAGGGTTTGCAAAAGGTCGCACAAACCAGCGAGGAAGGATAGGGAGGGCAGTAGCGATGATTTTATTGAATAAAGCCACATAGAAAATTACACTTTTCTTTGGAATGGAATCAAAATGTTTCAAAAAGATTTTATGGCCTAATTTTGTATTTTACAATGCAACATAGTTATTGCTGTATGGAAAAGGTCTCTATAAATTCACTATCTTGAATCGGTAATTATTCATTTATGTACAGAGACTTCGGAACAATTTTACTCGCCGCCCTACTGGGTATTGTTATGGTATTTGTGCCACTTTTGGTGCAAAAGCTGATTGCTCCCTCCAAGAAATCCCGCGAAAAGTTAGACACGTACGAATGTGGAGAAGAAGTTGAAGGTTCGGCTTGGCTCCAATTTAATATTCGATTTTATATAATTGCACTTATATTCCTCATTTTTGACGTAGAAGTTGTTTTCCTTTTCCCTTGGGCTGTCGTTTTTAAAGAATTAGGTTTGCTGGCTTTTGTTGAAATGGGCATCTTTCTTGTCATTCTTATCGTTGGGCTCGCCTATGTATGGGTAAAAACAGATTTAGATTGGGTAAAGCTTAAAGTCGCTTACGGAAGTGGTCGGTATCGCAAAATTAAATTAGAGGAGAAAGTCTAAATGGGCGTATTGGAACATAAATTTCAAGACAATATCGTCGTAGAAAAATTAGATAAACTTCTGGGTTGGGCTCGTTCTACCTCTCCTTGGTATTTTCAATTTGGTTTGGCTTGTTGCGCCATTGAAATGATGGCCACGGCTGCCAGTCGTCACGATTTAGAACGCATCGGCATGATGCCCCGTTCTTCGCCTCGCCAAGCAGATATTATGATTGTGGCTGGAACCGTAACCATGAAAATGGCCTTGCGGGTTAAAAAATTATACGAGCAAATGGCAGATCCTAAATATGTAATTGCTATGGGATCGTGCGCTACGTCTGGAGGTCCTTACTGGCAACACGGATATCATGTTTTGAAAGGGGTTGATTTGGTGGTGCCTGTAGATGTGTATGTTCCTGGATGTCCGCCTAGACCGGAAGCGCTGATTGAAGGATTGCTTAAGCTTCAAGAAAAAATTCAAAAGGGAAGACCCTTAACCAAGATAGATTCATGACAGACGATAGAGATAAACTGATTTCAGAAGTGGTAGAAAAAGCGCTTCAAGGCGACATGGATGCGATTAACAATATTGAAGATCGCGTGATTCGCTCCAAAGCAAAGGCTGCTTTGCATAAAGCAAAAAAAGCAGCAAAAGCGGTTGAAAGTTCAGCCTCTGATGCGAATGAAGACAAAACGGAGACATCTCCAAAAGCTGAGCAGACGATCCATCAGAAAATGGCTATTTTAATTGAAGAAAAAGAATCTGGATCTGTAATCTCTCAAGAGGGTGAAGAAGAAGCTTGTATTTACATCAAGCCCGAATCATGGGAATCGCTTGCGCCAATTTTACGAAACGATGATGCTATGGATTTTGATTCTTTGCAATGTATTACGGGGATGGACATGGGCGAGGGTATTTTAGAATCTCGTTACAATTTTCATTCCATGAAATTGCGCCACGCCATTGAAATTAGAATTGCCGTGCCCATGGAAAAGCCAGATATTTATTCTATTGAGCAAATTTGGAGAATTGGTGATTGGTTTGAGCGAGAAGTATATGATATGTATGGTATTATTTTTACAGGACACCGTAACTTAAAACGTATGTTACTTCCGGATGATTGGGAAGGATGGCCCTTACGAAAAGATTATGAAACACCCCAAAGCTATCATGGCATTACCGTGCCGAAAGTGAAAGAAGAATGGGAATAATTCACGGCGAAGAAATGGTCCTAAATATCGGGCCTCAGCATCCAAGCACTCACGGCGTACTGCGACTCAAAGTGCGGACGGATGGTGAAGTGGTTTCAGATATTTATCCTGTGATTGGTTATCTCCATCGTTGCTTTGAAAAGCATTGTGAAAATGTCACCTATGAGCAGGTTATCCCTTACACGGATCGTTGTGATTATGTGGCATCTATGAACAACAATTTAGGATATGCAATTACGGTAGAAGAATTGATGGGCATTGAGGTGCCTGAAAAAGTAGAATATATTCGCATTATTATGGCGGAATTTAATCGTATTGCAAGCCATCTATTGGCGCTTGGGACTTACGGTTTGGATGTGGGCGCTTTTACGCCTTTTCTCTATATGTTCAGAGATCGGGAACGGATTTTGGATATGTTTGAGTTGATTTGTGGCGCACGTTTATTATACAACTATATTTGGGTCGGTGGTGTTTCTCATGACTTACCCAAAGGATTTGTAGAGACGGCTTATGGTTTTTTAGATTATTTTGAGCCTCAAGTCAAAGAGTATAATAATTTGCTCACCTATAATAAAATTTTTATCGAACGGACTGCTGATGTGGGTGTGATGCCTCCTGATGTGGCCATCTCTTACGGCGTAACCGGCCCGAATCTTCGCGGTTCTGGCGTTAAGTGGGATATTCGAAAAGATGAGCCTTACTCTATTTATAATAAGTTTGATTTTGAAGTTCCCGTGGGAAAAGGTGAGTTGGGAACCGTTGGCGATTGTTGGGACAGATATTGGGTTCGCATGAGAGAAATCGAGGAAAGCGTCAAGATATTAAGGCAAGCGTTAAAAGCTTTGCCCAAAGGGGGAGATGTGCATCAAGCGATTCCGAAAAAAATTCGTCCGCCTAAAGGGTCGATTTATAAACGGACAGAAAGTCCTCGCGGTGATTTGGCTTATTATATTACCAGTGATGGAACGCCGAAGCCCTATCGTTTGAAAATGCGATCACCTGCTTTTACGTCTATTAGCGTATTGAATGAAATATCTCGTGGTTGGATGTTGTCGGATGTGATTGCAATATTGGGATCTTTGGATATTGTCTTGGGGGAAATTGATCGATGACGGTTGATGCGCTATATCATTGGCTCAACGAAACTTTTCCCTTTTTAAGTGGAAATGAAATTTTGATTGTATTGGCAATTTTAATTCCCTCTGTAGCCCTTTTTATGGTGATTGCTGTCAATGCGCTGGTTTTGGTTTATGCAGAGAGGAAAGTTTCAGCTTTTATGCAAGATCGCGTCGGCCCAATGGGTCAAGGTGTGGGTTTACATGCGGGAAAGTGGGGTTTGCTTCAGACCGTTGCAGATGCACTTAAACTAATTTCGAAAGAGGATATTATTCCACGATTGGCGGATAGAAAATTATTTATCATGGCGCCGTTTGTAATTTTTGTAGGCGCATTTATCGCAGTGATTGCTCTGCCTTTTGGAGAGACAATAATTATTGCGGATATGAATATTGGAATTTTTTATATTTTGGCCGTGAGTTCTTTTGGGGTAATTGGCCTGATTTTGGCGGGATGGTCATCTAATAATAAATGGTCTTTGTATGGAGGAATGCGGTCTGCGGCACAAATTATATCCTATGAAATTCCAGCTGGATTATCGTTGATTACGGTTATTATGTTAACAGAAACTCTGAGTATGCAGGGGATTATTCAGTATCAATCCGGTGGACTATTTTCTTGGATTGTATTTTCGAGTCCATTCTCATTTATTGCTTTTATTGTTTATTTTATTGCGGCCATTGCGGAAACAAATCGAACACCATTTGATATTCCAGAAGCAGAGTCAGAATTGGTGGGTGGATTTCATACGGAATATTCTGGTATGCGCTGGTCATTTTTCTTTTTGAGTGAGTATGCGAATATGTTGGTGGTTTGTGGCGTGGCTGTTACTGGATTTTTAGGAGGCTGGCAAAGTCCAATTCCTGGATATTTTAATACGGCGGGTTGGAGCATTTTTTGGTTTATATCAAAGATTCTATTTTTAGTGTTTGTCATGATGTGGGTGCGGTGGACTTTCCCCAGATTGCGCGTAGATCAACTCATGGATATTTGTTGGAAGTATCTCCTTCCGATTGCTTTATTTAATATTTTTGGCGTAGGGATTTGGACCCTTATTTTTGGGTAAACTGATGAAGCAATATTTTTTAAATATCTGGGAAACGATTATATCACTTTCGACCGGTTTTGGCATTACTTGGGTGCACATGCTTAATATTAAAAAGGGGAATGTAACGCTACAGTATCCAGAAGAAAAGTGGCCTCGCCCTGAACGAAATATCGGATTTAATCATGATGATTATAATGTAATTCGTTCCCGCTTAACTGTAGATATGGATGATTGTATCGGGTGCTTAAAATGTATGCGCGCATGTCCTGTGGATTGTATATCGATTGAGACCGTCAAAGCAGAAACAAGAGGGGAAGATATTAAAGATATTGGTCACGTTGGCATTACATCCAGCGGTTCGAAAAAAGCCATGGTGGTAACCCGTTTCGATATTGATATGACCGAATGTTGTTACTGTAATTTATGCACTTATCCTTGTCCTGAAGATTGTATTTTTATGACAGGTGGACCCAATGCTGATCGTCATCCAATTGATTATGAATTTTCAGAATATGATCGGACGGACCTGATTTATCGTTTTGCGAAAAAAGGTTCAAAGGAAAAAATGGAAGCACAAATGTTTCCTAAAAAAGAAAAGGCGGAGGCTTGATGTCTGAATTCGCATTTTGGATGGTGGCAGCATTGACCATTATTTCGGCTGGATTGGTTGTCTTCTCGGGACAATTAATTTATTCGGCGGTCGCATTGCTTTTTACTTTGTTGGGCGTTGCGGGCTTGTATGTATTTTTGTGGGCAGACTTTATGGCTGGCGTGCAAGTGATGGTCTATATTGGTGGTATTTTGGTTTTAATTGTTTTCGGCATTATGTTGACGCATAAAATTGTTTCGGTAAAGATATCTCAAACCAATGTTCAGCGTCGTATTGGGGGTTTTGCCGCAGGACTATTCTTGGTCATTTTGATTTCGGCCATGGGAAGCGCTTCGTGGTTTATGGAAGTGACGCCCGAACCGGTTGAGACGGTCAGGACAATTGGAATATTATTGATGACTAAATATTTATTACCATTTGAAGCGGCATCGCTTTTGCTTTTGGGTGCTTTAATTGGTGCGGCTATGTTATCGAGAAAGGAGAACTAATGGATCAGTTGACAAATTATCTTTTTATTTCTGCCATTCTTTTTTCTCTCGGATTATTTGGTGTTATGACGCGCCGAAATGGTATCGCAGTATTAATGGGCGTAGAGCTCATTTTAAATGCAGCGAATATAAATTTTGTTGCATTTTCTCGATTTGGCGGAATGGATTTAAGCGGACATATTTTTTCACTTTTTGTCATTGTCTTAGCTGCCGCTGAAGCGGCTGTTGCGCTTGCCATTATTATCACAATCTATAACTCAATGCAAACCGTCAATATCGACGATGCATCAAGCATGAAGCAATAATGGAAAATACGCATATTACTTACAGTCTCGCGATTTTATTTTTGCCTTTGTTGGCATTCTTGATTCAGATTTTTGTGGGTAAACGATTGCCTCGTCAAGGAGATTGGGTCTCCATTTCTGCGATAGTCACAACACTTGTTTTAGCGAGTTTGTTATTTGTGGATATGTTTCAGCAATATAATCCAAATTTTAAAATAGAAGCTTCTTTCTTGTGGATGGATTTAGGTGATTTTAAGATTTACCTCGGTTTTTTGGTGGATAATATCACCATTATTATGCTTCTTGTTGTGGCGTTGATTTCTACTTGCACTCATATTTTTTCTTTAAAATATTTAGAAGGAGATGTTCGTTATTCTCGATATTATGCTTATTTGGGTTTATTCACATTTAGCATGAATGGAATCGTTCTCGCTAACAATTTGGTCTCCATGTATATTTTTTGGGAATTGGTTGGCGTTAGTTCCTATTTATTAATTGGACATTGGTTTGAAAAAGAGTCTGCAGCCAATGCAGCGAAGAAAGCATTTTTAACAAATCGTGTTGGCGATATTGGATTTTTTATTGGCATCATGATTATTTTCACAGCAGTGGGTTCATTTGCTTTCACTGATATTTTTGCAAGTGTTGCTTCGGGCACAATCGGAGGCACGACATTAACATTTGCGGGTATATGTCTTTTTGCTGGCGCTATGGGAAAATCCTCTCAATTTCCACTTCATATTTGGTTGCCGGACGCGATGGAAGGCCCCACGCCAGTATCGGCTTTGATGCACGCTGCAACCATGGTCGCGGCTGGTGTTTATTTAACCGTGAGAATCTTTCCTTTATTGACGTCAGATGCCTTATTGTTTGTCGCATATATCGGTGGGTTTACGGCCTTATTTGCAGCGGCCATCGCATTGACGCAAAATGATATTAAAAAAGTCTTAGCGTATAGTACGGTTAGTCAGTTGGGCTATATGATTTTGGCCGTAGGAACGGGCGTTTATACCGCTGCGTTTTTCCATTTATTGACCCATGCTATGTTTAAGGCAAACCTTTTTTATGGCAGTGGTTCTGTGATTCATTCTATGCATCATGCTTTGCATAAAAAACACGATCATGAGACCGATCCGCAAGATATGCGAAATATGGGTGGTTTTAAGGAGAAAATGCCCATTACTTTTTTGAGCATGACGGTCAGCACTTTAGCGATTGCGGGTGTTCCTTTCTTTTCTGGGTTTTTATCAAAAGATGCTATTTTGGGCGGAACCCTTTCCTTTGCTCAGCATCATCCTCAACATTTTCTCTTGCCTGTATTTGGTTTTGGTGCAGCAACCATGACCGCTTTTTATATGTTCCGCATGATATTTATGACGTTTTATGGAAAGTCTCAAAAACCCGAACTTTATGCTGATATTCATGAATCGCCAAAGGAGATGACCGGCCCGCTCGTATTATTAGGCACTTTGAGTATATTTATCTTTTATACTTTACCTCATTTTAATCCATTTTCCACCCACGGTTGGTTTACGGATTTGGTTGTAGCAAAAGATTCATTTGTCCCTGGAAATATTTCTGCTCATACGATTGCAGAACATGCGCACCATGCGCATATTCCAGCCATGATTTTATCCCTGTCGGTTGCCGGGTTTGGGATTATTTTGGCGGGACTTATGTATTTGAAAAAATCAATTTCTGCCGATGCGTGGGCGAAAAAATCAGGTCCATTATATAAGCTGAGCTTGAACAAATTTTATTTTGATGAAAATTATGAACGATTTTTATATCAACCTTTAATGAAACTTGCAGGAAAAATCGCATATTTTGATTGGGAAGTTTATGATAAATATTTCATCAATGGCTTTGGGCGGTTTACATCGTGGCTTTCAGCTATTTCTGGAAAGTTCGATTATGAGGGGATTGATCAAGGTCTGGTAGATGGTGTAGGACATGCCACGCAAAAAATGGGACGTTCTTTAAAGCAAATTCAAACGGGGCGATTGCAGAATTATCTATTGTTCGTATTGGCTGGGGCGATTTTAATCATCATTATTCAAGCAGTTTAACAGGGTTTTATTGAGGTTATTATGGAATCAAATTTATTAAGTCTATTGGTCTGGTTACCGGTGATTGGATTAGCGGCAATTGCTCTTATGCCACGGGACAAAACAAAAGAAATTAAGCTTATTGCCGCATTGGCAACGGGCGTTCAACTTGTGATGGCTTTGGTCTTATGGGCAAAGTTTGACCCGGCCATTGCTGGAATGCAATTTGTAGAGCGGGCAGAATGGATTCCCTCCTTTAATATTGCTTACATTTTAAGTGTAGATGGTCTGAGCTTGCCTATGGTGATTTTAACGGCTTTGCTCTGCTTTATTGGTATTTTTGTTAGTTGGAAAATTGATTATGCCGTAAAAGGATATTTTGCATTATTCCTTTTATTAGATACGGGAATTATGGGCGTATTCGTTTCGGGTGATTTGTTTTTATTCTATATTTTTTGGGAAGTCATGTTACTCCCTATGTATTTCTTGATTGGTATTTGGGGTGGCCCGCAACGAGAATATGCTGCGATTAAGTTTTTTCTTTATACCTTATTCGGTTCGGTTCTCATGCTCATTGGAATTTTAGGGCTTTACTTTACTTGTGGACAAACGTTTGATATTCAAGCCTTGATACAAAATGCGCCAGAGATGTTACAGGGTGTTTCTTGGTGGGGAATGAGTGCGATTAAAGTGATTTGGGTCCTACTCTTTATTGGGTTCGCCATTAAAGTGCCCGTGTTTCCCTTTCATACTTGGTTGCCCTTGGCGCACGTGGAAGCACCGACTGCCATTTCTGTTTTATTGGCTGGGATTTTGTTGAAGCTCGGTGTTTATGGTATCTTACGTTTTAATTATGGTCTCATGCCTGATGGAGTTTGGTGGTTTGCTGGTGCCTTGGCATTTTTGGGATTGATTAATGTCATTTGGGGTGGACTGTGTGCTTTGGCACAAACGGATTTAAAAAAACTGGTCGCTTACTCCAGTATTAATCACATGGGATATTCTCTGATTGGGATGTCTGCTGTGATTGCAGCAGGGTCTGCAAATGGTGCAAATACAACAGCGGCACAAGCGGGATTGGCTGGCGCTGTTTTCCAAATGTTTAATCATGGAACTATTTCGGCTATGCTCTTTATTTTGGTCGGAGTCATCTATGATAGAGCGCACCACAGAGAAATCAATGGTTTTGGTGGATTAGCAAAACAGATGCCAATTTATACTGGTATTACAGCATTGGCTTTTTTCGCTGGCTTGGGCCTTCCGGGGTTTTCAGGATTTATCAGTGAAGCCATGTGTTTTATTGGTGCCTTTCCTGTTTTTAAAGGTATTGTAATCGCTTCAACAGTAGGAATTTTATTGAATGCAGCTTATTTCTTGTGGGCTTTTCAACGCATCTTTTTTGGTGAGTTAAATGAAAAATATACAGATTTACCTGAAATCAATAAAATGGAATTATTTACTGTGATTCCTTTGGCTGTGATTACGATTATTTTGGGAGTTTATCCGGCGCCTTTTATTAATCTTGTGAAATCAACACTTAATTTAATGATTGATATGGTGGCTTCCGGCTCACCCATCGCAGGCATGTAATCTGGATTTTTTCAAATGAATAATCTTCAAAGTTTATCTCTTTTTTGGCCCGAACTCATTTTAACGGTGACCGTTTTGAGCGCTATCATTGCTGATTTATTCTTGCCAAAAGAAAAATCGACACATGTGGCGTGGTTTGTCTTTGTCGGTTTAGTTTTCTCTGGAATCGCAATTCTTACTCAAAACGAGCAAACAACCACATTATTTATGGATGCGATTGCTCTTGACCCATTTGCAAAATTTTTCAAACTTTTAATACTCATAGCCACCTTATTTGTCATCGTAGCCAGTAGAGAAAATCGAGAATTAGATCCTTACGGAAAAGGCGAATATTATTCATTGATGGGTATTTTAGTTTTCGGTCTCTTCCTCATGGTTTCTTCTGTAGATTTGATTTCAGTTTATCTTTCTTTAGAAATTGTTTCCATTATGTCATTTATTTTATCGGGCTATTTAAAAGGGGACAAGCGTTCCAATGAAGCGGCATTAAAATATGTGATTTATGGAGCGTTCTCATCTGGGGTCATGTTATATGGGATGAGTTTGGTTTATGGGCTAACAGGAAGCACAAACTTTTTTGATATTCAAAAAGTATTGACGGAGAATGCAGGTAATATTGACTTGGTTTTAATCATTGCCATCGTAATGATATTAGTCGGCTTCGGCTACAAGATATCTATGGTGCCATTCCATTTTTGGACACCGGATGTCTATGAAGGAGCCCCTACAACCATTACAGCATTTTTATCGGTTGCACCCAAAGCAGGAGGCTTGGCACTATTTATCCGATTTTTCCACCAAGCCATGTCGGATGGTGTTGCAATGGAAGGAAATGGATTATTAACAGAGACAGATTTACCCTGGCCACAAATCATAGCTGTTTTAGCTGTTGCGACCATGACTTTGGGAAATCTGGTTGCTTTACAGCAAAAAAGTATTAAGCGTATGTTAGCCTATTCCAGTGTGGCGCATGCAGGATATATGTTGATGGCCATTCCGGTTTTATCAGCAGAGGGAATTCAGGCGATTATGATTTATCTCGTCATGTATTTATTTATGAATTTGGGTGCCTTTTTTGTCGTTATCGATGTAAAAAACAAAACAGGAAATGAAACGTTCGAAGATTATAGCGGGCTTGGATGGAAAATGCCCTTTGTTGGTATTGCAATGTTAATATTTATGGTTTCTTTAACAGGGCTTCCTCCAACGGCTGGATTTATTGGTAAATTTTATATTTTTGCAGCAGTGATAAAGGGAGGGAGTCAATTTTATTGGTTAGCCTTTTTTGGTGCATTTAATAGTGTCATTTCACTTTATTATTATTTTCGAGTAGTAAAAGTGATGTTTCTTGAAGGTGAAAAATCTGATTCAATTCAACTTCCAAGCCGTGCAATAATGGGACTTTTATTGGCAACGGCCATTCCCACTTTGATTTTAGGAATCTATTGGCAACCCGTGATTAATTGGGTTGAAAATTCATTCCATTTTTTTGTTCAAATCCTGTAATTTTATGTCCAATATTTAGCCACTTTATCATATGTCTCATATAGAAATAAAAAAGGGTCACAATATCCGAATAACCGGTATTCCTTCGGAAGAAATTAGGAATGCAAAAATACCCACGTCCTTATCAATTCAACCAAAAGAATTCAAATCGATTAAGCCAAAACTAATGGTCAAAGAAGGTGATTCTGTTAGCATAGGCTCACCTTTGTTTTTTGATAAAAATAATCCAAATATAAAATGGGCGTCTCCGGGATGTGGAGAGGTCAAGGAAATTAAGTTTGGCCCGCGACGAGTTATTGAAAATATTATTATTGAATTGGCCAAAGAAGAAGAGGCCGTAATTCAAGAATCGTTTGAAGCGAGTGCCATCAAGTCATTGGGGCGAGAAAAAGTGCTTCAGTGTATTTTGGATGGACATTTATTCCCAATGATTCGACAGCGTCCCTTCAATAAAATAGCGAATCCGGATCAAGCGCCTGATGCTATTTTTATCTCTGCCGTGAACACAGCTCCTTTAAGCGTTAATTTAGAAATTGCTATGAAAGATAGACTAAGTTCATTTCAAGCAGGGATTGATGCTTTGTCTCAATTAACTGAGGGAAAGATGTTTTTAACAACAAAGAAATATTCTATTTTCAGCGATATGCAGCATTGTGAAATCAATACGATTTCTGAGCTTCATCCAGCTGGAAATGTGGGCATTCAAATCCACCATATTTCCCCATTAAAACCTAAAAAAATTATTTGGACAGTGGATGTGAACCACGTAGCAATATTAGGCGATTTATTTTTAACGGGTAGCTATCAACCGGCTATGATTGCAAGCGTGGCGGGACCGGGCGTTCTAAACCCATCTCACGTAAAAACGCGCATAGGTGCATCCATATCCTCATTGCTAGACAATCAATTAGCTGATGGAAATTCACGTATTATTTCTGGTGATGTATTGACCGGGAGTCACAGCTCTTTAAATGAATTTTTAGGATATTATGATTCTTCTATTTCGGTTCTTAGCGAAAGCGATGAACGTGAGTTTTTAGGATGGTTAAAACCAGGAAGTGGAAAAACGCGTTATTCTCTAACACGTGCTTTTTTTGGACAAGGGAAACAAGCCTTTCCTTTTTCGACCATATTGAACGGAGGAAAAAGAGCATTAGTCCCTGTCGATGCTTGGGAAAATGTTTTGCCCATGGATATTATGCCGATAGCTCTATTTCGGAGCATTTTGGCTTGCGATATTGAAGAGATGGAGCAGTTGGGTATGATTGAATGTGATCCGGAAGATTTTGCGTTATGTGCTTTTGCTTGTCCCAGTAAAATTGAATTATCTGCAGTAATTCAGCAAGGATTAGATATCCTTGAGGCGGAAGGATAATAATGAAATCTCTTCGAAATATAATGAATAAGATTGCACCTGTTTTCGAAGAAAAGGGTAAACTAGAAAAATTATATCCGTTATGGGAAGCCATTGATGTAGGAATTTTCAATAGTAATAAAAAAACGAATATAGGTCCTCATATTCGTGATAGCGTAGATATTAAACGGGTGATGATTATGGTCGTCTTCGCTTTATTGCCCCTTTATATTTTTGGTGCTATTAACATTGGTGTTCAATCCGGAATCGCTCAAAATGTATCGCAAACGTGGAATCAAAATTTTGTAATAGGGATTAAAATATTACTTCCCATATTTTTAGTGACGTTTATAACAGGTGGACTTTGGGAAGTGATTTTTGCTTCTGTTCGAAAGCATGATATTAACGAAGGATTTTTTGTAACTGGTTTTCTTATACCACTGATTGTCCCGCCCACAATTCCGCTTTGGCAAGTGGCGGTGGCGACCACATTTGGTGTGGTCATTGGAAAAGAAATCTTTGGGGGAACGGGCTATAATATTTTTAATCCAGCACTCACAGCGCGTGCTTTTATATTTTTTGCGTATCCAGGTGCCATTTCTGGAGATAAAGTTTGGGTGAGCGGTGTGGATGGCTATTCAGGTGCAACAGGATTATCCATTCCTGCTGCTGTAGAAGGAGGCAATGCGAAAGCATTATTAGACGGAGTTACACAATTCGATTATTCTTGGTGGAATATGTTCGTAGGGTGGATTCCAGGTTCCATTGGAGAAACCAGTAAGATTCTTATTCTTTTGGCTGGATTATTTCTCATTCTGACAAAAATTGCATCTTGGCGAATAATGGCAGGTGGCCTTTTGGGATTATTTGCAACAGCTTGGCTAACGAATTCACTGTCATCTTATTCCACGAATACCATGTTATCTTTGCCCCCTGAATATCATTTGGTCATGGGCGGATTTTTGTTTGGACTTGTATTTATGGCTACAGATCCAGTGTCCGCTGCGCAAACAAATAAGGGTCGTTGGATTTATGGATTTTGCATTGGTGCGATGACCATCATCATTCGTTCAATTAACCCAGCATATCCCGAAGGAACCATGTTGGCCATTTTATTTATGAACGCTTTTTCTCCTTTAATTGATTATTTTGTTGTCAAAGGAAATATTAAAAAACGAATGGTACGCTATGCGAAGTAATACCTATACACTCGTTTTTACCGCATCGATTACGGTCGTTCTTGGATTCATGTTGTCTTTGGCGGCTACGTCATTGAAAGAGCGACAAACATTGAATGTCGAATTAGATATCAAAAAGAATATTTTAATTGCCTTAGATATTCCAGCGGATGGCGAAAAATATTTGCCAGAAGAAATTCAAGAAAAATATACAAAAATTGTAGTTCCAATATATGTTGACGATGAAGGTAATCTTTTAGAAGAAACAGAGGAAAATGACAAAGCACTTCCTGTATTTATCCAGAAAATGGGCGAGACAATTGAAGGATATGCCATTCCCATTTCGGGCAAAGGATTGTGGTCCACGCTATATGGCTATCTCGCTTTAGAGTCTGATGGTAAAACCGTAAAAGGAATTACTTTTTATAAACATGGTGAGACACCTGGTTTGGGTGGAGAAGTAGAGAAAAAATGGTTTACCAATAATTATAAACAGAAAAAAATAGTAGATGAGAATGGCGTTTTGGTTAGCATTCAAGCGATGAAAGGAAAAGCAGACCCGAGTTCTGCAGATTTTTATCATGAGGTTGATGGTGTTTCGGGCGCAACCATGACTACAAAGGGATTGAATCTCTTTCTAAAAGAAAACTTGCAAAATTATGACTCCTATTTTCAGCAAATTAGGTTGGCACAATAAATGAGTTTTTTAAGCAAAAAATCACAAGAAGTGCTTCAGGATCCATTGGTAAATAATAATCCCATTGCTACACAAGTTTTGGGAATTTGTTCTGCCTTGGCTGTAACGGTGAAAATGGATACAGCCGTTGTGATGACTTTAGCTGTTATTGCGGTTTTGAGTTTAAGTAATCTCATTATTGCTATAATGAGAAAATGGATTCCGGGCAAAGTTCGGATTATTGTTCAGCTGACGATCATTGCTTCCTTGGTGATTTTGACGGATCAAATTTTGAAAGCCTATCTATATGATATTAGTAAACAATTATCCGTATTTGTGGGACTCATTATTACCAATTGTATTGTGATGGGGCGAGCAGAAGCCTTTGCCATGCAGAATCCACCGGGTAAATCTTTTTTGGATGGATTAGGAAATGGCTTGGGTTATGGTTTGATTCTCATTTTAGTCTCTTTCTTTAGAGAACTACTCGGGAGCGGAACAGTTTATGGTATCCAATTGATTCCCCAAGTGGTGTATGATATGGGATACACAAATATGGGGCTCATGAATTTGGCGCCAGGAGCATTTATTATTTTGGGATTGATTGTGTGGGTACAAAGAATCATGTCTGGAATAGAAGAGGAATAGAGCAATGATTGAGCATTATTTATCCTTAGCCGTAAAAGCCATTTTTGTAGAAAATATTTTATTGGCATATTTCCTCGGAATGTGCTCCTTTTTGGCTATAAGCAAAAAAGTGGAAACCTCCATTGGTTTGGGATTTGCCGTGGTATTTGTCCTCACGATTACAGCACCCGTTAATTGGGCCATTCACCATTATTTTCTGCAAGAAGGTGCGTTGGCGTGGGCAGGATATCCAGATGTAGATTTGAGTTATCTCAATTTTATTGCTTTTATTGCCGTCATTGCAGCCATGGTTCAATTGGTTGAAATGATTATGGATCGATTTACGCCAGGATTATACTATTCACTGGGGATTTTCTTGCCATTGATTGCAGTGAATTGTGCTATTTTAGGTGGCAGTTTATTTTTGGTTGAGCGAGATTATAATTTGGCAGAATCGATTGTTTTTGGTTTTGGATCTGGTTTGGGATGGTTTTTGGCAATCGCTTCTATGGCGGCAATTCGATGGAAATTACGCTATTCAAATGTGCCGAAAGGATTAAGAGGCTTGGGAATAACCATGCTATTAACCGGCTTGCTTTCGCTCGCGTTTATGTCATTTTCCGGGATTAATTTGTAATGATTACTGCACTCATAGGCGTTATTGTTTTTACGAGTTTAATCGTCATTTTGGTTGTGATTTTAAATTTCGCTGAGTCCAAACTTTTACCTCAAGGAGAAGTGTCGATTGAAATCAATCAAGACACAGACAAAAAAATTGTCACCCGCCCTGGATCTACATTATTGAATGCGCTTTCAGAAGAAGAGATATTCCTTCCTTCCGCCTGTGGTGGAGGCGGAACTTGTGCCATGTGTAAATGTCAAATATTTGAAGGAGGCGGAGAAATATTACCCACAGAAATAAATCATATTAATCGGAAATCTGCGAGAGATCATTGGCGGCTTGCATGCCAAGTGAAAGTCAAAGAAGATATGAAAATTCAAATTCCCGATGAGATTTTCAGTATAAAAAAATGGGAATGCACCGTTCGTTCAAATAATGGGATGGCCACTTTTATTAAAGAACTTGTCCTTGAGTTACCTAAGGGAGAAAATTTAGATTTCCGAGCTGGCGGATATATACAAATTGATATTCCGGAATTTAAAGGAATACAATTTAAAGATTTTTCCATTGAGAAAGAATACCACCCGGATTGGGATAAATATAAAATTTGGGATTTAGTCGCTCATAATGAGGATTGCGTTGTGCGTGGATATTCTATGGCAAATCATCCAGCAGAAGGCAATATCGTGATGCTCAATGTGCGAATTGCCACACCGCCGCCCCCACTTTGGAATGATGTTCCCCCTGGAATCGGTTCTTCCTATATTTATAATTTAAAGCCAGGTGATAAGGTGATGATTTCTGGACCATTTGGAGAGTTTTTTTCTAAGGAGACTAATAATGAAATGGTCTTTATTGGAGGTGGGGCAGGAATGGCGCCCATGAGAAGTCATATTTTCGATTTACTCAAAACTAAAAAATCTCAACGAAAAATCTCGTTCTATTATGGTGCACGCTCATTAAGAGAAATGTTTTATGATGATGAATTCAAAAAGCTAGCAGAAGAGAATTCTAATTTTTTATATAATGTGGCCTTATCTGAACCCATGGAAGAAGATGAGTGGACAGGCCCAACCGGATTTATTCATCAAGTGCTATTTGATAAATTTTTAAAAGACCATGAAGACCCAACAGAAATTGAATATTATATGTGTGGGCCACCCATGATGATTGATGCTTGCGATAAAATGCTTTATGATTTAGGCGTGGAAAAAGAAATGATCGCTTATGATAAATTTGGATAAAATGTATTATAGATTTCCATTAAAGAAAGCCCAACTATTGTTGGGCTTTTTGATTTTATTCCAAATCTCCTGTCAAAAGGCAGGAACACAAAGTATCACTGGCCGAACCATGGGCACCACTTATGAAATCATATTTGGCGAACAACTGAGTGAGGAGACATTAGGACATTTAGAGAATAGTATTGACTCCATTTTAATAAATATTAATCAAGAAATGTCTGTATATATTTCAGAAAGTAATATTTCCCTATTTAATAAAAAGAGAAATATTTTACCTAGCGAAATACCGAACTCATTCAAAAAAGTAATAGAACGTAGCCTTTTTTGGTTTAAAGAAACGGGCGGTGCTTTTGATATTACTGTAATGCCTTTGGTGAATTTGTGGGGATTTGGAACAAAAGAAAAAATTGAAACACTTCCAGATATAGAAAAGATTCATGTTTTAATGGCATCAATTGGCAGTGATTATATTTCGTTAAATGGAAATTTACTGATAAAAAATAATGTGGACGTTCAAATCGATTTGGGCGCAGTTGCGAAAGGATTTGCTGTTGACGTTATAGCAGAATTTTTAGAACGAAAAGGCGTAAGACATTATTTTGTAGAAATTGGTGGAGAAATTAACTGTGAAGGGAAAAATCGTGAGGGAAAAATCTGGACTATAGGTATCCAAACACCCAAGCGAAATAGCTTAGATTACTCAGTGATTAAAAAAATAAAGTTAAAGAATAGATCAATTGCTACATCGGGTGATTATAAGAATTTTGTAGAGATTAATGGAAAATTTTATTCCCATGCTATCAATCCAAAAACAGGCTACCCAGTTGAGAGCCAAGTTGCATCTGTATCAGTTATCGCTCCCAATTGTATGGATGCGGATGCCCTTGCAACTGGACTTATGATTATGCCTTTATCTGAAGGAAAAATCTTAGTCAAAAAATTTAATGAGATGGATGCAATGTGGATTTTGAGGAATGAAAATGGATTATATAATATTGAAAAGACCAGTGGATTTAATTTTGATTGATTTGTGAAAGACAACCAATCAAAATGTTATTGTGATGACTCTGTATTCTCACATTTCTCGGAATTTCCGTGACATGTGGAGCAGGAACCATCTGCGTTTCCTCCGCACGATCCAGACAATGATTTATCGTTGAAAATAACACCGATAGACAGACCGAAAACGGCAAGCCCCAAAACCAATAATCCGAGTAAAAATTCCATTCCTAAATTTACTAAACATTAATTTTAGAACGATAATTAAAATAAATCTGCTTTCGATTTCATTTATTGGATTCGATAAGATTGAGTAAATTCTATGCTTGATTAAAAAAGGATTAATATGATTCACAAAAAAATGGCAATAATGGCAACTGTTCTATTATCAAATGGTTTGCTTTGGGCTTCTTCTGAAGGGCATGCAGGTCCTCATTTAGATGGCGCACATTTATCCGCATTTTGGATTATTCCATTTGTGGGAATCCTCCTTTCAATCGCGCTTTTTCCTCTTATTGCACCTGAGTTTTGGCATCATCATTTTGGCAAAGTATCTGCTTTTTGGGCAGTCAGTTTACTCATTCCATTTTTATTGAATGAGCAGATTGGATTTTCCACAACAATATATTCATTAATTCATACGGGATTTTTAGAGTATATCCCTTTTATTATCTTACTTTTAGCCTTGTTTACCATCTCAGGCGGTGTGCAATTAAGGGGTTCTTTGATTGGGACTCCAGTTGTCAATGCAGGGATTATTTTGATTGGGACAATTCTTGCCAGTTGGATGGGTACAACTGGTGCTGCCATGTTGCTCATTCGGCCTTTGATACGCGCCAATAAACATAGAAAAAATAAAGTCCACGTTATTGTCTTTTTCATTTTTCTAGTTGCGAACATTGGCGGTTCATTGACCCCTTTAGGAGACCCACCTTTGTTTTTAGGGTTTTTGAAGGGCGTTGATTTCTTTTGGACGACAACCCAAATGATTTTACCTATGATTTTTATGGTTACAATGCTACTCATTATCTTTTTTATTTTAGATACGTATCATTATAAAAATGAGGTTTTAGAACCTATTGATGAAAGCAATGAGAAGTTTGCCTTAAAAGGATCCTTTAATTTGGTATTAATTTTGGGTGTAATTGGCGCTGTTTTGCTCAGTGGATTTTGGCATCCCAACATTCATTTTACAATTTATCATGTAGAGATAGAACTTCAAAATATCGCGAGAGATGTTCTTTTGCTTATTTTAACGTGGTTGAGTTGGACGAAGACATCCAAACGTATTCGAGAAGCCAACGAGTTTACTTGGTTTCCTATCGTAGAAGTAGCGAAGCTTTTTGGTGCCATTTTTATTACCATTATTCCTGCAATCGAAATATTGAAAGCAGGGAAAAATGGTGCCTTAAAAATGGTAGTGGAGCAAGTTTCAACCGAAGGTGGTGAACCCATTAATCGCATGTATTTTTGGTTGACTGGCATTTTATCTAGTTTCTTGGATAATGCGCCAACTTATCTCGTGTTTTTTAATACGGCGGGCGGAGATGCAGATTATTTAATGAACCAAATTCCTAATACTTTATTAGCGATTTCTGCGGGAGCTGTTTTTATGGGAGCCAATACCTATATTGGCAATGCGCCTAATTTTATGGTCAAATCTATTTCTGAAGCCTCTGATATTGAAATGCCCAGTTTCTTTGGATATTTCTTTAAGTATGCCTTGCCGATTTTATTCCCTTTATATCTCTTAACTTCGTATCTCTTTTTCTAAAATGCGACTGAGCAAAGTCACAACAAAAGGTGGCGACAAAGGGATGACTTCTTTAGGCGATGGAAAAAGAGTCTCAAAAAACAGTCCACATATTAAAACCATTGGACTGTTAGATGAGTTAAATGCAAGATTGGGGCACGCCAGTCTAGAAACCCAATCTGGAAATATATTTGACAGCTTAAGATTAGCGCAAAATGATGTTTTTGATTTGAGTGGTGAATTATCTTTAGCCAGTAAGGCAAAGCCTATTTTTCAAAAAGATCGTATTCTGGAAATTGAGTCTGAAATCAAAAAAATGAACCTAAGTCTTCCCCCATTAAAAGAATTTATTTTGCCTGGAGCAGACGAATTATCAGCAAGAATACATCTTGCGAGAACAGCTTGCCGTACAGCAGAATTATCCTTATTCGCTTTAGAGGAAGACCTCAACTTCAGAGAGTGTTTGGGGATATATTTAAATAGATTGTCCGACTATTTATTTGTGATGGCGCGATTTCATGTCACAGGGAATAAACTTAAAGAAGCAGAGTGGAAGCATCAAAAATAATGAATCAATCTAAAGCAAACATTGATTGGCGAGTGGCTGGTGAGATTATATCATCGGCAAATCGAATTCTTCTTTCTACTCACGAAAATCCCGATGGAGACGGCTTGGGTTCAGAATTAGCCATGGCTTCATATTTTAAAAATAGCGGCCAAGACTTTAAGATTATTAATACGTCCAAACTTCCAGTAGAATACGATTATTTAAATACATCCGGTGTTTTCGAAACTTATGATACTCATAAGCATAGCGATTGGATTAAGTCTGTTGATTTAGCGCTTATTTTTGATGTAGGTGATTTTTCTCGCTGTCGTTCTGTTGCTGAAGAAATCACAAAAAATCAAATAAAGATTATGAATATTGATCATCATCCTCATCCTGAAAAAAATGGATTCCATTATCATTATGTTGATTTAAGTGCGGCCGCGACGGGGTGTATGGTTTTTGATTTTTTATTAGCAAACATGAAAACTTCGTTTAACCGAGAAATGTTAACAGGGATTTATACAGCAGTTATGACCGATACGGGATGCTTTCGTCATAGCAATACGGATGAAAAATGTCACCAAATTGCAATTGAATCCATAAAAGTTGGCGTAAATACATCTGAGATTTATCAACGAATTTATGAGAATAGTTCAAAACAACGCATGGCCTTATTAGGTCAAATACTCAGTGATGTCCATTACGAATTGGATGGAACGTTTGCGTGGTTTATTCTTACGCAAAAAATGCTAGAAAATGCGAAAGCTGAAAAATCAGATGTAGATGGTTTTACAGATTTTATTCGAACCATCAAAGGCGTGCAAGTGGCGATGATGATTTTTGAACAGGACACTAAATCTTGCAGAATCAATCTTCGTGGTAAAGGAAAATTTAGTGTTAATGGCATTGCAAAATCAATGGGCGGTGGCGGTCATCGATTGGCAGCCGGTGCTGTTGTGTATGATAGGTTGGATCGTGTCGTAGAAAAAGGAATAAAAATAGCAATGCAATCTATTGAAGAAGAGGCATCATCAAACGCATGAAAATAATTTTAGCAAAAGATGCGGGCTATTGTTTTGGTGTGCGAGAAGCAGTAAAAGTGGCTTATCGGGAATCTGAAAATCATGGAGAAGTTTATATGTTGGGCCATATTGTGCATAACGAAACCGTGGTGGAAGATTTGGAAAAAGTCGGAGCAAAAGTAGTAGAAACCTTGGAGCAAGTGCCAAAAGATAGGCCTGTATTATTCCGCGCACATGGAACTACGCCAGAGATTTGGAGTAAAGCAGATGAAGAAAAATTAAATATTGTTGACGCAACCTGTCCACTTGTGACTGAAATTCATGAAGAAATAAAACAGCTTGAAAAAGAAGGACGACAGACCATCATCATCGGTGACCACGGTCATGATGAGGTTATCGGTATCGCGGCTCAAGTTGATTATCCAATTATTATTTCAAATATTGAAGAAGCAAAAGAATTAAAGAAAATGAAAAGTGCCGGTGTGGTTACCCAGTCCACTCAAATGATTGAGAACGTTCAAGATATTATAAAGGTTTTAATGACAAAAGTATTTGATTTGAGATTTGTCAATACGATTTGTTATCCTACGCGACGAAATCATGAGCAAATAAAAGCTTTAGCAGAAAAATGTGATCTTATGATTGTCATCGGATCTTTTACCAGTGCAAATTCGAAACGATTGACACAATTGGCTTTGGAAAGGAATTCAAAATCTTATCAGGTTACTTGTGCAAAAGACCTCAATATAGATTGGTTTAAAGAAGTGGAAGTTGTGGGAATCTCCGCCGGAGCATCAACGCCAGATTCTATTATAACGAGTGTTACAGAAAAAATTAGAAAAATAGGGAACATAAATAAAGAGGAAGTATTATATGACTAAAAACACATTTGATTTAAAAGTTGGATTAGCCGAAATGCTAAAAGGTGGCGTCATCATGGATGTAACCAATACAGAGCAAGCCAAAATTGCAGAATCGGCAGGAGCTTGTGCTGTGATGGCATTGGAAAGAATTCCGTCTGATATTCGAGAAGATGGAGGGATTGCGCGCATGAGTGATCCTCAAATGATTATTGATATTCAAAAAAATGTTTCAATCCCCGTGATGGCAAAATGTCGGATAGGCCACTTTGCTGAGTCTCAAATCCTTGAAACATTAGAAGTGGATTTTATTGATGAGAGTGAAGTCTTAACGCCAGCGGATGAGCATAATCATATTTGGAAACATGATTCCAAAATTCCATTTGTATGTGGCGCGCGCAATTTAGGCGAAGCCCTTCGACGCATCGGAGAAGGAGCCGCTATGATACGAACCAAGGGAGAAGCGGGTTCAGGAAATATCGTTGAAGCGGTTCGGCACATGCGCACTATTCAAGGGGAAATGAAGCGATTGACCATTTTAAGCAACGAAGAGCTTATGGCAGAAGCAAAAGAAATGGGTGCCCCTTTTCCTTTAGTAGAAACAGTGGCAAAACTGGGCAAACTTCCTGTGCCTAATTTTGCGGCAGGCGGAATTGCAACGCCAGCGGATGCATCCTTGATGATGCAATTAGGCGCAGAATCTGTTTTTGTTGGATCTGGGATTTTTAAAAGTGATGATCCAGAAACGCGAGCAAAAGCAGTGGTTAAAGCAACGACGCATTACCAAGATGCGAAAAAAGTGGCGGAAGCTTCCACTGGATTGAAAAGTGCCATGAAAGGATTAGACATGTCAGAGATACCCGAGGGAGAAAGATTGCAGGAGCGTGGCTGGTAGTGAAGAAAATCGGTGTATTAGCGCTGCAAGGTGATTTTGAAAAGCATCATCAATTGCTGGCTGAATTGGGGCTTGAATCTATTTCGGTCAGAACCCAAGACTGTTTAGAGCGAGTCGAAGGTTTGGTGATTCCAGGTGGAGAATCCACAACCCTCTCCATTTTAATGGAAAGTGATAATTTCGTTTCATCTATTCAATCCTTTGGAAAAACATATCCGATTTTAGGCACATGCGCCGGACTTATTATGATGGCAAAATCTGTTTTAGATCAACGCATAAATCCATTAGGACTATTGGATATTCAAGTGAATCGTAATGCGTACGGACGGCAAATACAATCATCCACAGAATTAATACAAATGCATTGGAAAGATACAATTCATGCTATACCAGCGACAATGATTCGTGCACCAAAAATTGAAAAAGTGGGTGACGATGTTAAAATTTTAGCAGAATGGAATGGCGCTCCTGTGGCGGTTATGGAGGGTCATCATATTGGCATTAATTTTCATCCCGAGTTAAATAAAGTTTCCTTATTTCATGAAATTTTATTCCAGCCAAAAAGTCAAAATTTTCACAAAGCAATTCAGGAAAAAAATGTCAGCTAAATTATTGAAAACTATCCAGTCACCTGCAGATTTAAAAGAATTAAATCTGGACGAACTTCATACAATTTGTGATGAATTGCGCCAACATATTATTGAAACAATTACACAAACGGGTGGGCACCTTGCACCTACATTAGGTGTTATCGAATTGACAGTGGCTTTGCATTATATTTTTGAGGCGCCAAAGGATAAAATTGTCTGGGATGTGGGGCATCAAGCATACGCGCATAAATTATTGACAGGTCGACTTGAGCAATTTCCCACCATTCGTCAATTTAAAGGTTTGAGTGGATTTTTAAAACGCAATGAAAGTGAATATGATGTTTTTGGTGCGGGGCATGCTTCCACATCCATTTCGGCTGGTTTAGGTATTGCGGTTGCTAGAGATCATAATGGGGATAATTTCCGAGTTGCCTCTATTATTGGCGATGGATCAATGTCAGGCGGTTTAGCATTTGAAGGAATTAATAACGCAGGACATCTTCGAAAACAATTGCTTGTGATTTTGAATGACAACGAAATGTCAATCTCACCCAATGTGGGTGCCATGCATCATTATTTGACTCGAATTGTGACCAATCCTGTTTATAACCGAATCCGAGATGAAATATGGAATATTACTGGAAAATTACCGTATGGAAAAAAGATATCAAGATCGGTCATCCGAAAAATTGAAGAAAGTATTAAAAGTCTTTTGGTGCCAGGCATTTTATTTGATGAATTAGGTTTCCGATATATGGGGCCGATTGATGGACATAATTTAGACGAAGTCGTACATACGTTAAATAATATCAAAGACATTAAAACACCGATTCTGCTTCATGTTTTAACCAAAAAAGGAAAAGGCCTAAGTAAAGCTGAAAATGATCCTGTGAATTTCCATGGAGTGAAGCCCAGTGAAAAAAATGAGCCAGTTAAAGAAGAAAAGCCAGTAAGCGCCCCTTCATTTCAATCTGTTTTTGGATATTTAGCTTGCGAGGTGGCACGGAATCAAAATGAAACGGTTTGCATCACCGCGGCCATGCGGGAAGGAACGGGACTGGTTCCTTATGCAAAAGAATTTCCTGATCGTTATTATGATGTGGGGATTGCGGAGGGACATGCGGTTACATTTGCGGGCGGTCTATTGACAGAAAAAGTGCGTCCCATTTTGGCCATATATTCTTCATTTCTGAAGAGAGCTTTTGATCATATGGTGCATGACATCGCGACGCAACATTTACCTGCAATTTTCTGTTTAGATCGTTCTGGACTCGTGGGCGAAGATGGGCCAACCCACCATGGCACTTTGGATATTGCTTATATGCGGTGTATTCAAGATATGGTTGTGAGTGCGCCGAAAAATGGGAATGAGTTTCGACATTTACTTTATACCGCTTTAAATCAATCGAAGAAACCCTTTTCGATCCGCTATCCCAAAAATTCGTCTGTTGAATTTGATGAAAATGGGCAAGCGGAATTATTGCCTATCGGTTCTTGGGAAGTGATGAGCCGTGGTTCAGATATAGCCCTACTTGCCGTTGGACCCTTGGTTTATACCGCTTTGGAGATTGGAAAAACATTAGCAAAAGAAGGCATTCAATGTGAAATAGTGAATTGTCGCTTTATTAAGCCCATGGATACTCAATATCTCGCATCGATTGTGTCTAAATTTTCGAAAGTAATTACGATTGAAGAAGGTAGTATAACTGGCGGATTTGGTGACGGCGTTGCTTCGTGGTTATTGGAAAATAATTATCAAGGTTCATTGAAACGTATTGGATTACCAGATGAATTTATTGAACATGGCTCGAGAGATGAATTGTTGGATCTTGTGGGATTGACCGCAACAAAAATGATGGAAACCATTCGTATGCAATTATCGGATTCAAAATAGGTTCTAAATCTTATTTATAGATTTTAACTACTTTAATCAATGGACACAGATACATGAAAAAAACGAATATGAAACAATTGAATTTGTTTGAAGAAAATAAAAAGCAGTGGAAAAAATCTGTTCAAAAATTGGGTCATCGATCAGCTAATTTTGAAACCTTAAGTGGGGAGAAAGTAGATATATGCTATTTCCCTGAAAGCCCCAATGAAGACTATGTAAATGATTTAGGCTTTCCTGGACAATTCCCTTACACGCGAGGTGTTCACCCAAATTTATATCGAGGACGCCTTTGGACTATGCGTCAATTTGCTGGATTTGGCACGCCAGAGGATACAAATAATCGCTACCATTTACTTTTAAGCAAAGGGCAAACGGGCTTGTCCGTTGCATTTGATATGCCCACCTTAATGGGCTATGATCCAGATCATCCATTTTCTGAAGGGGAAGTGGGGAAATGTGGCGTGAATGTTTCAGCCTTAAAAGATATGGAATCATTATTTGATGGGATTAATTTGGGCGATATCTCTGTTTCTCAAACCATCAACGGTCCAGCTATTATTTTACTCGCTTTTTATATTGCGACAGCGGAGAAGCAAAACGTGCCATTAGATCAGCTTCGAGGCACCATGCAAAATGATATTCTCAAAGAATTCATTGCGCAAAAAGAATGGATTTATCCGCCAAAACCTTCCATGCGAATCATTACCGATATGCTCTCTTTTTGCACGGAACACATGCCACAATTCAATACAATTTCCATTAGCGGTTATCATATTCGTGAAGCAGGATCCACCGCAGCGCAAGAATTGGCTTTTACTTTAGCCGATGGATTTTCTTACGTGGAGCACGGGATAGCAGCGGGATTGAATGTGGATGATTTTGCTCCTCGACTCTCATTCTTTTTTAACTCACATTTAGATTTCTTTGAAGAAATTGCAAAGTTTCGAGCAGCGCGTAGAATTTGGGCAAAACGAATGAAACATAAATATGGCGCGAAAAGTGAACGTTCTTGGAAGTTAAGATTCCATACACAAACGGCAGGATGTAGTCTTACGGCGCAACAACCAGAAATCAATATCGCCCGAACGGGCTTTCAAGGGTTAGCTGCTGTTTTGGGAGGAACCCAAAGTCTCCATACAAATTCCATGGATGAAACGCTGGCGCTTCCCAGCGAAAAAGCCGCAGAAATCGCGTTGCGAACCCAACAGCTTATTGCTTTTGAAACTGGCGTTGCAAATGTGGTGGATCCTTTAGGTGGATCTTGGTTTATTGAGGATTTAACGAATAAAATTGAAGAGAAAGCAGAGGATTATTTTCATCAAATTGATGAATTGGGTGGTGTAATTTCTGCCATAGAAAAGGGGTATTTTCAAAGAGAAATTGCAAAAGCAGCTTCAGATTATCAAGAAAAAATTGACAAAAAAGAACGGATTGTGGTTGGCGTAAATACTTTTGTAAATCAAAATGAAGCCATAGATATTCCGATTTTAGAAATTGGTGCTGAAGCGGAACAAAAACAAACCAAAGCCCTACAAACCTTAAAAGAGAATCGGGACTCTGGTGCAGTTCAATCTTCGTTGGACAAAATACAAAAAGCGTGCGTTGGAACAGAGAACCTCGTTCCCCTTATTGTAGAAGCGGCAAAGGCAGATGCGACCCTTGGCGAAATTGTAGATGCGATGAAAAAAGAATTTGGAGAATGGCAAGAAACAGCCGTTTTTTAAAAAATTATTTAATGACGAAAAAAGGAGTCAATAATGAATTCAAAAAATAAATTTATCCTAGCCATATCGGGCATTGTTGTGGTCTTTGTCTTATGGATTTACTGGGTATCAAATTCGTCTGGCGAAGGCAATCAATCCATGGTTGAGTTTATTTCCGTCGATGATTTGGACGATTATGAAAATGAACGTGTCCGATTGGGTGGACTAATTCAGGATGAATCCATCCGAATCTCTGAAGACAATTTGCTTGATGTCCATTTTATGCTTGAGCAAGGGGATGAGGCCGTCAAAGTTCACTATGGAAAAACCCGCCCTGATTTATTTAAGGATGGGGCAGAAGTGATTGTGGAAGGGATTTATACGGCTGGCATTTTTCAAGCGGATATGCTACAAACCAAATGTGCTTCTCGTTATGAAGGCGATTTACGTGATGAGTCAGATTATAATATGGATGAGGTCGAAATATGATTCCTTTAACAGGCGCAATCTCTCTAAATCTTTCTTTAGCGTTTGGGATTCTTACTTTATTTGTCATAGGGTTTTATATTCGTAACGATGATTTTCGTTTATATCGAACAGGGCAAAGGCTTTCTCTTGTAACGTCGGGATTAAGTTTACTCGCAACGGGCGTATTGACCAATGAATTGATTGCAGGAAATTTTGACTTAGATTATGTGGCGCACTATACTAGCAATGAAACGCCATTTATGTATAAAATTACTGCTTTATGGGCGGGACAATCTGGGTCCATGCTTTTTTGGCTGGCGATCCTTTCTGTCTATGCAATGGTTGCTGTTTTACAAAACAAAGATAAGCATCTGTCACTTATGCCCTGGGTTATTTTTGTTACCACTATTGTTCAATTATTTTTCCTCGCCATGACAAATTTTGTTACGAATCCATTTGAACCTACCAATGCTGATTTTGTGATTATGAACGGAAACGGACTAAATCCCTTGTTGCAAAATCCCACTATGGCCATTCATCCACCCATGTTGTATTTGGGTTATGTTGGATTTACCATTCCTTTTGCATTTGCCTTGGCAGCGCTTATTAAAAGAGATGCGAGCTCTCTGTGGATTAAAACTGTTCGGCGTTGGACTTTAGTGACCTGGCTCTTTTTAGGTATTGGCATTATCCTTGGTGGATGGTGGGCGTATTTAGAATTAGGTTGGGGCGGATACTGGGCTTGGGATCCTGTGGAGAATGCATCCTTTATGCCTTGGCTGACGGGAACCGCATTTGTCCATTCTATTATCATTCAAGAAAAAAAGAATATGCTCAAAATCTGGAATATGATTTTGATTATCGTCACCTTCACGCTGTGCATATTTGGAACTTTCCTCACGCGGTCCGGCGTAATGTCTTCGGTGCATTCTTTTACAGCAAGTGGATTGGGGCCTCTCTTTTTGAGCTTCGTTTTCATCATCATGATTGTCAGTTTTGGGCTCCTTTATTACAGAAGAGCGGACTTCAAATCAGAAAAACGTTTGGAGTCATTTACGTCGAGAGAGAGTGGATTTCTTTTCAATAATGTGGTTTTTGTGGTTTTATGCTTCGCAGTGTTTTGGGGCACAATCTTCCCAGTGATATCAGAAGCAGTTCGGGGGACAAAAATTACGGTGGGAGCTCCATTTTTTAATCAAATCAATATTCCTATTGGCTTGATATTATTATTTTTGACAGGAGTTGGTCCTTTGTTGGCGTGGCGGAATACGAGCAAAGAGAGTTTAATTAAGAATTTTACCAGTCCAATTATTGTGGCATTGCTTACTGGGGGCGTTTTATTTGCATTAAATGTCCGTGGTAATTCTCTGGTCGCTTTATCTTTAGCCAGTTTTGTAGCAACGACAATTCTGATAGAATTTTGGCGTGGAATTAGTGCCCGGACAGGAAAATTTGAAGAATCTGTTTTTACTGCTTTTATTCGACTCATCCAAAAGAACCGTAGCCGTTATGGCGGATATATTACGCATCTTGGTATCGTTTTGATGTTTGTGGGCTTTAGCGGTCACGCATTTGATATTGAAAATGAATGGGGATTAAAAGCAGGAAATCGAGAAACGGTTGGAAATTATGAAGTTGAGTTACTGAAAATTAGCCAGGAAGAACGACCCAATCACTATGCTTATATTGCAGATTTAAATGTGTATCAAAAAGAGGATGGAAAATTTGTCACAGATTTGCATCCAGAAAAACGCATTTATTTCCATCGTGATCCCAATCCAGATAAACGGCAACCTCATAGTGAATTAGATATTTACTCCACGCTTGTTCGTGATATTTACTCTATTTTTACTGGCGTTGATCCTGAGAATAATGTGGGCTATTTCAAAATTATGATTAATCCACTGGTGCAGTGGGTTTGGATTGGCTCTTATCTATTAGTTATTGGAACGGTCATTGCCATGTGGCCTGCCAAAAGGAGAATTGTATGACGTGGAATGACACAATCCTAATCTTTATTATCTTTGTTGCTTCTGCGTGGTATGTGATTCAGCCATTGATGAAAGAGACGGTGCTTAGGCCTGCGGATGAAGATGTTTCACAAGCATTATTGAGACAAAAGATGATGCTCATGGACCAAATTAAAGAATTGGAAATGGATTTTGAAGTGGGGAATATGGATGAAAAAGATTATAAGGAACAACGGAATGCTTTAAAGCGAGACATTTCATCTTTGCTAGAAAGAATGAAGAGCAAGGGAAAATAGCTTTATTAAAATCTGGATCTTTTTATAAAAATTACAATCTATGAAATGAAGAAAACCTTCCCGTTCTTACTCTTATTTTCCGCCTGCTTCCTTTTTAACAAAGAGAATGAACAAAACACAGATTTAACCTTATCTCTTCACTCTGCGGGCGTTACCAGTATAAACCTAAATGTAAGTCCGGAGGATTCATTAAGTTTTTTTACTTTTGAACTCAGCCGAAATGATTCGGTCGTGAAAACTTTATCCATTCAATCGAATACACTTATAAAAGACACAGGGCTTAATCCAAATACAGCCTACACTTACAAAGGCTATTGGATGAATGGAACAAAACGCGTTGGAGAAAGCAATACGCTTAATGTAACGACCATGGATACCACCAGCCATAACTTTACGTGGGAGATAGATACATTGGGAGAATACGGAAGTTATTTGAATGATGTATGGATTGTTGACGAGAATGATATTTGGGTGGTGGGTGCATTATCCATTGATGATTCTACCCTGAATTATGAGGGGCATCTAAATTATAACGCCGCTCATTGGGATGGAAATGAATGGGAATTCAGAAAAGTAATGCAACCAGGAGGGTATGTTATTCCTGTTAGTTGCATCTATTATTTTGATGAGAATGATATTTGGTTTGGACAAGGGGGTTTACCGATTCAATGGAATGGCGATGAATACTATATGTTCATGCCTTCAAACGGGGAACACCCAGGACAACCTACTATTAACGCAATATGGGGCACGTCATCATCCAATATGTATTTTGTTGGAAGAAGGGGTAGCATTGTTCATTATGATGGAACTGAGTTTGTACAGATGGAAAGTGGGACGAATGTAAATTTAAAGAACATTCATGGCTCTGGTGATGGAGAGTTTGTATTTGCAACTGGGTTTACCATTTCAGGGGAAAATGCAGGGCAGACTGTTGCGTTAGAACTTATAGATAATGAATGGCAGACCCTTTATTCATATCACACAACCTGGCCTAATAATGAATCCACCGGTGGAGTTTATGCCTGTTATGTATATGGAGATACCGTATATTTTAACAGAACCGGTGGATTTTGGAAATTTAACTACTTGACAAGAGAATCTACGATTATTCCACCTGAAAATACTGGCGGGTTAAGTGGATTTGGTTTTCAAAAAATAATTGTAGCAAATACTAATGATATTCATTTTATAGCAAATGGGTTTTCATATCTGCACTTTAATGGTGGCAGTTGGTATGTTGACCATAGTGTTAATACTTATTTTTTATCGGAGTGTGTATCAAACAACTTCGACTATGAGGCTAACAGCATAACAATGGTTGGGTACATTACTTTAGGCAAAGGGATTGTGGTTTTGGGCAGACACAAATAGAAAAAAATGGAGGAATAACAATGAGAAACACAATATTTATATGTTTGGCTATTTTGCTACCCTGGCAGCCAGCATTTATGCAGGAGGCCGAAACACACTACCACTTCAAAGACCAGAATATTACTTCGCCATTGTTCAATGGGGATCCGTCAAGTATGGAAGATTACTCTGTAGTATATTCTGTAGAGATTGGAGAATCGGAAGCACCATTCTTGCGTCTATATTTTGGCAATTTAAATTTGGGTAACGAGAGTTATGTGAAGATAACATCCCTTTATGATAATGTTGTGCAGGAACATAATTCTGAAACCTTAACCAGTTGGAGAAATACATCCATATTTTTCAACGGTGATGAATTGTTGGTAGAACTATTTGTTCACAAATATGATACAAATATTCAAATGGTACTGGAAAAACTGTTAGTTGGGGATAGGCTCAGTGACCAATCTGCCCAACTTTCCAGAACAATATGTGGCGAGGACGATAGAGTTTCTTCGGATGATAATGCAGTAGCGAGAATGGTTCCAGTTGGATGCACCGCTTGGATTGCACACAATGGATTGCTCATATCAGCAGGTCATTGCCATTATTTTAGTGGCAATTTTTCAGAAGAGATTATTCAGTTTAATGTGCCATCTTCTTTGGGCGATGGTACGATTCAACACCCTGGCGTAGATGATCAGTATATTATCGGCGACTATGAACACCACAATTACGTATATGGTGAACCACCAGGGATTGATTGGTTAGTATTTAACGTATTCGATAATCCGACCACGGGGTTACAACCCTTAAATGCGCAGGACGCATATTTTGAATTAGAAAGGACCGATATATTTGATGATAATGAAGTAATTCGTATAACAGGCTATGGTGTTGATGGTCCGTCGCCTGATTATGGTAGCAACGATTCTCCGAGAGATGAGGGTAGTCAAACCCAGCAGACCGAATCAGGTGATTTTTATTCCTTATCAGGTACAAGACTCAATTATGTGGTAGACACCCAAGGTGCAAACTCCGGAAGTCCAATAATTAGAGAAAATAGTGGAAAAGCGGTCGGTGTCCATACAGATGGTGGGTGCACCAGTACAGGTGGATATAACTCAGGAACAAGTTTGCTCAATGAGAACTTCTGGGATGCGATTGGTGTAGAGGTAACCGCTACCCTCACAAACAGAAACTTTGAAACAGATGAACTGTTGGAAGATACGTTAGCATTAAAAGAATTAGAAACTGGTACAGAGATAATAGTGAACTCATTGGATGATGAAGAGATACCTATAAGTATAGAACACAGTTATACAGCGAGAACGTTCAATTATGAGATAGACGAACTTCATCACCATAACTGGAATACTAATAAGAGTTACTTGATTAAGTGGGAAAACATTAATATACCCGGAGGTGTCAACAATTTCCCTGTTACGGCATTTTTTCAAAACAAGTTTCAGATATCTGTAACATCTGATTACCCTGTAGAAACGCACCTCCATGACCCCTGGTATTTAGAGAATCCTGAGGCAGACCCGAGCGATTGGATTCAGCCCGATGCGTTTCGACCTTTAAGCGATCAGATTGATGAAAATGGGAACCTTCAGGTGTTTTTGAATCAAGGTCAAATTAATAACCCAAATTCCACCGCCCCCATCTACCGAATAAAAGCACCAGCCATAGGGGAAATAGGGCAAAATGACATATTTATTTTTTCCCATTGGGCACCCCATGAAGGTATAGATTACGGAAATGGCATTAATACACCCTCCTATGATTTGGAAACAGATGTGGTTTTTAAGGATGCCAATGCAGAAGTGACTCCTGTCTATTCATCTGTTTCCGAGCTTCCAAATTATACGTTAACGATCGAACAAGGAACAACACTATCTATTCAATCAGGTACTTCAATACAATTTGCATCTGGTTTTAAAATCATTGTTGAAGGAGAACTGGATTTTCAGGCTACAGCAGAAGCCCCAATAACATTAGAAGGCGTGGCTGATGAAAGATGGGCTGGAATAGAAGTAATGCCAAGTAGTTATTGGAATCCATCACACATCATACTTAAAGATGCAGAAATTGCTATTAAAATGGATAATGTGGAGCCTGCATCTATATTCAGTTGTCAATTTGAAAATTGCGGGACAGGGTTAGAGTTATCTCGAAGCATTTTTACTGTATCAAATAATTCATTTCGTAATTCATTTGGAATACGAGTATATAGTCCCCATGGTATTACGATTGCTGATATAAATAATAATGATTTTAATAATTGTTCAATTGGGGTTATGGCAGATGGAACTGCTACTATTAGAGTAAGCAGAAATGTTTTCTCTCAGGATTCTTATGGAATGGCTTCGATTATAACATCCATCAACTCATATTCAACTAATCGCATTATAAATAATACAATTGTGGGTAATCCGAATCAAACAATGGGAATTGCTCTTTATAGCCCTGACGTCGAAGTAAAGAATAATATCATTATCAATTGTGAAAGAGGAATTACATCAACGTTTCTTCCAACAAATTGTGAAGAAAACCCATTTGTATTGCCTGGTGGCTTTAATGATATATGGGGAAATGAGCTAAACTATTGCAATATTTATCCAACAGAAACAGATGTTTCTGTTGACCCTCTTTTAGATAGCAATAGGCATTTAACAGAAAATAGCCCCTGTATAGATGCGGGCGATCCAGACAGCCCCTTAGACCCAGATGGAACTCAAGCAGACATGGGTGCTTATTATTATGATGCACCTCCACAAGCTCCTGAGAATTTAAGTTCAGCATTTCTATCAGAGCCAGCCTGTCAAAATTGTCATAATGTGTCTTCAGCTGTTGAGCTATCATGGGATGAATTACCCATAACAGATTTATCTTATTATACAATATATCGTGCTGAGAATGAAGGAAATTGTATCCAATGTCATGAAGGGAACAATCATGAACCTTTAGGAGAGAGAAGAGAACTCATGGACGATCCATTTATCTTAGGAAAAGATTGTCCAAATCTTTCAGGTGAAGTAATAGGATTATCAAGAAACAGAATAGAAATAGAGACAGGATGTCGTTCAAGCAATCCAAATACTCGGACAATGACTTTTGAACCTATTTGGGCCTGGAATCAAAATTATTTAATTGATTTTGCAATCAGAGGGAATACTACCTATGCATATTATGTTACTGCGACTGATTGGATAGATCAAGAAGGAGAAGCGTCAGCCTTTACGCTAACTTATGTCCCTGTAATTGAAAGAGCGAAAACTGCGACAGAAATGATTCCAAAAGAATATGCTCTTTTTAGTGCTTATCCCAATCCCTTTAATCCGATTACAAACATAAAGATTGATATTCCTGAAAACAGCTATGTAAAATTAACGGTATTTGATTTATCGGGGAGAGTGGTAACGGAACTATTGAACCAAAATATCACAGCAGGAACGCATCATACTATTTGGAATGGTAAAGATAAAAACGGAAATTCTGTATCTTCAGGTGTTTATCTTTATACGCTTACAGCAAAATCCCAAGAAACGGTGAAATACTTTACAAAATCCAACAAGATGATCTTGTTGAAATAAGGAAAGAACGCCATGTTATTTGTTTCAGATATTCGAAAAACATATTTTTATAGACCTGTTCTCAAATCAGTTTCTTTCTCAGTTCAATTGGGGGAAGTCGTCGGTGTTTTGGGGAAAAATGGTGCAGGGAAATCAACCCTTTTTAGAATAATTTCTGGCATTGCTTCTCTGGATAAAGGCACGGTGAAAGTTGGGGAATCATCTGTAGCATCTGGCAATATACATCCAAGAAAAAAACTCTTTTATATTGGTCATGCACCTGGATTGTATCCCAGTTTATCCGCAGTTGAGAATCTATCTTTAGCCCTATCTTTGAGAAATATAGATGTGAGCGAAACAACGATTCTTGACGCATTAGCAAAAGTGCAACTTTCTAGCCAAGCAGATGATGCGATTAAAATTTATTCCCAAGGTATGCTTCAGCGATTAAAGTTGGCTTTGTGCGATGTGATCCCTTGGACGATTCTCCTAATCGATGAGCCATTTACCGGTTTAGATACGCAAGGTAGAAGTTTGGCAGAAAAAATGATTGATGGATGGAAATCATCTGAAAAATCTATCATGATGGTGGTGCATGATATGGCTTGGGCTATTGAACATTGCTCTCGTATTTTGGTCATCCATGAAGGGGTGATTGGATTAGATAAGCAGACAGAAAATCATGCCGTTGACATTCAAGCGTATTATGATGGACTGATGGTTTGATGCTCATCAAATTATTGAAGAAGGATTTATTGCTGGAGCTTCGTTCGAAGGAAATTGTGATTTCTATGCTCACTTTTGGGGTAACGGTGATTTTGACTTTTGCATTTGCTTTTAATGTCTCGCCAGATCTGATGAATTCTTTTGCTCCGGGATTATTTTGGATTATGATTCTATTTATTTCGGTTTTGGGACTTCAACGCTCTTTTGCGTACGAAAAAGATTTTGATGCGTACAGTTTGATGCTAACAGCGCCTGTAGATCGGGGGCTTATCTTTTTATCGAAATGGATGAGTGGAACGGTCTTTTTACTCATTACAGAATTAGCTGTAGCGATTCCATTTGTTCTTTTTTTGCAATTAGAGTTGGATGTGAATTTATGGAGTTTGTGGGGCATCATTCTTTTGGGTGATTTGGGGATTATGGTCGGAGGGAGTTTAGTTTCTGGATTGGCCATGCGCGCCAAAATGTCCGCCGTTTTGTTGCCGATTCTAATGTTTCCTTTGGTTTCGCCTGTTTTGATTGCAGCGGTAAAAGCGAGCATTGGCATCTTAAATCATCAACCGTATGAAGAATGGCAATTATGGCTTCGGATTATGGGAACGTTTATAGTAATTTTCGCCCTGATTGGATATACACTATTTGATCATATCACAGAGGAATAATGTCATTTTTTAGTCAAAGAAAAAACCAACTATGGTTGGGACTTGCATCCGTGCTGATGCTTATTGATTTATATCTAATCATTTTTGTTACGCCTATTCACCCAGAACAGCAATGGGCTCAACGTATTTTTTATTTTCATGTGCCTTCTGCTTGGACAGGATTTTTAGCTTATTTTATTGTCATGATTGCGGGGATTCTTTTCTTGTGGAAAAAAGATCAAAAGTGGGACAATCTAGGTTTAGCTTCCGCTGAAGTTGGCACGCTGTTTACCGCACTCGTATTGGTGACGGGTCCCATTTGGGCCAAACCCATTTGGGGACAAGCTTGGACTTGGGAACCGCGCCTAACCACAACCCTTATTCTCTTTTTAATTTTTGTGGGATATTTTATGCTTAGGGCATACGGAGGACATCCGGAACGAGTTTCTCGATATGCAGCCGCTTTAGGGATTATTGCGTTTGCAGATGTGCCAATTATTTTCATTTCGGTGAAGTTTTGGTTACCGGAGTTTCAATCTCATCCACAAGTAGAAATGAACAAACAAGCGCCAGAATATCTCTATCCATTTTTATTCTCTTTGTTTGTGTTTACGATTATTTATGTGCTGATGATTCGCTATAGAAGTCATGTATTATCATTAAAAAATGAGGCTTTATCCGAATGAACTATCAATTTTTAGGCTATTTTTTATCTGCATATACTTTGGTTTTGGGAAGTATCATTATTTGGTTTATCATGCAGGTGAAACAGGAAAAGCACTGGCAAAAAATGGAATCTATAAAAGATTAATATAAGGAGTAAGTTTTGGAAAGAAAAATAGTCCACGTTATCGGAACAGGTACAATTGGTGAGCCGCTAATTGGTTTGCTATGTGATTATAAAGAACAGTTGGGCATTGATGAAGTGAGTTTTCATAAAAACAGTGCCCTAAGACGAGATCGGTCAAAAGTCATCGATTTAATTCGTCGTGGTGCTCGTTTATCGGTAGATGAACCATTAATGAAAGATTTTAAAAAACTCAATATGGATCCAGATCTTGAAACGGAAGAAGCGATTAAACGCTCATCTGTTGTTATTGATTGCACGCCTCGTGGTATTGGTCACGCAAATAAGGCAAAGTATTATGAAAAATTTGCTGATACTGTCCGCGGATTTTTAGCCCAAGGCAGTGAAGATGGTTTCGGTAAAAAATATGCTCGTGGGATTAATGATTCAGCATTGAAATCGACAGATAAATTTCTCCAAATCGTTTCGTGTAATACACATAATATTGCGTGTGTTACCAATACCATTGCAATGCACGATGACCCTGAAAATCTTGTTGCAGGAAAATATGTGTGTATTCGTCGGGCAAATGATATCTCTCAAGCGGGAAGTTTTATCCCCGCACCTCAAGTGGGGACACATCCTCATGATTTTCATGGTTCTCATCATGCTGAAGATGCAGCAGGTTTATTTAATACCATGGGCTTGGACTTAGATTTATTTTCTTCTGCCATGAAAGTAAATAGCCAATATATGCACGTATTATGGTTTAATCTTCAAGTGAAAGAGCCGATTACTCTAGAGCAAGTCAAAGAGAAATTGCATAAAAATCCATTTGTTTCTATGACGAGAAAAGATATGACAAGCACGGTTTTTTCTTTTGGTCGTGACCATGGACATTATGGTCGGATTATGAATCAATCGGTAGTGGTTGAACCGTCATTAACCGTGAGGAATGATCATGAGGTTTCAGGATTTTGTTTTACCCCACAGGATGGAAATTCCATTTTTTCCAGTATTTCTGCGGCAGAATGGTTGTTATATCCTCATTCTTATAAAGATAAAACTCAGTGTTTGTCTCATTTGTTTTTTGATATCATTTGAACACTCACGTTTTATCCCTTGTTACGGGACCCTTTCAAGAAAATGCTTTTTTAGCGTGGAACGATTCTGATCCGAACTGTATCATCATAGATCCGGGAGATGACTCGGAAAAAATCATCCAAGAAATCGAGACACACAATTTAAAGCCAATCGCAATCGTGAATACGCATGCCCATTTGGATCATATTGGGGCTGTTGATTCATTAAAAGATCATTATCAAATTCCGTTTTATTTGCACCAAGACGAATCTGATATATTGGAAAATTTCAATATTTCGAGGCAGTTTTATGGTTTGTCTCCTCAAGCTGTTCCCAAGGTGGATTTTTGGTTTGGAGATGAAGAAGAATTGTCTTTTGGTAAAATACAAATTGGATTATTCAAAACACCAGGGCATACACCTGGTGGTACTTGTCTTATTATTGATGGTCATGTTTTTACTGGAGATACTTTATTTCATAGATCTATCGGCAGAACCGATTTGCCTGGTGGCGATTTTGAAACTTTGCATAGCTCATTGAAAAAACTAGTTTTAGAAATCCCTGATACTTTTATTCTTCATCCAGGACATGGCCCAGATACAACCTTAGCCGTTGAAAAGTTAGAAAATCCTTATTTAAAATAATTGAAAGTGTAAATTACTCCTTATGAAAGTTATAGATTATTTAGAAAAAGCGAATAAAACCTTATTTAGCTACGAAATTTTACCTCTCAAGAGAGGAGGACGGATTGATGAAATTTTTGAGTTAGTAGATTTATTAGCTCCATATGAGCCACCTTTTATTGATTTAACTTCCAGATCAGCAGAAGTGTATTATGATGAATTTGACGATGGTTCTCTCAAAAGGCATATCCGAAGAAAACGCCCGGGGACGATTGGGCTCAGTGCCGCGATTAAAAATAGATATAATATCGAAACCGTTCCTCATATCTTGTGTAATGGATTTACAAAAGAAGAAACAGAAGATGCGTTAATTGAACTCAATTATTTGGGCATTGATAATGTTTTGGCTGTCCGAGGAGATGATTTACGAAAAATTCCGAAGCAAGATAAAAGGCCAAGAAATAAATACGCATCAGACTTGGTGGAACAAATCCAAACCCTAAATCGTGGGGAATATTTAGAAGAACTCCAAGAAGCGTATGCAACAAACTTTTGTGTAGGTATAGCAGGATATCCGGAGAAACATTTTGAATCACCAAATTTGGATGCAGATATTGAATATCTTAAGCAAAAAGTGGATAAAGGTGCTGACTATATTGTAACTCAAATGTTTTATGACAATCAAGCTTACTTTACTTTTGTAGAAAAGTGTCGAAGTGCAGGTATTGATATTCCTATCATCCCAGGTTTAAAAATTTTGACACGCGATTTTCATCTCAGGACCATTCCAGCTAATTTTTATGTGGATGTTCCTGAGGCATTGGCAAAACAAATTAAAGGTCAGTCCAAAGAAGATATTGTGCGAGCAGGTAGAGATTGGGCTTTAGCGCAATGCCAAGAATTGGTTGAAGCCAATGTCCCCTGTATTCATTTTTACATTATGTCATCTGGGAAAGAAGTGACAGAAGTTGTTTCGCAATTTTAAGAAAATGGAATCTCACTTATTCATAGCAAAATGTCGCAACGATTGGTCGCACTCTGATTTCAATCTAACGGATTCTCATATTCTCCTTGCTCTCTCAGGTGGTGTGGATTCTATGGTATTGTTTGATGTTTTAAATCAAATGAAAGATGAATTGAATATCAAAGTTTCTTGCGCTCATATCAATCATCATCTTCGGGAAGCATCAGATTTAGATCAAAATTTAGTAGAAAAAATATGTTTAGATCACAAAATTCAACTTTTCACTTTAGCCTTAAATCCTGATCATAAACCAACTGGAGAAAGTGTGGAAGCTTGGGGAAGAAGGAAACGATATACTTTTTTGCAAGAGATACTTCGAGATATTGATGGAGATTGGATCGCGACCGCTCACCATGGAGATGACCAAATCGAAACCATGCTCATGCATTTGAGTCAGGGGGCAGGACCACTTGGATTAAATGGCATTGGGAAAAAACAAGGACAAATTATCCGTCCATTTTTATCTTTTTCAAAGAAAGAAATTTATGCTTATGCAAAGGAAAATCATATAGCCTTCCGAGAAGATGAGACAAATTTAGATTTACATCATCCTCGAAATTATTTGCGCGCAAAAGTAGTAGAACCACTAAAAACGCTTACGCCAGATTTGGTGAGTCAGTTTCAAACTTCTGCTCAACTATTTTCAAAACACAATGAAACCTTAGATTTTTTTATTCAAAATAGCATATCTCAGTTGGATATTGACTGTGATTCAGATTTTGTCATATTGGATAAAAAGTCCTTGGGCAAATTTCCATTATTAGCTCAATCCATGATCATTCGACATTTAGCTCAAAATAATGAGATAATGTGGCGAAAGCATCATTGGGTCGATTTGGAATTGTTTTTGAGTAAGGACAAAACGGGTGCTATTTTAAATTTACCAAATGGAGCACAGATATTGGACAATCGCTTACAGTTGAAAATTCGAATAAAAAAACATATCGCGTTAAATGCAATCGATATTTCTCTTGGCGAGAAAGTTGATAATAAATCATTTTCTGTTCAGATTAAACCATTGGAAACCATTCCAGTCAAAAAACACAATTCAAATTTAGAATTTATTGATGCGAAAGCAATAAAGGGGAAAGCCTTAAAGATTAGGCCTTGGATTTTTGGAGATCGATTTCAACCATTGGGCATGATGGGCACACAAAAAATGAGTGATTTTTTGGGCAAGCGAAAAGTAGATCAATTTGAGAAAGAGACTCAGTGTGTGATGACAGCTGATGATAATATAATTTGGGTTTGTGGACGACAAATCAGCCATAAGGCTCGTATCAAATCATCAACAAAAAAAGCAGTATCCCTACAATTTAATTGGAAATAAAAAATGGAACTTCATGGAAATCAATTAACTGAACTTATCTCAGCAGAAAGAATACAAAACCGTATTGATACTTTAGGTGAGGAAATTTCTGAAAAATTTAAAGGAGAAATTCCCATCCTAATTGGCGTGTTAAATGGAAGTTTTGTTTTTCTCGCTGATTTGATGCGTGCGATTACAATTAATTGTGAAATGGATTTTATCAAAGTACAGAGTTATTCTGGCACTGAATCGACAGGTACTGTACATTTATTAAAAGATGTTTCGGCTGATATCACAAATCGACATGTTATATTAGTAGAAGATATCATTGATTCAGGTTTAACCATAAAGTTTTTGAGAGATAGATTTTTAGCTTCTAACCCAGCCTCACTTAGTGTTGCTTCATTTTTATTGAAGCCAACCATTGCTAATTTAAACTTTAAAATAGATTTTGTAGGGTTTGAAATTCCGCCTGAATTCGTCGTAGGCTATGGGCTGGATTATGACCAAAAATTAAGACATTTGAAAGGAATATACCGTTTGGAACAATAATTGGAACGGATAGTAAAAAATATTTATGAATAAGAACCAACAGACAAATAAGAAAAAATCAAATCGCAACAAATTGCCAAATCCAAAAAAGGGTAAACCCTCCAAAGATCAATTTCAATGGCAAAGAGCCGGAAAAACATCTATGGTTTGGATGGCAATTTTAGCGCTTGCTTTATTTCTATCAGGTCAATTTTCAGACTCATCCCGCGCAGAAATTGAAATTGATTATTTCCAATATCGAGAAATGTTAACGGAAGGTGCGATTGGGGAAGCGACTATTATTGGTCGAGAATTCCATGCAGAACTAAAAGCGCCACAGAGTATTATCACACCAGCGGGAGAGATTCCAAATGTTTCACACATTGTTCTCATGCTTCCTTTTATTGATAGGGAAGTGATGGATGAGTGGGATAAAACAGATATGGAGTATAGTTTTAAAGAAGAGACTTTAGATTGGACAGGCTATTTACTCAATATGTTTCCATGGTTATTATTAATCGGATTCTGGATTTTTATGCTTCGTAGAATGCAAGGTGGCGCTGGTGGTGTTAAAGGTATTTTTAATTTTGGCAAAAGTCGAGCATCTTTGTGGACAACAGAAAAACGGCGGGTGACTTTTAAAGACGTGGCGGGATGTGTTGAAGCAAAAGAAGAATTGAAAGAAGTAATTGATTTTTTGAAGAGTCCGAAACGATTTCAAAAATTAGGGGCTAAAGCGCCAAAAGGAGCTCTATTGGTTGGGGCTCCCGGTACGGGTAAAACTTTACTTGCCCGTGCAATTGCAGGAGAAGCATCTGTGCCTTTTTACAGTTTAAGTGGGGCAGATTTTGTAGAAATGTTTGTTGGGGTTGGGGCATCTCGTGTGCGTGACTTATTTGAACAAGCGAAAAAGAGTGAGCCTTGTATTATTTTTATTGATGAATTGGATGCAGTTGGTCGTCAACGTGGTGCTGGTATTGGGGGTGGACACGATGAAAGAGAGCAGACGCTAAATGCACTTTTAGTCGAAATGGATGGATTTGATAATGAGCAAAATGTGGTTGTAATTGCGGCAACAAATCGTCCAGACGTTTTGGATAAAGCGCTTTTAAGGCCAGGACGTTTTGATAGACAAATTGTGGTTGACGCGCCGGATTTTAAAGGCCGATTGGATATTCTTAAAATACATGTGAAAAAAATTGTCGTTAATCATCGACGGGTAAATTTAGAACTATTGGCAAAAGGAACCCCTGGAATGGTTGGTGCCGATCTTGAAAATATCGTCAATGAAGCGGCGTTGCTTGCTGCGAGGAAGAAGAAAAAATCAGTTGATATGGATGATTTTGAAGATGCAAAAGATAAAGTCATGATGGGTGTCCAGCGACGCAGTATGGTTCTAACTGATGAAGAAAAAGAAGTGACCGCTTATCATGAAGCGGGTCACGCTCTAGTGGCGGCAAAAACTGAGGGAGCGGACCCGGTGCATAAAGTGACCATTATTCCTCGAGGACGTGCACTGGGATTAACCCTACAAGTCCCTATCGATGAAAGACATGGATATACGCGTAAATATATTGAAGGTCGCTTAGGTATTTTGTTGGGTGGCCGTGCGGCAGAAGTTCTCATATTTAATGAAATGACGACGGGCGCTGGGAATGATATTGAGCAAGCAAGTAATATCGCTCGTAAAATGGTGACCGAGTGGGGGATGAGCGATTTGTTAGGCCCTATGACATTTGGGAAAAAGGATGAGGAGATTTTCCTTGGAAGAGAAATTCAATCTCATCGAGATTATAGTGAAGTAACAGCGCGTATGATTGATGAAGAAGTGTCAAGAATCGTTCGAAAGGCGCAGAAACAAGCCCAAACTGTTTTGAAAGATAATGTGGAAATATTGGAAAGAATGGCTAAAGAACTGTTGAAATATGAAACCATATCTTCTGATGATATTGCGAAAATTCTTGAAGGAAAAACACTGACTAGACCTTTGAATGGCACGCCAGTAAAGAAAAAAAAGAGACGAAAGCCTCAAGATAAAAAACCACGTTCAATTAAGCCTAACGAAAAAAAATCTGAGACAGAAAATAATATAAAATCTGAATAATGAACTCCCCGAAAATAGAGGCATTTCATCAATGGTGTGGAAACACGAAACGCCAAACCTTAATCATGGGGATTGTAAATGTCACACCAGATTCATTTAGTGATGGAGGACTATTTTTATCAAGGGATAAAGCCGTTTCTCACGGAATGCAATTAATTCAAGATGGTGCAGATATTTTGGATATTGGGGGAGAAAGCACTCGCCCCAACGCAACGCCAGTTTCTTTAGAAGAAGAATTATCTCGGGTCATTCCCGTCATTGAATCTCTTAGAGAAAAAACGGATGGGCTTATTTCAATCGATACGACAAAATCACAAGTAGCGGACAAAGCACTTCAAGCGGGCGCGGATATTGTCAATGATATTTCGGGTCTTACTTTTGATCAAAATATGATGATCACCATAGCAAAATGGAATGTCCCGATTATTATCATGCATATCAAAGGCACGCCTCAAAATATGCAGAAAAATCCTCATTATAAAAATGTGATGGAAGAAATAATTCAATTCCTTTCTGACCGCGTTGATGCCGCTATTACTGCTGGCATTTCACGAGATAAAATTATTTTAGATCCAGGCATTGGATTTGGTAAAACGGTGGACGATAATTTCAAATTATTGAATCACTTAGGGAAAATTTGTGATTTGGGTTTCCCCGTTTTGTTAGGGCCTAGTCGTAAAGCATTTATAGGAGAAACGCTTAATCTGCCGCCGAACCAAAGAGAGGAAGGAACAGCCGCAGCTGTGACTGCTGGGATCCTCAATGGTGCTCGTTTATTTCGCGTTCATGATGTAAAAGCTATGAAGCGTGTCGCCACCATTTCAGATAAAATTACCGAGGCGGCCTAAAATGACATTGTTCAAAATTGGGTTTTTGTCCATTACGATTATTGATGCCATTGATTTACTTTTGGTTTCTTGGATTTTTTATAAAGTGTACCAGTATTTTAAAGACACAAGAGCTGGACAGATGTTAATTGGATTAATTATTTTGCTCATTTCATCTTTTGTTTTTAATACGTTTGGCCTCAGCGCAATGTCTTGGTTAGTGAACCAATTTCAAACAGTTTGGGTTGTGGCCTTCGTTATTTTATTTCAGCCTGAAATTCGAAGATTGCTTATTTATGTAGGCCAAACACGCTTTTTTAGAACGATATTTCGTGTAGGCTCTCCCCGTTCATTGGAAGCGATTGTTGAGGCGTGTTTTCAATTGGTTGAAAAAAAATGGGGCGCATTAATTGTCATCCAAAGAGAAACAGGACTCCGTGCTTACAAAGAATCTGGTGTTTTGATGAAGGCAGAAATATCCGCACCTTTATTGGTTAGTATTTTTAATCCTACTGCTCCTTTGCATGATGGCGCAGTCATTATCCGAAATACCTTAATTGAATCAGCGGGAAGCATTTTGCCCTTAACTGAAAGCACCATGATTGACCCAGAAATGGGAACGCGACATCGAGCCGCCTTAGGTTTAACAGAAGAAGGCGATGCTATCGTTTTGGTCGTTTCTGAAGAAAGAGGAAAAGTAGCTGCTTCAGAAAATGGTCGATTCATCCATTTGGATATGGATGAAATGGCATTGAGACGATATTTAAATGATCGCTTATTTATTTCTTCTGGAGAATAGTTTTTTTGGGTATTAATTTGGCGGACAATAGTCTCGTCCTTCAAGCTGTCTGTTTAAGTTATAGAGTTCACTCCTTAATGAATGTGGTTATAGGGAAAAATAAATTATGAAAAGTATTTTAATAGTTGAATTCAAGGCTTTACAAATAAAAGGAAATAAATAAAGTGAATAATTATCCTGCAACATTAACAATCGAGTACCCGGAAAATGCAAATAGACTTACTGTATTTTTTCGGTTATTTATGGCGATCCCAATTATGGTAATTTTGGGATTATTATCGTACCATGGCTATAATAGCGAACAAGTTCCTGAGGAATCTTATTGGGTAGGAATTCTGGTTGTACCGACTCTTTTAATGATTGTTTTTCGAAGAAAATATCCCAGATGGTGGTTTGATTGGAATGTGCAACTCACAAAATTTTCTATCCGAGTTGCATCTTATATATTATTATTGCGCCATGAGTATCCTTCTACAGATGAAGAACAAGCTGTCCATGTGCAAATTGATTATCCGGATGTAGAGAAAGATTTAAATCGTTGGCTACCTCTTATTAAATGGTTATTTATTCTTCCTCATATTTTTGTACTTTGTTTTATTATGATTGGGGTTTTGTTATGTACCATTCTTGCTTGGTTTATTGTTTTGGTTTCCGGGAAATACCCCAAAAGCATGTTTGATTTTGTAGTAGGAAGTTTGAGGTGGACTTTGAGGGTACAAGCGTATGCATTATTATTAATTACCGATCAATATCCACCATTCAGTCTAAGCGAATGAAGCGTCAATTCATTGGAGTTGGTGTGGGCATTGGCACCAGTATTGGTATCACAATTGGATCGGTCGTTGGTTCAATCAAGGGAGATGTGGGTTTTTGGATTTTGATGGGTGTAGCATTTGGGCCATCATTTGGAGTTATAGCTGCAATTATTTATGGTAATTTGAAAAATGAAGATTAAAAATTGGAATTAAGATGGTAGTTAATAGGTGGCTGATATTATTTATCCTGGTAAATATGGCAAATGGTAATACAATACCAAATGGATTTGGACTCCACCGCAGTGGCAAATATGGTTGCGATAGAATACGATGCGGGGATGTACCTTTATCGAATTACTGCCCTCCAACAAAACGGCGGACAAGCTGGAGATTATACTTCGGTTAAAAAGATGGTTTTGTTGAAATAAACCTAATAGCAATCAATCTAAAAAAGGGATGGCTTTGCTGTCCCTTTTTATAGGGTAAAACATAATGTATATGCCTAAAGCTTTCGCAAGGTAGAAGATATAATTGTGAATTGTTTTTATTCCTCATTTTTCAATTATCAATTATCCAATATCCATTCTAAATTAGAGGATGAATATCAGTGATTTAAAAGAGCAATTTCAAGCCTCCGAAACAAAATATAAAGAACTTCGGGGGTATCTTTGACTTAGATGTAAATCGTCAGAAAATAGCATCGCTAAAGAAAAAATCTGTGGCACCAGATTTTTGGAATAATAATCAAAAAGCATCACTTATATTAAAACAGATAGCCCGTTTGGAAAAAGAAATTAATCTTTGGACAGATATGGAACGCCGTCATGGTGATGTTGAGATTTTGTTTGAATTTGCCGAAGAGGGAGAAGCAAGTTTAGATGAAATAAAAACAGATTTATCTTCCTATCAAAAAATCGTAGATGATATCGAATTAAAAATGATTCTCGGTAAAAAGGAAGATGCGCAAAATGCGATTATAACGATTCACCCCGGAGCAGGCGGGACAGAAAGTCAAGATTGGGCAGAAATGCTTTATCGAATGTATTCTCGATGGGTTGAACAAAAAGAGTTTAAAATGGAAGTTTTAGATTTACAGCCTGGGGACGAAGCAGGGTTGAAAGATGTGACGTTTGAAGTCAAGGGTGATTTTGCATACGGCATGGCAAAAGCAGAGGCGGGTGTGCATCGCATGGTTCGAATTTCCCCCTTTGATTCCAACAGTAGGCGGCACACGTCTTTTGCGTCTGTATTTGTGTATCCAGCCGTTGATGATACCATCGAAATTGAGATTAATGCTCAAGATATTCGCATCGATACGTACCGCGCCAGTGGAGCAGGTGGCCAACATGTAAATAGAACAGATTCTGCGGTTCGGATTACGCACAATCCAACAGGCATTGTGGCAACATGCCAAAATCAACGATCTCAGCACAAGAATAAAAGTCAAGCGATGAAAGTTTTGAAAGCAAGATTGTATCAACATGAGCTTGAAAAAGAACGAGAAAAAAATAAAGAATTAGAAGACCAAAAAATGGAAATTGGTTTTGGAAGCCAAATCCGGTCTTATGTTTTTCATCCTTATAATATGGTGAAAGACCATCGAACAAAAGAAGAAACAGGAAATGTGCAAGCGGTAATGGATGGCGATATTGATCCATTTATTCGCGCCTATTTATTAAGTAATATGAAACCCAATACAATAAAGGTTGATTAATTAAAATGTCAGAACAACAAAAAAGTCTTCAGCAAATCATGGATTTTCGTTTAGAGAAACTCCAAAAACTCAAAGATGCTGGTGTAAATCCTTACCCACATCAATTTAAACCCACTCATTCGAGCCAAGAAATTTTAGGGAATTATGAAACCTTAGAGAATAAAACGGTTGTAGTGGCGGGAAGAATCATGGCTTTGCGTAAAATGGGAAAAGCGTCCTTTACTCATATCATGGATGGAGCAGGGCGGATTCAAGCTTATATTCGCAGAGATGATATCGGTGAAGATCAATACAATCATTTTAAATTATTAGATATTGGAGATTTTATTGGTATTGAAGGATATGTATTTACCACAAAAATGGGCGAGATATCTATTCATGCAGATAAAATAACCGTATTGGCAAAAAGCATTCGTCCCTTGCCTGTCGTCAAAGAGAAAGACGGAGAAACTTTTGACGCCTTTTCGGATAAAGAACAACGGTATCGAAATCGTCATTTAGATTTGATCGTAAATCCAGAAGTGAGAGAAACGTTTATCAAACGAACAAAAATTATCAATGCCATCCGCTCTTATTTGGATGGACGCGATTTTCTTGAAGTAGAAACGCCGGTCTTACAGCCTCTGTATGGTGGAGCAAATGCACGACCATTTGTTACTCACCACAATTCGCTTGATCAAACATTTTATCTTCGGATTGCGGATGAACTCTATCTAAAACGACTCATTATTGGTGGATTCGAAAAAGTCTATGAAATTGGAAAAGATTTTAGAAACGAGGGAATGGATCGAAGTCATAACCCAGAGTTCACCATGTTGGAATATTATGAAGCGTATGCCGACTATACCGACACTATGGCTTTGATTGAAGATATGATTCAGACCGTAGCAAAAGGTGTGGATGCGACGCAAATCACTTGGGGAGATATGGAGATTGATTTATCAAAACCCTTTGCCAAAAAGCCATACTTTGAATTGTTAAAAGAAGCGACAGGTCGTGATTTATCCAAAGCCAGTTTGGAGGAGCTTAAAACGATATTTGATGAATTAAAAATCGAAATTCCTGCGAATGTAAATGTTCCACAAATGTTAGGAACATTGATGGATGATTTGGTTGAACCAAGCTTGATTCAGCCCACATTTGTCATTGATTACCCAAAGGAAGTTTCACCTTTAGCCAAACTTCACCGCAATGGGGATGAATCCCTTGTGGAACGATTTGAGCTCATTATTGGGGGATCCGAATTTGCCAATTCTTTTTCTGAACTAAATGATCCCATTGATCAGCGTCAGCGATTGGAAGCCCAAGCGGCCTTGCGAGAGGCAGGTGATGAAGAAGCTCAGCCTGTGGATGAAAATTTTCTTCAAGCCATGGAATGCGGTATGCCACCCACAGGTGGCGTTGGCTTAGGCGTGGATCGGCTTGTCATGTTGTTAACGGGGAATCGCTGGATTCGGGACGTTCTCTTATTCCCCGCACTTCGTTCAGAATAAAAAAGCGTGGCGTAAATGAAACTCAGTACGCGCATTGCCCTTCGCTATCTGAAGTCTTCTCACCAGGGCAGTTTTTCGTCATACGCGAGTCGATTGGCTGTTATCGGTTTAGGAATCGGGATTGCTTCTCTGCTAATCACCATTAGCATCATGGATGGCTTTGAGCAAACCGTATCTGAAAAAATTGCCACCTTTGATTCTCATGTTCGTATTACTCAGTTTATGGATCGAACAATTCGGATGCCTGATGCGAAGATGGATTCTATATTTCAAAATGCGCCCGTTGAATTTGAGCATAGTGCATTCATTCAAAAACCGGCTTTGATTCGAAAAAAACAGGCCGCAGAAGGTGTGATTGTTGAGGGCGTCAATTGGATTTCAAGTGATTTTGCCATTGAAGGTGAAATGCCGTTCCCAGATAAAATTGATTTACACGGGCAAGAGATTTGGATGGGGACATCCTTAGCCGATATCTTGGGAATAAAACTTGGTGACAAAATTATTTTAGCAGATTTGCAATCATTCAGCGATCCAAGTGCCAAAAGGACCATGAAATCTTTTGAGCTTGTTGGATTATTTCATTCAGGCTTACAAGAATATGACAAGACCTTGGTTTTTATTTCGATTCCAGATGCTCAAAAATTATTTAATATGAGAGACCAAATTTCAGGTTACAAAATATCTTTAAATGATAGGAAGGCCTTTGCTTTGATTCCCTATTTGCGCGAAAAAGTTTCTTATCCGTATTATTTTGTAACGTGGCGAGAAAAGCATCAAGTTTTATTTGATTGGATTGACATTCAAAAATGGCCGATACTCATTAATTTTGGTCTAATTGCTCTCGTGGGCATCGTGAACATCATTTCTGCTTTGGCCATGATTATTGTTGAGAAATCAGGGCAAGTTGGCATCCTGATGTCCCAAGGCATGACGATTAAACATATCCGAAAAATATTCAGAATTCAAGGTGCGGTGATTGGTTTTGCTGGCGTTATTTTGGGTCTATTTATTGCAGGAATAGTTATATTAATACAAGTTAAAACCCAATTGATTTCTTTGCCTGAAAATATTTATTTCATGGATCATATTCCTATTTCCATCAGATTAATGCCCATATTGATCTTGAGCATTTCTGTGGTCATTATTTCACTATTGGCATCTTTTTGGCCCGCAGGTAAAGTGAGCCAAATCCAACCCGCAAAAGTCTTGTCATACGAATGAATTATATTACGCTCATCGCACAAAAATTTCTTTCAGGAAGGAAAGGACCCGGCAAATTCACTGGGATTATTTCTATGATTGGCATGGCGGTTGGCAGTTTTGCGATGATCGTTTCGTTAGCTGTGATGAATGGATTTGAGTCCCGTGTTTCAGATCGATTACGAGGATTTGATGGTGATATTCGCATCCTTGGAAAAATTGATTCAAAGATTGTGGAGCAAATCCAAAGCCTAAATAACGTGCAATCTGTCATGCCATTTATTGAAAGAAAAGGCATTATTTCGTCCCAGGATGGGCAAGAAGTGATTGTCTATAAAGCCATGGATTTGGAAAAAATGCATGATGTTTATGACATTTATTTTGAGAAAGAATTGGAAGCTGGCTCAGGTATATTCGTGGGAAAAGCTTTAGCCTATCGTATGGGCTTTTCTCTAGGCGATCCTGTGGAATTGATGAGTCCATTGGATATGTCCTTTACATTAGGACTTCCGCCTAAAATAAAAAAAGAAATTACAGGTACATTTCAATCACAAGTTTTAGATTATGATGAGCAGATTGTATTTATTCCTATTGAAATTGGGCAGAAATTATTTAAACGAATAAAAGGTTATACTGGTATCGATATTCGAGCTAAATCGGGACAAGACATTGAGAGGCTCTCGAAAAGTATTTCAAATGTTATTGGAGAAAATTTTAGAGTACTGACATGGAAAGAACAGCATAGCACGCTTGTTCAGGCAATGGCGTTGGAGCGATTTTTAGCCATAATAATCTTAAGCCTTATTATTGTGGTTGCTGGGTTTAATTTAGCCTCGACACTGAGTTTGGTCACTATTCAAAAAATTCATGAAATTGGCATCCTGCAAGCGATTGGCACACCCAAAAAAGCCTTAAGAGATATCTTGATAAGACAAGGCTTTATCTTGGGTGGGAAAGGGACATTATTCGGGATTTTAGCTGGAATTATCTTAGTTGGCATTCAAAGAAAAATGGGAATAATTCCTCTTCCTTCTGATATCTATTTTATTGATAAATTACCCATGGAGTTAAGCCTATGGAATTTGCTGGTGATTCCCATTATTTCATTCGGCATTATATACATTGCCTCTTTCATCGCGAGTCGAAAGGCAAGTGAAATTGACCCAAAAACAGCCTTAACGTGGAACAAATGATTTTAGAAGCAAAAAATATTAATAAAACCTATGAAAATGGAGAGAATACGCTCTGCGTTTTGGATGAGCTTAATCTTACCGTAGATAAAAGTGAGATCATTACGATTATGGGAGAATCAGGTTCAGGGAAATCTACACTTTTAAATATTCTGGGCACTTTGGATCATCCTGACAAAGGAGAGGTTTATATTCAGGGAAAAAATGTGACAACTCTTCCAGAAATAGAATTAGCAGAATTGCGAAATTGTCATATTGGATTTGTATTCCAGTTTCATCATTTATTACCGGAATTCACTGCGTATGAGAATATATTAATGCCTGCCATGATTTCAGGAAATGAAGCAGAAAAAAGAAAAGAAGTGGATGACTTATTAGCTTTTGTAGATTTGGGCAATCGAAAAAATCATTTACCATCTGAACTTTCTGGCGGAGAACGATTGCGAATCGCTGTATTACGATCCATGATTAATCGTCCTGAAGTGATATTGGCTGATGAGCCTACGGGAAATTTAGATGCAAAAAATGCGAAGAAAATGATAGATCTATTTCATAAAATCAATCAAGAATATGAACAATCAATTGTGATTACGACTCACAGTCAAGAGGTAGGCGCCATTGGTCATCGACAATTTGATTTAATGAATGGAAAATTGCAGGGCAAAGGATAAAAATTTATGAAAGATAAATATTCAAAACGCGTTCAGTCAATCATGAAACTTGCAAAAGAAGAGGCGATTCGTTTGGGGCATTCTTATGTAGGAAGTGAACATTTATTATTGGGATTATTAAATGAGACTGAAGGTTTTTCTGCCCATATATTTGATATATATGATTGTGATCCAGATGAAATGATTGCCATGATTGAGGATATGATAAAATCTTCAGGCGGCACCATGACTTTAGGGCATTTGCCTCTCACGCGACGATCTGAGCGTATTTTAAGAAATGCTTTTAACGAGGCGGCTGGAGACGGAAAGTCTTGTGCGGATGATGAACATCTATTGATAGCGATCTTGATGGAAAAAGAAGGCATCGCATATCATGTTTTGGATACCTTCGGTTTAGATACAAAAACAGTAAAAGAATTATTAGCTTCAACAGATTTTGGAACGCCTATAAATACGAAATCACAGCAAGAAAAAGGTGAAAAAAGTCAAACGCCGACTTTAGATCATTTTTCAAGAGACATTACGGAATTAGCCAGAAAAGGTAAGTTGGATTCTGTAATTGGGCGAGAAACCGAGATTGAACGTGTTGCTCAGATTCTTACACGTCGCAAAAAAAACAATCCAGTATTAATTGGTGAGCCAGGCGTGGGGAAGACAGCCATCATCGAAGGTTTAGCACAAAGAATTATACGCAAGACAGTTCCCCGCGTGCTTCATAATCAACGAATTCTATCGCTAGATTTAGCTTCAATTGTAGCTGGCACAAAATACCGAGGTCAATTTGAAGAACGGATGAAGGCCATTATGCAGGAAATGGAATCAAGCGCTAATTTGATTGTCTTTATAGATGAGCTTCATACAATTGTTGGCGCTGGTGGTGCATCTGGCACTTTGGATGCATCCAATATGTTTAAGCCTGCCTTAGCTCGAGGTGATATCCATTGTATTGGAGCAACTACTTTAGATGAATATCGTAAACATATCGAAAAAGATGGTGCTTTAGATCGCAGGTTCCAAAAAATTATTATTGCCCCACCTTCGATCGAAGAATCCATCAATATTTTGCATGGCTTAAAATCGTCTTATGAAGAACACCATCACGTAAAATATTCTGATGAAGCCATTGAAGCTTGCGTGACTCTTTCTGACCGATATATATTGGATAAATTCCTACCAGATAAAGCCATTGACGTCATGGATGAGTCCGGTTCCAGGACGAATATGTTTAATTTGAAAGTGCCAGATTCTATCATAGAAATTGAAAAGTCTCTGGAAAGTGTTAGAACAAAAAAAGAAGAAAAAGTTGCTTCACAACTATTTGAAGAAGCAGCCCTTTTGAGAGACCAAGAAAGACAATATATTCAAAAATTGCAAGAGACTCAAAAGGAATGGGATAAGAATATTGGGGATGAATCAATTCAAATTACCGATGAGCAAATCGCTGATGTTGTGGCGATGATTACGGGCATTCCAGTTCAAAAAGTGGCCCAATCTGAAAGTCATAAACTATTGAAAATGAGCGCCAAGCTCAAAAAGTCAATTGTGGGACAAAATGAAGCTGTATCATCTGTAACACGCTCCATTCAGAGGGCAAGGACAGGATTAAAAAGTCCCAATCGGCCCATTGGTGTGTTTTTATTTTTAGGCCCAACAGGTGTTGGGAAAACTGAGTTAGCTAAGATTTTAGCGAAGTATCTTTTCTCGCAAGACCATTCATTAATTAAAATTGATATGTCAGAGTATTCTGAGCGTTTTTCCTTATCGCGGTTGATTGGTGCACCCCCGGGATATGTGGGTTATGATGAAGGTGGTGAATTGACAGAAAGAGTCAGACGAAATCCCTATTCTGTTGTGCTATTTGATGAGATAGAAAAAGCACATATTGATTTATTTAATATTCTCTTACAGGTATTTGATGAGGGCGTTTTAACGGATAGTTTAGGACGAAAAATAGATTTCAAAAATACGATTATTATTATGACTTCAAATATGGGCTCAAGAGAATATAATGGCTCAGGTTTTGGCTTTGGCGAGCAAAATAGTAAGAAAAATTATGACAAAGTTAAAAAGCAAGTAATGGAAAAAGTAACAAATACATTTTCGCCTGAACTTATCAATCGAATTGATGAAACAATTGTGTTTAAATCCCTAGATGAGGAGAGTATCCTTAAAATTATTGATTTGCAGTTGAAAGACCTTGTTACAAATTTACATGCTCAGAATATTCAATTTTTCATGTCCGTGCCAGCCAAAAAATTATTGCTCAAAAAAGGATTTGATGAGCAATATGGCGTCCGTCCGCTCCGCAGGGAAATTCAACTCTCCCTTGAAGATAAAATCTCCGAGCTAATTTTAGAAAATAAAATTGCATCCGGCGATAAAATCAAAGTTTCAGTAAAATCAAAAGCATTCGTTTTTTCAGTGACGCAAAGCAAAAGTAAGAAAAAAACAATGTCCTAATATCTTGCAGTCTGTCGAATAGGTCGCAAAATATTGCAGACATGTCATAAAGGCAGATAAGTTATATTGGTATGTTCCTTGTCCTATGAGAGGTGAAACGATTATGTTTCGTTAAAAAACTTTATGATTAGGAGTTAAAAATGGGAAAAATTATTGGAATTGATTTGGGAACGACCAATTCATGCGTTGCTGTTTTGGAAGGTGGTGAGCCTACTGTTATTACAAATCCAGAGGGTGGAAGAACAACCCCATCCATTGTTGCGTTTACAAAAGATGATGAACGACTTGTAGGGCAATCCGCAAAACGCCAAGCTGTAACAAATCCTGAAAACACAATCTTTTCTATTAAAAGATTTATGGGACGTATGTTCAAGGAGGTTAATACTGAAATTGAGGAAGCACCTTTTAAGGTTAAGAAAAATGCAAAGGGAGCTGTGGCTGTAGAAGCTTTAGGGAAAGATTATACACCGCCTGAGATTTCTGCAATGGTTCTTCAAAAATTAAAACAAATGGCAGAAGAGCATTTGGGGACTAGCGTTTCTGATGCTGTGATTACCGTACCAGCTTATTTTAACGATTCTCAGAGACAAGCCACAAAGGATGCAGGAAAAATTGCAGGTCTAAATGTTCGACGGATTGTGAATGAGCCTACGGCAGCCGCATTAGCTTATGGATTGGATAAGAAAAAAGATGAAATGATTGCTGTCTTTGATTTAGGTGGCGGAACATTTGATATTTCTATCCTTGAGTTAGGTGATGGCGTTTTTGATGTAAAAGCATCTAATGGTGACGGGCATCTCGGTGGAGATGATTTTGATCAAAAAGTCATTGACTGGATTGCAAGTGAATTTAAAAGCAGTGATGGCATTGATTTGAAAAAAGATCCGATGGCGCTTCAAAGATTAAAGGAAGCAGCTGAAACGGCTAAAAAAGAACTATCAAGTTCAAAGCAAACAGAAATCAATTTACCTTTTGTTACAGCTGACGCTTCGGGTCCGAAGCATCTTAATATGACATTAACTAGAGCTAAATTTGAAGACTTAGTCAGTGATTTGGTTAAAAGGACAATCTCTCCATGCACAAAAGCACTGAAAGATGCAGGCTTATCTGCTAGTGATATTGATGAAGTTATTCTTGTTGGTGGGTCTACACGTATTCCAAAAATTCAGGACCAAGTAAAGGAAATTTTTGGCAAGGAGCCAAACAAAAGTGTAAATCCTGATGAAGTTGTGGCGGTTGGTGCATCGATTCAAGGTGGTGTTTTGGCAGGTGATGTCGATGATATTCTTTTATTAGATGTTACGCCATTATCACTTGGTATTGAGACACTTGGTTCTGTTTCCACGAAATTAATTGAAAGAAATACAACCATTCCGACTAAGAAATCTCAAGTGTTTAGTACGGCAGCTGATAATCAAACCACAGTGGAAATTCATATTCTTCAAGGTGAAAGAGAAATGGCAATGGACAATAAGACAATTGGCCGATTTCATTTAGCAGATATTCCGCCGTCTCCTCGTGGTGTCCCTCAAATTGAAGTGACGTTTGATATTGATGCAAATGGTATTTTGAATGTTGGTGCAAAAGATAAAGCCACAGGGAAAGAGCAGAATATCCGCATTGAAGCTTCAAGTGGATTGTCGGATACAGAAATCGAAAAAATGGTTTCTGATGCGAAATCTCATGAATCTGAAGATAAGGAAAAGCGTGAGAAAATTGATACGATGAATCAAGCTGAAAATCTTATCTATGAAACAGAGAAAAATATCAAAGAGCACGATGAAAAAATCGCTGAAGAAGATAGAACAGAATTAACGGAAAAAATGGAAGCCCTTAAAACGGCAAAAGAATCTGGTAATCTTGACGATATTAAAACAGCAATGGAAAGTCTAAATTCATCTTGGCATCAAATTGCGTCGAAGCTTTATGAGACATCAAAAGAACCTGAAGGGGCGGCTCAAGAAGCAGAAGCAAGCTCAAGAAAATCTGAGAAAAAAGATGATAGCGAAATTGAAGATGCTGATTTTGAAGTTGTAGAAGATTAGGTAAACTTTTCAAGGAAAAAAAGCGCCATTTATGGCGCTTTTTTTGTTTATGGAACAGCGACCAATTATTGTCGTTAATTTCTCATATAGAAATCAACGTATGAATTTAAAAAACAAAATTAATAGCCTAGCAATTGTAGTGACGATTTTGACAATTATGTCACTAGGGTTGCGCGCATCGTTGTTTCATAATATTATTGAAAATCAAGTGAATAAAAGATGGGCAAATTCAAATGAATTGACCATTTCAATTGAGAGTATGACTGGTCATTTGATGAAAACATTTACCATGAAGAATATTCAAATATTGCTTAATAATGGTAACAATATCGTTTTTGATTCAGTTGCTCTAAATTTGAATTATACATCTCTATTAACGGGGAAAATATCATTCGATAAAATTTCTATTATTGGGAGCGATGTTTCCCTTTTGAGTGAGAATGAAAAGGACACTTCATCACTCATTATTCAACCGATTCCACTCAATATATTGGATTTTTCATTTTCAGGTAGGCTTCCGATTAATTTGAATGAACAGCAGGAGGAGATAAATGTTGAACTCAAAGCAGAGGTGGGTTACATCGATAATATTACCCATATAATAATTTCTGATTTTAATATGGATGATACATCAAGTGTAGGCTTTCCATTGGCATTATCTGAAGCTATTGTGGAAATATCTCCTAATAAAATAGATTTGGTACATTTAGATGGAAATATAGGCTTTATTCCTTTTCGTGGAGCGGCGACATGGAATCCGAATATCCCTGCCTTTACAGGAAATTTAGCCATTGATTCTCTACTCATTCCAGAAAAGATATTTAAAAAGACTCCTTTAAACCCTGAGTTTTCAATCCTAAATGGTGAAATTTCAATCCAATCAAATATTATAAAAACCGTTGGAATATTGACTTTGAATAATGGGCAAGGTTTAAATATGGCTGGTGCTTTAGATATTAAAAATAACAATGGAAATTGGATAGTTGATTCCCTTAGTCTTTCTGATGGGATAACTAAAATTGCTATGCGTGGTGGTTTGGAAAAAAATGGTCGTATTTATTCTCAATTTATCCTTGACAAATTTGATATGAGTCAATGGCTAAGGAATGTTCCCCAAACCAATATCACAGGATTGGCGCTTTGGGATGGTGATTTAATAGATGGGGTGCTTAACAATGTATCTGTATCAGCTGAAATTTTAGAGACAGAAATCTTTATAGATAAAGATATTTCATTTAACGGCACCGTATCACTGAGAGATAGTTTATTGATAGCTGATGATCCTGTAAAGGTGACCATTGGAAAGGGAAGTTTAAATGTTTCAGGCCAAGCGAATATTCAGTCTAGAGAAATGGACATTGTTGTTGAATTAATGAATGCGGATGTATCATTAATTAATAATTTTTGGCCAAAAGCGTTTGAATCAGGATCGGCCACAGGATTAATGAAAATCCGAGGTACTTTTGAAGAGCCGGGTGTAATCGCAGATTTAGATTTCACTGAATTTAAATATCAAGATTTCACCTTAGATCAATTAAAAATGAGAGCAGAATACGATAATAAAAAAGAAAAGATGAATGGTGCCTTCTCCGCTACTTTTGGAAAAGGTGTGTGGCGTGATGAAAAATTCGAAAATGGTACCATCGATTTGAGTTTGAAAAATGGGAAAATAATATTGGAAAATTGTCACTTTCAAAATGGAGAAGATTTTATTCAAATTTCTGGTTCTAGCTCAAATAATTCATTTTACACCTTAGATCGCATTCAAATGTCACTTCATGACCATTATTTACTGAATTCTGAACCAATAAAGATTGCCATTAAAGATTCAAGTATAGACGTCCAACCTTTTGAGTTGCATATTGATGATGGTATTATGGAGGGCGTTATTTCCATTGGCGATAGAATAGAGGGTCATTTCAAAATGTCTAATTTTGATGCAAACCTTTTTTCATTATTCATTGAAAATCCTCGGTGGAATGCGAGTGGAATAATTTTTGGTGAACTTGGGTTCACATTGGGGGCTAATTCAAAGAATATAGATATTGATTTGTCTCTAAAGCGTGGAAGATATCTAGATGAGCCATTTGAACAAATGAATTTATCCTTTTTTATGAAAGATGGTTTTATTCATGCAGATGATATTACTTTCATTGGGAAAGATAATTTAGGATTTCATATTGAAGGAATTTTGCCTTTGCACTCAGGGATCAATTCCAAAGCTCCCATATTCCTAAATGCTAATTTTACTCAGTTGAAAATATCGATGGTAACGAAGTTCATTCCTGGCTTTTTTGATTTAGGCGGAAAAGCAACTGGAGAAATTAAACTAGCAGGCAATCCTCTAAAATCCCCTTTTAATTTTGATGTACAGATTGAAAATACTCGATTTGAAAAGATTGCTTTAGGTCAATTGATTGCAAAAGGAAAATTTGATGGAGATCGCGTTTCATTTGATGCCTTATCCTCGGATTACAATAATGACCATATTGTTGGCGCAGGATCATTGCCAATAGATTTAAATTATGCTTCCCCTCAGATTGGTGCGTTCTTTCCTGTAGAACAATTGGATTTTCATGCAAGTGGTGAGTTTAAGACCATGGATTTTCTGACCACCTACTTATCGGAAGTTGATTCAGTTCGCGGTGATATTGCTATCGATTTGTCATTGACTGGAACCAGCAATCATATATTAAGAAATGGAACGATTTCTATTGCGAACGGATCTATATCTACTCTGCTGGTGAAGGCGCCTATTGCGAATGTTTCAGCTTACGGAAAAATTTCAAATAATATTTTATCTTTGAGCAGATTTAAAGCAAAGTCAGTAAGAGGGAATGAGCAGAAAACGAAGGATAATTTAAGTGTTTCAGGTAGTATTGATTTAGCATCCTTTTTTGAGCCAAAATATACATTAAATGTTCAAGGTAGAGATGTATACTTTGAAACACTTCCTTATGATATCAAAGGATTAGGAAATGTGGATATCAACATTAGCGGTAAAGATACAGTTAGAGTTGCAGGGACAGTTGAGGTTTTAGACGGCGTTATCTTTCAAGAATTTTCATTTGCAGATATTGGTGCTGCTGAACCCGTGGCTCCTGATGAAATATTAATGGATTATAAACTCAACTTTCCTATCAAAGGAGACGTTGTTTTTAGAAATAGTCAAATCGAGGCAGAACTAAGTGGCGAAATTAGTTTGTCACAAATTGGAGAATATGATATTGATTATGGTGGTGAAGTCACAGTGAATAATGGCTCATTTTTTTATTACAGGGATGAATTTAAAGGCCTATCTGGACAAGTATTTTTTGACAACAAAGGATTTAATCCGTTTTTAGATCTCTCTGCATATCGTGACGTTGCGGATGAGCGAATTGATATACATCTGGGTGGACTAGTGGATGATATAGACTTAACACTTTCCTCATCTAGTGGATATTCTGAAAGTGATATTTTAGAATTATTGACTTGGGGAAAACGATTTGAAGATCAGGAATTCACATCGACAGGATTTGGGAACCAAGCCTTTTCACTTCTTGGGTCTATTTTAGAAGGACAATTGGAAAAGAATCTGACAGAATTGAGCGGACTATCTAAATTAGGTTTGGTTGATGATATTGATATTTCCGGCACCGCGGGACTTATTAATCCTGACATGAAAGAAGATTTTGAAATTACAGCAAAACGGAACCTGACGGACAAAACATCATTGAATGTATCCTATCGTAGATCTTTTTCTCTTGGGAATCCAAACCAATCAAAAGTAGGTGTAGAATATAAACTAAGCCGTTACTTTTCAGTGGTGGGAAATATGGATGAAGAGGGTAAATTACATTTAAAATATCGCTATCGTTACGCATATTAAATAAGACCCTATGATAAAAAACATATTTTTCCTTGGACTAATAGTCCTTCTGGGATTGGTTTATGCCAAGACAGAGGATTTTATTATTGCAAATATAGAGTTTTCTGGGAACACATCGGTAAAAGATAAAGATATATATTATTTAGTAAGGCAAAAACCACCTACCTTCCTAAATAAAACCCCGGAATTTGATCCGAGATTATTAAAGCTGGATGCCCTTTCCATAAAAAATTATTATCAATCACTTGGGTTTTTGGAAGTGGCTGTTATTGATAAATTTTCAATTAATGGCGATAGGGTATCAATTCACTATAAAATTGTTGAAGGAAAACAATACGGCCTAAAATCAGTAATTATACGTGGCTCTAAAGTGTTTTCAGATGAAAAAATTCACGAGTCGTTGGGCTTAATTATTGGAGAAGCATATAATCCCGTTTTTCTAAATGCGGGCTTACCTATTCTTCACGAATCTTATCAAGATAAAGGGAAGCTCTTTACTGAAATTAATATCGGAGAAGCAATCGAAGATTCTGTTACGGTTGTCGTTGATATAAAAGAAGGACTTGACATCTACATCAAACAAGCAATTGTAAAAGGCTTATCCCATTATGATTCCACAGTGGTATTAAGAGAGCTAATGTTTACATCCTTTTCACTTTATTCAAAATCCGAATTAGATCTTTCTCTAAAACGGATTCGAGAAGCTGGCGTATTCTCTCTTGTCAGTTTTGAACCGGAACGCATAAAATCGACAGATTCGTTAGTAAATATTTTGATTGATATTAAAGAATATAAACGGCGACAATGGATTTCAGAAGGAGGTTATGAACCCATTAAGTTTGCAGAAGGTGCGGAGCCAATTTCAGCTGTTGGAGCGCAAATAGAGTGGCGGAATCGCTCTATTTTAAAAAGCACAACACATTTCTCAACAAGATTAATGTTTGGCGTTCCTATGGAAGAAGAATTTATCCGTCCTCGTATTCGGGCAGATATAAAACTGGGGAATAATTGGTTTTTGACGAAAAGAATCCCTACGCAAGTAACTGCATATTATGAAACTTTTATTCTTTATCAAAAAGAAGGAAATGAATTCATCGATCGGTTTGGTTTAACGTTTTCAAATCTATATCGTTTTGAGCAACGGTCTCAATTCGAAAGCAAATTTGTCTGGGAGCAATTTTCAGATGATCGTGATGAGAATTTACAAGAAAGGTCGTGGAATGGAACATTGCTATTGGACAGAAAAAATAATCCGATTAATCCCAGTGCGGGTCACTTTTTGACAATTAGCGCAAAAGTAGCAGGGTTTTGGTTTGGTGGTGGACGAGATTATCTCAAGCTAGATGGCGGATTCCAACAATATTTTTCTTTGAACAAAAACAATGTGTTTGCATATCGACTGAAGTTTGGAAAAATGTGGGGTTGGGATTCAAGTTCGACGGATTACAGTTATGAACAATTTTATCTTGGCGGAACGACCAGTTTACGCGGGTGGGATATTCTCCGATTTGAATCAGATGACGAGGGGAACCCTGTAGGACATACAAATCGTTTAATGACAAATATTGAATGGCGTTTTCATCTATATAAATTATTTGGTGGTATGCTGTTTGTAGATGGGGGAATTCTTAATGACGATTTTGCCTTATTTAAGATGGAAAATATTCGTTGGGATTATGGGTTTGGCATTTCAGTTGAAACCCCATTAGGCCCCGCAAGGCTTGATTACGCCGTACAATTAGAAGATCCAGCAAAATCTAAAATTCAGTTGGGAGTACAATATATTTTTTAATGGGAACCAATTATCTAAACTTATGTTTAAGGCTTGTTAAACCTTTGGACAAGAGTTAATTAATCCCTTAATTTCCGGGCTCAAAAACAAGAAAAAGGACTTATGAAAAACAAAATTACAATACTCATTTTAACATTACTATTCACGGTTTCCTGTGAGAAATCCGCAGAAACATATTTTGAATTGTCAGATAAAGCTTTGTCCGATAATAAAATTGAAGAATCAATATCATATTTAGATGATTTATTATCTAAGCATCAAAACGATTCTTTATCTGCAAAAGCTCAATATAAGTTGTCTGTTATTTATTTGAATTGGCAAAATGATCTCGAATCAGGACTAGGTGCTCTCAAAAAAACGCTAGAAAATTATCCAGATTCAAAGCAAGCAGCACAAGCCCAAATAGAAATTCAAAATTTCCCAGTCTGGGTTTTTAATCAGGCTGAATCCTTAAGGATGCAGAAGAAAACAAAGGAAGCGCTTGCGAATTGTTCATATCTAATATCACATTATCCTAGCCATCCCTTATCAGCGAAAGCTCAATATTTGATTGGTGATATTTATATGAATGATTTGAGAGATTTTGATACAGCCATTAATCAATATCGTAAAGTTATAGAGAATTTTGTTGGTTCGGGTCAAGAAGCACATGCCCAGTTTATGATTGGATATATTTATGCAAATATCTTGAAAGATACGGATTCGGCTCGTAAGGAATATCAATACTTTTTGGAGCAGTATCCAAAACATGATTTATCTCCTTCAGTTCGCTTTGAGTTAGATTTCTTAGGAAAAGATATCAACGACATTCCTGCTTTAAAACATATTACATCTTAATACAATCTTATGAGTGAATTTAGTCTTTCCGAGATCAATGAAAAGATTTCAAAATCATCCCAATTTGTCGATGAACTAAAAAAGGGATTAACCCAAGTTATTCTTGGCCAGGATGAATTATTAGATAAGATTCTCATCAGTCTTCTCTCCAATGGACATATTTTATTGGAAGGCGTTCCGGGTCTCGCAAAAACATTGACGGTAAAAACATTAGCCAGTCTCATTGATACGCAATTCCAACGCATCCAGTTTACGCCAGATATGCTCCCTGCTGATTTATTGGGTACGTTAATTTATAATCAAAAAACAGGAGAATTTGACACAAGAAAAGGACCTTTATTCTCTAATATCATATTGGCGGATGAGATTAATCGTTCACCGGCAAAAGTGCAATCTGCTTTATTAGAAGCAATGCAAGAACGGCAAGTGACCATTGGCGAGAATACATTCCAATTAGATGAGCCATTTTTGGTGATGGCTACACAAAATCCAATTGAACAAGAAGGAACCTATCCACTTCCGGAAGCGCAAGTGGATAGATTTATGTTAAAACTTCTCGTTGATTATCCATCCAAAGAAGCTGAAAAACGTATTTTGCAAACCCAAACCCAATCAACGAGTCCATCGGAAATAAAACCGGTGACAAGCTCAACAGAAATATTGAATGCCCAAAAAATAATCAATGAAATTTATGTTGACGAAAAAGTTGAGGAATATGTTTTAAATTTAGTTTTTGCAACTCGAAATCCCAAAGAAGCGGGCTTAGAAGATTTAGATGGTTTAATAGAGTTTGGTGCTTCACCCCGTGCGACCATTAATTTAGTGAAAGCAGGAAAAGCAAGAGCCTATATGAAACACCGAGGATATGTTACACCAGAGGATATTCGCTTCATTGGAGCGGATGTCTTACGGCATCGTGTGATATTAACTTACGAAGCAGAAGCAGAAGAAATCACGTCCGAAGATGTGATTAAACGGTTATTCGAGGCTGTTGAAGTTCCTTGATGCCGTTCTATGATTCCTCGCGAAATCCTTAAAAAAGTCAAACAAATTGAAATTCGCACCCGCGGATTGGTCAATGATTTATTTGGCGGTGAATATCATTCCGTATTCAAAGGGAGAGGTATGACTTTTTCCGAAGTGAGAGAATACCAAGCGGGTGACGATATCCGTTTAATTGATTGGAATGTAACAGCAAGAACGGGCAATCCCTTTATAAAAGTTTTTGAAGAGGAGCGAGAGCTCACTGTATATTTAATTGTAGATGTGAGTGCATCGGGATTATTTAGTTCTTCTCAAACGCTTAAAAAAGATATGAATGCAGAAATTGCAGCTGTCCTTGGATTTTCTGCCATCAAAAATAATGATAAGGTGGGGCTCATTCTTTTTAGTGAAGATGTCGAAAAATATATTGTTCCCAAAAAAGGAAAATCTCACGTATTACGTGTTGTAAGAGAGTTGCTTTATTTCAAACCCAAAAAACGGAAAACATCTTTAAAAAATGCTTTAGATTTTTTGCTGAAAGTTGCAAAGCGGAAAAGCGTTGTATTTATTCTGTCTGATTTTATGGATGAAGGATATTGGTCTTCGCTTCGTGTGGCGAATCGAAAACATGATATCATTGGGCTTCGGATTCATGATAAAGCGGAATCGGATTTCCCCAATTTGGGTCTCATGAAAGTGAATGATTCAGAAACTAAAGAAAGTTTTTGGATAGATAGTTCGTCAGATTTAGACCGAGAAGCATTCGGAAAAATGGCAAATGACCAATCGAAGGCACTGCATAAGCAAGCACGTAAAATTGGATTGGATTTGATTCCAATTCAAACAGATGTTGATTTTGTTGAACCATTAATGTCCTTCTTTAGACTCAGAGAGAAACGATACTAAGCATGAAAAATATCTTTATTCTATGTGTCATTTTCATAGGCTGTTTTGGCTGTGTTTCTGAAGAAAAGGTAAAGAATGAATCCCTTACAATAGTTGCCTCTGTAGATACAAGTGAAGCACGCATTGGAGAAAGAATCCATTTCGAAGTAAGCGTGAAAGGCACAGCAGGGAAAATAATTGATTTTCCGAGTTTAAGCATTTTGTCAGATTCAATGGCAATTAATCATTTTGCTCACATTCATGAGAAGGATAACATCAGCGGAATCCGTTGTGAAATTGTGTTTTGGGATACGGGGAAATTTTATACGCCCGAATATCAAATCCATATTTTAAATCAAGATAGCTCCGTTCAATATTCCCTTTCAGCGAATCCTATTCAAATCGAAATATTATCGAGCATTACCTCAGGCGATCAGCTGAATATTCGTCCAATTAAAGGACCCGTTTCAGTGAGAGCCTTATTCCCTTTGCGTCTCTTAATATTATTTGGATTGCTATTAATATTGCTGGGTTTTATGTTCTGGATCTGGAAAAAGCGGGTAGGGGAAGTCAAGCACGTTCCCCAAAAGATTATTCTGAAAAAAGACCCATTTGAGCGGGCAAATGAACGGTTAGAGCAATGTGAATCCCAAGCGGATATTAAATTATTTTATGTAGAATTATCGTATTTAATGCGAGAATTAATGGAATATGTTTTTTATATCAGAACTTTAGAAATGACAACAACAGAAATCGAAAATCATGCCAAATTATTTTCGCTTAAAAAGGAATTGTTTGAGGAGTGGATTCTATTACTCAAAAAAGCAGACTTGGTTAAATATGCAAAATTGCTTCCTGAACAGACAGATTGTAAAAATGATTTGAAATGGGTTAAAGGATTTATAGACGATATAAAGGTTTTATCTGAAATTTGATGTCATAATCTTATGATGTAACTTCAAAGCTCAATAAAAGGAAAAAATTATGGCAACGACAGCAGATATTAAGAATGGCGCCGTCATTCTATTTAAAAACAAAAGAATGAAAGTGATTGAGTTTCAACATGTGAAACCTGGAAAAGGGGGCGCATTTGTCCGTACAAAACTCAAAGATATTTTATCAGGAAAAATTATTGATCATACCTTTAATGCCGGCGCAAAAATGGAGTATATCCGCGTAGAAGCGAAAAAAATGCAATATCTATATCATGATGATATTTCATTCATTTTTATGGATGAAGAAACGTTTGAACAATTGAATGTTTCATTTGAAATTGTGGGGGATAATAAACATTTTTTAACGGGAGGACTTAATGTTGACCTTATCTTTGATGGTGATGAAATTTTAGATATTCGTATGCCAGCTCATGTTGTTCTTGAAGTCGAAGATACCGAACCTGGATTTAAGGGAAATACGGCTCAAGGTGCCACCAAGCCAGCAACGGTTGAAACTGGGTTTGAATTAAATGTGCCCTTGTTTATTGATATTGAAGATAAATTAAGAATTGACACCAGGACAGGTGCTTATGTTGAACGAGCAAAAAGTTAGGAGAGAATCTCATGTGGAAAGATAAATTAAAAGAAATTATATATATTCTTGAACATAGTGACGTTAATGAAATTGAAGTAAAATTTTGGGGTCGCTCATTTCGAGTCTCAAAATTGACAGGAATGGTGCAATCGATTGGAACAAGCCAAGCGCCACAAATCCAAGTGCCAACGCCACCTCCTGTTCCGCAGGCAATAATAACAGAAGAGTCTGCCCCTGAGCAAGCGGCAGGGGAATCGGTTTTGTCACCCATGCCAGGCACATTCTATTCTGCGCCTTCGCCAGATGAATCTCCTTTTGTAAAAGAGGGAGATTTGGTCAAAAAAGGACAAACGCTTTGCATTATTGAAGCCATGAAAATCATGAATGAAATTGAATCTGAAATGAATGGAACGATTATAAAAATATTGATTGAAGACGCAGGAGCGGTTGAGTTTAATCAGCCCTTATTCATCATTAATCCGACCTAAATAAAATGTTTAAAAAAGTCCTGATCGCCAATCGTGGTGAAATTGCGCTTCGGATTATTCGGGCGTGCCACGAATTAGAAATAAAAACGGTCGCAGTTTATTCTACGGCTGATGAGTTATCTCTTCATGTAAAATTTGCAGATGAAGCCGTTTGTATTGGTCCACCTGCGGGGAAAGATAGCTATCTTAATATCCCACGAATTATTGCGGCAGGCGAAATTACAAATGCTGATGCGATTCATCCTGGTTATGGATTTTTGGCTGAATCAGCTCAATTTTCTAGAATTTGCGCGGAAAATGATTTTACATTTATTGGTCCAACACCAGAGATTATCGATGCCATGGGCAATAAGAGTCAAGCCAAAAAGACCATGAAAAAAGCGGGCGTCCCAGTTGTGCCGGGTGGAGAAGGGATTTTAACCGGTCCGGAAGAAGCCAGAAAAATGGCGGATGAAATGGGTTATCCTGTTATGCTAAAAGCGTCTGCTGGTGGCGGTGGTCGTGGCATGCGATTTGTAGATTCACCGGATGGTGTTGAGCATGCGTATAATACGGCTTATCAAGAAGCATTGATTGGCTTTGGCAATGGCGATATGTACATTGAAAAATTTATCGAAAATCCACGTCATATTGAGGTTCAGATATTGGGAGATTCTCATGGAAATGTGATTCATCTTGGCGAACGAGAATGCTCCATTCAACGTCGCCATCAAAAATTAATTGAAGAGTCTCCATCTCCCGTTGTAGATGAAGCTCTACGGAAAAAACTGGGCGAGGCAGCTATTGCTGGCGGAAAATCGGTCAATTACATTGGGGTTGGAACCATTGAATTTTTGTTGGATAAAAATAAAGATTTTTATTTTATGGAAATGAACACACGAATTCAAGTAGAGCACCCAATTACAGAAATGGTGACCGGCGTTGATTTGATTAAAAAACAAATTTTGATGCATACAGGAGATAAAATTCCCGAAGAACTTTTTGATCTCGAGCTTAAAGGTCATTCCATTGAATGTCGAATTAATGCTGAAGATCCAGCAAAAGGCTTTATGCCAAGTCCGCTACAAATCACCAGTTATCATATGCCCGGAGGGAAAGGCGTCCGAATTGATAGTCATGCGTATGCTGGGTATCAAATTCCCACTCACTATGATTCGCTAATTGGGAAATTAATCGTTCATGCAAAAAATAGAGATCGAGCTATTAATCGTATGCAACGCGCTTTAGAAGAGACCATTATTGAAGGTCCAAAAACAACCATTCCCTATCATCAAGCCATTATGGCAAATGAAAAATTCAAGTCTGGAGATTTTGATACGAGCTTTTTAGAATCATTTGAGTTCAATCCAAAAGAAGAGAAATAAAATGAAATTTCCAGAACAATTATTATATTCTACAGACCATGAATGGGTCGATTTTTCTAGTGAATCCGTCAAAATTGGTATCACAGATTTTGCCCAAGATCAGTTGGGCGATATTGTTTTTGTGGAATTTCCCGAAGTCGGTCAAGAGCTTACGCAAGGTGATCCTTTTGGTGAAATTGAAGCGGTAAAAACCGTATCTGATTTGATTGCACCCGTTAGCGGAATCGTATTGAGTGTGAATGAATTTTTAGAAGATGCACCCGATCAAATCAACCAAGATCCTTATGGGCAGGGTTGGCTTATTGAAATAAAAATTGATGATTCATCAGGGAAAGAAGAATTACTTTCTGCGGAAGCATATCAGGAAAATCTTTAAACATTCTAAAAAATAAATGAATATTTTTCAAACACTGACCCATATCCGAGATCAAAAAGGAGCAGGCTATATTGTTCTCATTGATCCAGATAAGAAAAATGAATCTTTGATTGAGCAACAGGTTTCAGTTGCAAATGAAGCGGGTGTGGATGCGTTATTTGTTGGTGGATCTTTGATGATGGATAGCAAATGTCATGAACGTGTGGCTCGCATTAAATCAGCCTCAGATATTCCTGTTATTTTTTTCCCTGGTGGATTGAGCCAATTAAATCCACATTATGACGCCATGCTTTTTATGTCCGTTATTTCTGGTAGAAATCCTCATTATTTGATTGGTGAACAAGTTTTATCTGCGCCAGTTGTAAAGGACTTAGGCATCGAAACTATCCCCACTGGATATATGCTTTTCGATGGTGGCGCTAATTCCACAGTTGAATTTATGAGTGGCACCAAACCGATTCCTATGAATCGTCCGGATATTGCGGTAGCACATGGATTGGCTGGTCAATATTTGGGGATGAAATTATTGTATTTAGAAGCAGGTTCCGGGGCTAAAATATCCATCCCAACGGAAGTTATTTCTGCCATGGCAAAATCGGTAGATTGCCCCTTAATTGTGGGCGGCGGAATTCGCGAACCGAAAGAAGCAGAAAAACGCGTTTTGGCTGGCGCTTCTTTTATTGTTACAGGGACCGTGATTGAAGACAATGGATCAGCCATGATGAAAGAATTTGCTGATGCTATTCACAGCTGAAGCTTGTGGAAAATTATCTTCACGAATATCTAACGATGCTTCAGGTTGAAAAAAATCTTTCCCTCAATACGATTCAAGCATATAAACAAGATTTGAACGTGTACCTTTCGTTTTTAGGTGAGCAAGAATCAATTTCTTCCTTATCCGAAATATCTCAAAAAAATATTCGACAGTTTATTCGCTCACTTTCAAAAATTGATTTAGCACCAGCGAGCATGGCGCGTATTTTTTCATCCATTCGATCCTATCATGCGTTTTTAACAGATGAAAAATATCTTGATGAAAACCCATCTCTTCAGTTAGTTGCACCCAAGATGCCAAAAAAACTTCCTGAAATATTATCCGTGGAAGAAATTGATTCTATTATACAAACTGTGGAAACCAAGACGGCGATTGGGAAACGAGATAAAGCCATTTTAGAAATCCTATATTCTTGCGGACTTCGAGTCTCAGAACTTTGCACTCTATCACTTGGAGAAGTATTTTTTGAAGAAGGTGTGATTCGCGTTACGGGGAAAGGCAATAAGCAAAGAATGGTTCCATTAGGGAAAAACATAAAACACATATTGAATGAATATTTGATTCATGCTCGTCCAGGTTTGGCAAAGAAATCTTCCATTGGTGCTGTATTTTTGAGTCGAAATGGTAAGGCTTTAACCCGAATGTCTATATTTAATATTGTTAAAAAATGGGTAAAGACAGCGGAAATTTATAAATCTGTGAGTCCCCATACGTTTCGTCATTCTTTTGCAACCCACATGTTAGAAGGCGGCGCGGATCTTCGTTTTGTCCAAATTATGCTAGGACACAGTGATATTTCCACCACGCAGATTTATACACATTTAGATAAAACAACTCTGTCCGAAATTCATCGACAGTATCACCCGCGGAGCTAAAATGTTATTTCGTATGCCAATGGAAGCCTTAGTGCTATTAATTCCTGCTTTATTGTTTGCACTTAGTTTTCATGAATTTGCACATGCCTGGATGGCTCATCGATTGGGAGATAATACAGCTGCGAGAATGGGGAGACTCACCTTAAATCCCCTTAATCATTTAGATCCAATGGGTTCCATGATGATTCTTTTTGTGGGATTTGGTTGGGCAAAGCCCGTACCTGTTGATTCCCGAAATTTATATCATCCCAGGACTGATATGATGAAAATTGCCTTTGCCGGCCCAGCTTCCAATCTATTATTAGCCTTGGTTTCAGGGTTGTTGATTCGTTTTTTAGATGGAACGCCCTTTATGACCCAAACCATTTTCACGTTGTTATTTTACTTTGCCCAAATTAATACGGCCTTAGCGGTCTTTAATATGTTGCCTATTCCACCTTTGGATGGATCGCAAATATTTTCAGGGATGATGGTTCGTCGAAATCCAGAACTGGTGATGAAAATGCAAATGTACGGTCCTCAAGTTTTATTTGGACTCATTTTGGTCGGTTACTTTACAAAGGTGTCTATTCTTTGGATGCTGATGGGGCCATTTGTTAGTTTTTTTATGTTGCTCTTTGCAGGGATTTCAATATGACGGAAAAGGAATCATATTTTCAACGAATCATCCCAAGATATACGGGGTCTCAACGTCCTTATTGGCGGACAATAAGCTTGACGATTCTTGTGATTTGGCTAATTTATTATTTGAAAAAAATGGCATTAATAGGATAAAAAATGAAACAACTTGTCGAATGTGTTCCCAATTTTTCTGAGGGAAGAGATAAAGATAAAATTAATGATATTGTGCAAAAGATGTCCAGTGTTTCCGGGATTACGGTTTTGGATGTGGACATGGGATCGGATACAAATCGAACGGTCGTTACCATTGTCGGTTCGCCGGAAGCGGTGGGCGAGGCCGCATTCCAAGGGATTAAACATGCATCAGAAATTTTGGATATGGCTCAACATTCTGGAACTCATCCCCGTATGGGCGCAACAGATGTGTGTCCATTTATTCCTGTAAGTGGTGTTTCCATAGATGAGTGTATCGCTCTTTCCAAAGAAGTGGGAAAGCGAGCCGGAGAAACATTGGATATTCCCATTTATTTATATGAAAAATCAGCACAAAAGTCCGATCGAAAAAAATTGCCCACTATCCGAAAAGGAGAATACGAAGGTTTAGGAGAAAAGCTCAAAGATCAAAATTGGAAGCCTGATTTTGGCCCAGCAATAATGCATGCAAAAGCGGGTGCAACTGTGATGGGGTGTCGAGAATTTTTGATTGCTTACAATATCAATCTCAATACAAAAGACCATCGCCTCGCTACGGATATTGCATTTGAACTTCGGGAAGCGGGAAGAAGCAAGCGGACTCCGAATCCTGATTCGAAGAATTTATTAGATGGGAAAATCGTGCGTCATGAAGATGGAAAACCGATCAAAACCCCAGGAATGTTCAAAGACGTAAAAGGCATCGGCTGGTATGTAGAGGAATTTAACCGAGCACAAATTTCGATTAATTTTAATAATTATAAAGTATCCACAATTCATGATGTTTTTGATGCAGCATGTAAGTTGGCAGAAGAAAGGGGCGTAAGAGTAACTGGCAGTGAATTGGTTGGACTCATCCCATTGGAAGCCATTTTGATGGCTGGGAAACACTATTTGAAAAAACAAAATCGATCTTTGGGTGTGCCTACAGATCAGATCATCGAATGCGCAATCCAATCACTGGGATTAGATGATGTAACCGAATTCAATCCAAACGAGAAAATAATTGATTATGCTGTCGGCGTTGAAGAGCGTCCGCTCATGGCTTTAACCGGATCTGCATTTATTGACGAATTATCGAGTAACAGTCCGGCGCCAGGCGGAGGTAGTGTTTCAGCATTGGCAGGTTCATTAGGCGCCGCCTTGTCATCTATGGTTGCAGCACTGACTCATGAAAAGAAAGAAATGCTGTCCAGTAAGCCAGAAATGGATTCAATCGGGAGTAAAGCTCAAAAGTTAAAGGAGCGTTTAAGCTTTTTAGTGGACAAAGATACAGAAGCATTTAATAAAGTCATGTCAGCCAATCGATTGTTAGCCACGACAGAAGAAGAAAAACGAGAGAAAACCATAGCGGTGGAACTTGCCAATAAATATGCTATTGATATTCCATTGGAAACGGCAGAAAAATCATATCGCGTGATAGAACTTGCAGAAATGCTGGTGGAAAAAGGGAATCCGAATTCAGTTTCGGACGCAGGTGTTGCCGCTGAAGTTGCCTTAGCTGGCGTAAGAGGCGCCTGTATGAATGTATTGATAAATCTTCCTGGCATCAAAGATAAAACCTATATTTCAGCAAAAAAAGAAGTGGTCTCGAAGCTTGTTTCTGATGCAGAAAAGCTGCATAAAATTGTATATGAAAAAACCATAAATACGATAGAATCTAAGAGATAAACCAATGATTCAAGCCTTATCCGAAGACCTTAGAAATAAAATATCTGCAGGAGAAGTGGTAGAACGTCCAGCTTCTGTGGTTAAAGAATTAGTAGAAAATGCGCTTGATGCGAAAGCGACCGAAATATCTGTCATTATTGAAAAAGGCGGACACCATCTTGTGCAAGTGCGAGATAATGGCGTGGGTATGTCATCAAAAGATTTATCTTCATCTGTTTTACGATATCATACGAGTAAAATTGCCAGTTTGGATGATTTATTTTCCATTGGAACATTGGGATTTCGCGGAGAAGCTTTGGCCAGTATCGCATCTGTTTCTGAAATGAATATTATATCGAGTCAGAGTGGAAAAGGTGGATTTGAAATGCGCGTGGAAGAGGGGAGGGGCGGTAAACTTATTCCTGCTCCAGAAATAGCAGGAACAGAAATCACCATTCGGAATTTATTTTTTAATACGCCAGCTCGAAAAAAATTCTTAAAAACACCACGCACTGAAATGAGAAAAGTGGTAGAAGTGGTTCGTCGATTTGGATTGGCCTACCCTCATGTTGCTTTCAAAATTATTTCAGATGAACGGGAAATATTATCTATTTTTCCTGAATTACTGGAGGAGCGGATTGACTCACTTTTTGATCCGACCTATGGTAAAAATCTCCGTCCTTTAGCCTTTACGAAAGGAGATTTTGCTTTTACAGGATTTGTGGGAAACTTAAACGTCATTCGTTCGCGTCCTGGTGAACAATTTTTATTTTTAAACAATCGTTTTATCAAGGATCGCCTTTTGAATTCAGCCGTGTATTCTGCTTACGAAGCCTTGGTCAAACGAGGGGAATATCCTTTCTTTGTGATAAATTTGGCGATACCAACGGATCAAGTGGATGTGAACGTCCATCCTATGAAAACAGAAGTAAGATTCCAAGATGAGTGGCGGGTGTATCATGTGCTCAAATCTGGCGTAAAAGAAGCTCTCCAAGATTTATTAGATACTTTACCATCTTTCGATAAGCCCTTTGATTCATTCTTCCATAATGCCCCACCTTTTAGTGAAAATCAAGAGCAATCAGCCATTCAATTTTCAGGAGGGACTAGTAGCATGAATGAAATTGAATATCAAACGCTTCAACGTGCAAAATCCTATGCTTCTCAATTGGCGGAACCAAGAAATGATCAAAATTCAGAAATTCCAACAGAAAATATTTGGCAGATTCATAATAAATTTATTCTCTCAGAAATTAGCAGTGGATTGGTTATGATCGATCAGCATGTGGCGCATGAGCGAGTTTTATTTGAGGAAGCACTGATTGCGTTTGAATCAACAGCAATGGCTTCTCAAACCTTGCTTTTTCCTGAAAGGTTAGACTTTTCTCCTGATGAATTTGACGCTATGTTGGACGTCTTGCCCTATTTGGAAAAAATTGGATTCAAGGTAAAAAAAGAGGGCGAATCTTCGATCCGAGTAGAAGCGATCCCATCAGAAATGGGTTGGGGAATGGAAAAATCCGTCATTCGAGACATTATAGATCACTTCCTAAATCACCAAAAAGAATACAGTTCTTTTCAAGAAGGATTAGCCGCTTCTTTTGCATGTAAAGCTGCAATCAAAGCTGGAAATCCATTGAGTAAAGAAGAAATGCAAGAATTAGTTAATCGTCTTTTTGCTACAAAACATCCTTATTATTGCCCACATGGAAGACCGATTATTGTCCAAATGAGTTTAGAAGAATTAGATAAACGTTTTGAAAGGCATTAAGAATCCTATCGCTGATATAATGTGTAAAAATTCGAATGTTTCACAACTAAAATATTTGAAAGTTTGAGCTAAAATTATAATATATGGGTATATCATTGACTCGCGAAAACATCGATGCCTAACTTAAACGCTGTTATGAAAAAAATCCTAACAATTATCGGTCCCACATCCTGTGGGAAAACTGCTTTATCTGTAGATTTAGCCAAAAACTTGAATGGGGAAGTAGTGGGATTAGATTCAAGGCAGATTTATAAGGGGATGCCTATAGGTACGGCTCAACCCAGCATTGAAGAAATGGATGGCGTCCCTCATCATTTGTTTGGATTCCAAAATCCCTCTGAACCTATTTCTGCTGGACGTTATGCAGATAGGGTTAAAAAAACGTGTAAGGAGATTTTATCTAGAGAAAAAACGCCTATTCTTTGTGGAGGCGCTGGCCTTTATTTTCGTGCTTTAACAAAAGGCATTTTTGAGGGGAGCGTATCAAATATTCCTATGAGAGATCGCCTGGAACAAGCGTATGAGGATGACCCAGTTATCCTTTATGAACGACTTAAAGCAATTGATCCTGAATATGCGGAAATTGTGCATTTGAATAATAAAAAGCGTTTGGTTCGAGCCTTAGAAATTTTTGAAGCGACAGGTGTGGCGCCCAGTGAACACTTTCATCGCCAAAAAAATCAAGATTTAGATGCTTTGCCCGTTTTTTCAGTTTTCCTCAAACTTGGCCGTTCTATTTTAATTGAAAGAATCGAAAAACGAACAAAAGAAATGCTTGCCAATGCTTGGATAGAAGAAGTCAAAAACTTATTGTCCCAGCAAGCGGAATCTGGACTGAAATTCCCTGCATTAAATTCGATTGGTTACAGGCAAATTCAAGCTCACCTACTCGGTGAAATGACTTACAAGGAAATGGAAGAAGACATTGTGATTCGAACCCGTCAATTTGCAAGACGGCAAGTGCAGTGGTTCCGGAAAGAGCATATTGATCTTATCGTGGAATTAGATTATTTAGACCGAACAAAAATTTCAAAAATAATTACAGAACTCTACCAAAGTGTCTCGTAAGTTTAGTCCTAAGAAAACCCTTTAAAATAATCCAGTGAGATTAAAAAGGGCAGACACTAACCTTCGTGCAAGTTTTAGATGCTGCCCGAAGGTTTTTTTATATATCTATGGAGAAATAGCATGAGTCAAAAAGCCTTATTAGATGAAAAACAATTGGATCGGACGATCACACGAATCAGTCACGAAATTATTGAAAAAAATCCTCAACCAGAAGATCTGGTCTTGATCGGGATTCATCGTCGCGGTGTTCCTTTAGCAAAAAGAATTCAAACGCAAATCGAATCCATTGCAAAATTGAGAGCCCCCTTAGGAACGGTTGATATTACTTTTCACAGAGATGATTTTCGGGAGCGCTTACTTGTGCCACAAATTAAAGGGACAGAGATTCCATTTTCACTTGAGGGGAAAACGGTGGTTTTAGTAGATGATGTGCTTTTTACGGGACGGACGATTCGCGCAGCCATGGACACCTTAAATGCGTTTGGTCGAGCCAATGTGATTCAATTGGCCGTATTGGTGGATCGGGGGCATCGGGAGTTGCCCATTCGAGCTGACTTTGTGGGGAAAAACATCCCAACACATGAGGGAGAGCATGTGTCTGTCCTTATGAAAGAAATTGATAAAAAAGACGCCGTCATTTTGACGCAGGAACAGGTATAATATGTTAGAACAAAAACATTTATTGGGATTAGAGAATTATCCCGCGAAAGACATTCAAACGATTATTGATACGGCTTTTAATTTTAGGGAAGTCTTAGACCGTCCCATCAAAAAAGTCCCTTCCTTGCAAGGTGTGACCATTGTGAACCTCTTTTTTGAAAACTCCACTCGAACCCGTATTAGTTTTGAGTTGGCGCAAAAACGTTTGAGCGCGGATACGGTTAATTTTTCGGCATCAAGCAGTAGTTTAAAAAAAGGAGAGAGCTTCAAAGATACGGCTCAAAATATTGAAGCGATGAAAATTGATGCAGTGGTCATGCGTCATCCTTCGCCAGGCGCACCACTTCATTTAACAAAATTTATTGATGCTACGATTATCAATGCAGGCGATGGAGCCCATGAACATCCAACGCAAGCCATTTTAGATATGATGTCGATACAGGAAAAATTTGGAAAAATTGCTGGATTAAAAATTGCGATTGTGGGTGACATCCTTCATAGTCGCGTTGCTTTGAGTAATATCCATGGACTTCAATCTATGGGAGCGGAAGTCACCTTGTGTGGACCCGCGAATTTGATTCCACCTTATGCAGAATCATTGGGCGTTACGGTCAATTCAAATTTGGATGAGGTTATGGAATGGGCAGATGCTTTAAATATTTTACGCATTCAAAGAGAACGAATGGGATCGGCTTTATTACCATCTGTGAGAGAATATCGAAGTTTATTTGGTATTACTGAAGAACGGCTGGCTAGGCATAAAAAAGAAATTGTCATTATGCATCCAGGCCCCATGAACCGTGGTGTCGAAATTGATAGTCAGGTGGCTGATGGAGACCAAGCAATTATTTTGGATCAGGTTTTGAATGGGGTCGCCTCACGAATGGCTATTTTATATCTCCTATGTGGAGGAAAATCAGAGGAAACAGAATCATGATGGATTTACAATTATTACCCAAAAAACTTCTATTAAAAGGTGGAACCATTTATGATCCTCTTAAAGATACAATGGAGAAAAAAGACCTTTTGATTGTTAATGGCAAAATTGCTTCTATGAAAAAAGGGGAGAACTACGATGATGCTAAAGCGATAGATTGTGCAGGGAAAATTATCACCCACGGATTTTGCGACTTACATGTGCATTTTAGAGAACCAGGACGAGAAGACAAGGAAACTTTAGCGACAGGTTCTCTTGCTGCATTGGCGGGTGGTTTTACTCGCGTTTGTGTTATGCCAAATACAAATCCACCTTTGGATACGCCCGAGTCGATTCGATTTATTTTAGAAAAGGCTAAAGATGTGCCGGTTCATATTCACCCGATTGGCGCGATCACGCGCCAGCAAGGCGGAACTGATATCACAGAAATGGGATTAATGAGGGATGAAGGCGCTGTGGCGTTCAGTGATGACGGTTTGCCTGTGCAAGATGGATCAGTCATGCGCAGGGCTTTGGAATATGGTTCTATGTTTGACTTACCCATTATTAATCATGCGGAAGATATATGCATTCGAGAAGATGGTGTAATGAATGAAGGATTCATGTCAACAAAATTGGGACTTTCTGGGAATCCGAACTTAGCCGAATCGTCTATGGTGTATCGTGATTTGGCATTGGGTGAAATGACAGGAGGCCGGTTGCATGTTCCTCATGTTAGTACGACAGAATCTGCTGAGCATATCAAAGAAATGAAAAAGACAAACAAAAAAGTAACGGCAGAGGTGGCGCCCCATCATTTATATTTTAATGACGAAGTCATTGCTTCCTTTAATACAAATTTAAAAGTGGCGCCCCCAATTCGTTCTGAAGAAGATCGAACAGCCTTGGTTCAAGCTGTAATAGAGGGCGTGTTTGATTGCATTGCGACAGACCATGCGCCTCATACAATCGAAGAAAAAGAAGCTTCTTTCGATTTGGCCTCATTTGGCATGATTGGATTAGAGAGTTGTTTTGGGGTTGTTAATAAGGTGTTGGTTCATCAAAACAAGCTTCCCTTGTCGCGGTTGATTCAAATGTTGACAGTCAATCCTCGGCGTATCATGGGCTTTAAGTTCGATTTATTCCAAGAAGGCGTATCTGCAGAATTGACTGTTATTGACCCAAAATCAGAATGGGTATTTTCAAAGAATGATATTTATTCCCGGTCAAAAAATTCTCCCTATTTAGAAGAAAAATTACAAGGCAGACCTGTTTTAACGATTGCTAAAAATAAAATAGCCTTTATCGTATAAAAATTGATTTGAAAATAATGGTGATTTTTCATTGACATTATTCAATAGAAAATTTTAATTTCGTGGGCTATATACTGAGTGAAAAAAATGAAAACAAAAACATTAAAATTATCTGAAATCAATAAAGACTGGTGGATTGCCGATGCTGAAGGGCAGACGTTAGGCCGATTCTCTAGTAAAATCGCACAAGTTCTACGTGGGAAGCATAAGCCAGAATTCTCTCCCCATTTAGATATGGGCGATTGTGTCGTTGTTATTAACGCTGACAAAATTAAAGTTTCGGGAAAGAAGGAAACGGAAAAAACTTATTTCCGTCATAGTGGATATCCTGGTGGCGATAGGGAAACGAGCCTCCAAGAATTGCGCAAGAAGTTCCCAGAACGAATTATCGAAAACGCTGTCAAAGGTATGCTCCCTCATAACCGTTTAGGTCGGGCTATTTATGGTCACCTAAAAGTTTATGCCAGTGATAAGCATCCTCATGATGCACAGCAACCAAAAGAACTGGAAATATAAAATGTCAAAAGCTATGTATTACGGAACGGGGCGTAGAAAAAGTTCAGTCGCTCGTGTTTACCTATCTCCTGGAAAGGGAAATATAAGTATTAATGGAAAGCCTTATATGGACCATATTTGTCGTGATTCCTTGGGAATTGTGATTAAACAACCATTAGTAGCAGTAGAAGGCGAATCGGCCTATGATATTGATGTAAAAGTCCATGGTGGCGGATTGACAGGGCAAGCTGGTGCAATACGTTTGGGTATTTCTAGGGCGCTACTTGACGTAAGTGATGATTTTAGAGGTATTCTTAAAAGTAAAGGATATTTAACAAGAGATGCACGGAAAGTGGAACGTAAAAAGCCTGGGCAGCCAGGAGCGCGTAAAAAATTCCAATTCTCTAAACGATAAGATTTTATATATGAATGAATTAAAATTTGAAGATTTGTTAGGCACTGGCGCTCATTTTGGGCATGTGACTCGGAAATGGAATCCAAAATTCGCACCCTATATTTTAATGGAAAAAAATGGTGTGCATATCATTGATCTTGAGCAAACCCTTAAGGCGATCGAGAAAGCAAGCTCGTTTTTACAACAAGTACTAAGTAAAAATGGTGAAGTTCTTTTTGTTGGGACGAAGAAACAGGCAAAAGATATCGTTCAACAAGAAGCAGATCGCTGTGGTATGTTTTATATTGTGGAGCGTTGGTTAGGTGGAACACTTACCAATTTTTCCACGATTAAGAAAAGTATTAAACGTCTAAAATTATTAGAAAAAGAAGGGTCAAATCTTTATGATAATTTGACAAAAAAAGAAACCCAAATGTTAAACCGTGAACGAGTGAAATTGTCCGATCAGCATCGTGGAATCAAAGATATGAAACGCTTACCTGAAGCTGTGATTATCGTTGATGCACAATATGAAGATATTGCGATACAAGAAGCGAGACGTTTAGAAATTCCAATTATTGCAATGGTAGATTCAAATACGGATCCAACAAAAGTGGATTATCCAATCCCTGCAAATGATGACTCTATCCGTTCAATTCAAATTATTATGGGTTCGTTTGCTGATGTTATTCTCTCTGCTCAAGGAGGTGTTTCTGAAAAAGAAGCAGCGACTGAAGAAAGAATAGAGACAACTGAAAAAGTTGAGCCGAAGCCAGAAGCAGTTATTGAAGAAAAAACAGAAGTTATAGAAGAATCTGTAAAAGAAGTAAAAGCTGACACTGATGTCAAAGCTGAAAAAGTTGTTCCAAAAAAGAAGCCTATCACAAAAGCCAAAGCAAAGTTGAAAGCTAAACCGAAAGTAAAAACAGAGTCAAAGGTGAAGGTCGCAACAAAAGCTAAAGCCAAGCCGAAGCCTAAATCAAACGCCTCTAAAGAGGAAAAATAATTTTATGAGTATTGACGCCAAACAAGTTAAAAGTTTAAGAGATAAAACTGGTGCTGGAATGATGGATTGTAAAAAAGCGCTGTTAGAAACGAGCGGTGATTTAGAAAAAGCAGTCGATTATTTACGAAAATCCGGATCAGCAAAAGCTGAAAAAAAAGGAGCACGTGCCACAAAAGAAGGTATGGTCTACTCTTACATTCATGCTGGTGGTAGACTGGGTGTTCTTATCGAATTAAGTTGTGAAACTGATTTTGTGGCTAAAACTGATGGTTTTATAGATCTAGCCCACAATATTGCAATGCAAATTGCAGCGACCAATCCAATCGCTTTATCAAAAAAAGATGTCCCCAAAGATATCGTTGACAGAGAAAAAAATATCTATACAGAGCAAGCTAAAGAATCAGGCAAACCGGATAATATTGTTGAAAAAATGGTGGTGGGTAGAATGAATAAATATTACGCTGAAAATTGCCTATTAGAACAGGCTTTTGTCAAAGATCCAGATAAACATATCCACGATTTATTAACAGAAACTGTTGCGACATTAGGTGAAAATATAACGATTAACCGTTTCGTCCGTTTTGCCGTTGGCGAGTCAGGTGGAACAAATGGTCAAGCATAAATCCTCTCTAAAATGACCCCTCCCATTTACCGCCGTGTACTTCTCAAATTAAGCGGAGAAGTACTTGCTGGTGAAAAGGGATTTGGTATTGATCCAATTCAGGCAGATTATCTTGCCGAAGAAATAAAATCTATTTACGACCTTGGCATTGGTGTCATTATTATTATCGGTGCAGGGAATATATTTCGAGGACTTCAAGCTGCAAGTAAGGGGATGGATCGTGTGACAGGAGATTATCTTGGTATGATGGCGACCATTATGAATGCATTATCTGTTCAAGATGCGCTTGAAAAAAAAGGGTGTGATACTCGCACTTTATCAGCAATTCGAATTGATCAGATTGCAGAACCCTATATTAGAAGAAGAGCCATCCGTCATTTAGAAAAAGGAAGAGCCGTCATTGTGGCTGGCGGAACAGGAAACCCCTATTTTACAACGGATACAGCGGCCGCACTTCGTGCCACAGAATTAGGTGCTGAAATTGTTCTTAAAGGCACAAAAGTAGATGGTATTTATAACAAGGATCCGGAGTTTCATCCGGAAGCAGTTCGCTATGACAATTTATCATTTAGTAAAGTGTTAAGGGATAATCTTAGAGTAATGGATTTAACAGCAATTACTTTATGTAAAGAAAACAATCTTCCTATAAAAGTATTTAGTATTAAAGAACAAGGAACCTTGAAAAAAATTGTCCTAGGGAGTAAACTCGGAACGTTGGTAAGGGAGTAATATTATGTTAGATCAAATTCAAAAAGACTCAAAACATAGAATGGACCAAGCGGTGGTGCACACACAGGGAGAACTAAATAAAGTTCGTACTGGGCGGGCAAACCCAGAGATGTTTAATGCGCTTATGATTGATTATTATGGGGTAAAAACCCCCTTGAATCAAGTCGCAACTATCTCGGTCCCTGAGGCGAGATTAATTACTTTACAACCTTTTGAAAAAACACTTATTCCCGAAATTGAAAAAGCAATCATGAATGCAAATATGGGTTTTACCCCTGGAAATAATGGAACTGCCGTTTTAGTGCCAATTCCTGCATTATCTGAAGAGCGGAGACAGGATTTAGTTAAATTTGTTCATCAATTAATTGAAGAAGGTCGAATTGCGATTCGAAATGTTAGGCGAGATGCGCTACATCATTTACATGATTATGGAAAAGAAGAAAATATTTCCGAGGATGAGATTAAAAGGCAGGAAGATGATTTGCAAAAATCGACAGATGCGCATATTAGCCAATTAGGAGAAATGCAAGAATCAAAAGAAAATGAGATGATGAAAGTCTAAGCAATTTTTCTGTTCATAATATTTTAATAAAAAAGCCTCGATATTTTTATCGAGGCTTTTTTATTTGTATAAAAGTTAATTAAGCTTTACTCACACTTAGACCAACCACAACACCGGCATGTTCTGCATCCACCTTCTTCTATCACGTTAGGTGTATGGCATTCGCCACACATAGATATACCCTCTGGTATTCCGTTTTCTAATGTTTCTACCGTTATCTCCTCATTTTCAGCGCCTTTGGCAAGTGTAAATCGAACGGATTGATCTTTCAAGTCTTCCTTTGATATTTCAGAATTATTTTGTTCAATTAAGTAATCATCTAAAGCTTTTCCAATGGCATCAGGTGTTGATAAAATAAGACGTCCATCTTCCCAAGTTGGATTAGGTCCACTAATCCCTTTGAGTTGACGCACAATAGCATTGGGATCAATCCCAGAACGAAGGGAAAGAGAAATGAGTCGACTAATGGCTTCAGATTGTGCCGCAGCATGACCACCAGCTTTTCCAATCGTCGTAAAGACTTCACACAAGCCATTTTCATCTTGATTAATTGTAATATAAAGTGTGCCTTCACCCGTTCGAATTCTACGCGTAATACCCTGTGTTTGGATGGGGCGGGTTCTTGGGGCTTTTTCAATTTTTGACTCTACTTGAGGACTTGTTTCAACTTTTTTCTCTGATTTATTTGTGATTAAAATGCCTTCTCGACTTCCTTCTCTATAAACTGTAATTCCTTTTAGACCAGATTTATAGGCTTCCATATATATATCAGCAACCGCATCTTCGGTAATATCTTCTGGTAAATTCACGGTTGAAGATATAGATGAGTCAATATATTTTTGAATGGTGCCTTGCATTTTTACGCGGAATGACGCATCAATATTATGTGATGTTTTTACATAATCTGGAAGATCTTTATCGTCTCCAAATAATTTTTTGATGATGGGATGATATACGGTAAACACATCAAAGGTATTGCCATAAGCATCATTTTTCTTTACTTTGCGTTTATAAGATGTTGCGAAAATTGGTTCTATTCCAGATGTCACTCTCGCGACAATAGCACCACTTCCTGTTGGAGCAACTGTGGTAATAGTTGAATTACGAATTCCCTGTTCTTTAATTTTGTTTTGCAACGATTTTGGAAGATTTTTTACAAACTTACTTTTGCTATATCCTTTCCAGTCAAAATGTTTGAAAGCCCCTTTTTCTTTGCTTAGGCCAACACTTGCAGTATAAGCTGTATCGCGAAACATTTGCATAATTTGATCTACAGTTTGTAATGCATCTTCGCTGTCATATGGAATCCCCATTCTCACAAGCATGTCCCCTAAACCAAGAATTCCCAAGCCGATACGACGATCATTAATCGCATTTTGTTTTTGATCTTCAAGCGCATGACGATCAAGATTGTAGTCAATCACGTTATCTAAAAAACGAATTCCTGTAGAAACAGTATCTTTGAATTCTTCAATAAGGAAGCTGCCATCTTGATCTACAAAACGCTCAAGATTAACAGCAGCTAGATTGCAACAGCCACCATCGGGTAGGGGTTGTTCTGCACAGGGATTTGTTGAAACCAAGGGACTACAATATTCAGCATTATGATATTCTTTCATGGTATCCCAAAATAGAAGCCCAGGCTCAGCGCTTTGGTGAGCGTGATGTATAATGGTATTCCATAAATCTTTGGCGGGAAGCGTTTTATACACCTTGCCGCCCCAACGTAAATCGAAATCGCTATCATTTTGAACTGCTTCCATAAACTCGTGGGTAAGCAAAACAGAAATGTTAGAATATTTAACACGGTCAATATCACCGGTTTTAATCGAAATAAATTTTTCAACATCAGGATGATCGATGCTAATCGTTTGCATATTGGCGCCGCGACGTCCATGTTGAGCAATGGTGTTCGTATTTTCGCTAAATAGATTCATAAAGCCAGTAGGGCCACATGAGTTTCCACCCGTGCCGTTTATGGCGTCTCCAGAAGGCCTAAGAACCGATAAGTCATGCCCACAGCCACCACCATATTTATAGGTCATGGCTTCGTTGATAATGGTTTCATAAATAGAAGAAATTGAGTCATCTTTTACTGCAACCACATAACAGTTATTCAAAGTGGTGGTTATATCTTCTCGTCCAGCACCGTGCATAATGCGTCCGCCAGGTACAAGTTTAAAATCTTCGAGTACATCGTAAAAATTCTTTTGCCATTTTGTCCGATTTGATTTTGTTTTTTCCACGGAGGCGATGGCTTCTGCCTGCCGTTCCCAAAGCTGAAATGGGTGTTCTTCGTATGGAGCTAAATATTTATTATTTATAACCGTTGCGCCAAGCTCATCATTTTTATAATATTCTGATTGGGTATATGGATTCGTTTTTGAGGGTTTTTCTTCCGTTAATTTTAAGTCTAGAAGAGCTTGCTCTACAGATTTGGAGCTAGATTCCGGGATGTTTAAATCTAATTTCATTGCTTCAGCCATAAACAATATTCCTGTTTGAGTATGTGTTACTATTTAGTTATTTAAAAAAATAATTTGAAAAAGGGTCTAACAAATGAAATGATAATGAATCATCCGGTTGGCGAGTATGAATATAGAAACCTTGATTTGAATCATCCAATCAATAATCTTCAAAAAACAAGATTACCCTCGAAAGAAATCTTCAAAAACTTTCTATTTATTTTTGTTTTTTTACATTGGAAAAAAGTCATCCAGATAAATAATCTATGCAACTAAGGCAAAGAATGAATATAGGGCACTTGGTTTATATCCATAGTTTAAGATAAACGTTTTATAAGAAATTTTATGGGATGATGAGAAATCAATTAGTAAAATCTGTCCCTAAATGCGGGCGTCGTATAATGGCTATTACCCCAGCTTCCCAAGCTGGAGACGCGAGTTCGATTCTCGCCGTCCGCTCGAAGTCATTTTTTAATAAAGGGATGGGGTAGGCTCGTCATCTCCATTATAAAATTGAGCCATTAGAAAAAATTGTTACATCAATATTATGAATAAATCTCATCCTTTCCGAAAAAAATGGGGACAAAATTTTCTCGTTGACCAAAATCTTCTGGAGAAAATTGTCCGCACCATCAATCCAGAACAAGATGAATCCATTTTAGAAATTGGTCCAGGTGAAGGTGCGTTGACAGAAAAACTTCTCCCAAATGTAGGGGAAATGCTTGCGGTAGAAATTGATCCACTCCTGATAAAACACTTAAATAATCACATGATTTTAAGTCGATGCCATTTTGTGCAGGGTGACATACTAAAACAAGATATTGAAGATTTGCCCATTTCAAATCCAGTGAGAGTGATGGGGAATATTCCTTATAATATCACTTCGCCCATAATTTTTTGGTTGGTGGAACAGCAAGATTTTTGGAATGATGCTTTCTTGATGGTGCAAAAGGAATTAGCAGAAAGATTGGTGGCGACTTGTGGTTCTAAAACTTACAGTCGTATTACAGTTATGGTGGGAGTTTATTTGGATGTGAAACTGTGTTTTACCATTCCGCCAGAAGTCTTTATTCCTCGGCCTAAAATACATTCTGCGTTTATTCGTTTTACCAAGAAGAAAACACCTTTGGTTTCTGATGAAAAATATGAACGATTTTATAAAATTGTTAAAGCGGCCTTTTCTCAAAGAAGAAAAATGCTCCGAAACACCTTAAAAGGGTTTACTTTCCCTGAAGGAACAGAGGAAAGAATCGATTTTACACGCCGACCAGAAACGCTCACTTTAGAAGAATTTGCCAGCTTAGTATAAAGCTTGGAGAATCAAAATAAACAGGGTAAAATTATCGGCTATTTTATAGCAAAGAAAATCAGATTGATTAGAACCACAAAAATATCCTTAAGGAGGTGAAATAAGTGGTTGAAGTCCAAGTAAGAGACAAAGAATCTTTAGAGAGAGCATTAAGGCGTTTCAAGAAGAAATGGGAACGGGCTGGTGTCCTCAGAGAACTTAGGACAAATGCTTTTTATATAAAGCCAAGTGATGAAAAGCGTGAAGCTAAGAAGAAGGCAGTTCGCAGAATGGCGCGAAACACCCGAATTGAAGCATTACGTAATAATCCACGCGCTCAACGGCGCAGACGTAAAAGAAAGTAATTCTAAGCGTCTAAGAGAAATAAAAAGGTTCGAAGGGTGCTTCGAGCCTTTTTTATTTTAATGGAGAATAAAAATGTTGATTAGAAGTATTTCAGGAGTACGAGGTTTAACCGCAAGCCATTTAACTCCAGATGTCGTGCGCCAATATGCAAGTGCACTCCATCAATTCCTTTTGGATGGTGTTATCATGGCAGGAAGAGATAGCAGAGAGACAGGCGATGTGCTTTTGGACGTAATGATTTCCGAATTGTCGCGATTAGGTCGGAGTGTCATCCATCTTGGTATCGTGCCAACGCCCACCGTGCAATTTATGGTTCATACCACAGAAGCCGTTGGCGGTATTGTGCTGACAGCTAGCCACAATCCAAGTGAATGGAATGGCATCAAGTTTATCCGGGAAGACAGTGTTTTTTTTCATCCCAGTGATTGCGAATCCCTTTTTCGGATGGCTGATGAAAACAAAAAAATGGAATCGGCTCATGAGTCTGGTATGATTCTTCCTGATGTAAATGCGATTCAGAAACAGATCGTGAAAACGGTGGAATTATCGTGCATTGATTTAAACCGCATTCAAAAAAGAAAATTTAAAGTCGTCATTGATGCCGTTAACGGGGCTGGTTCTCATGCACTACCAGAAATGCTCGAATCCTTGGGATGTGAAGTTATTCGGATTCATTGTGAACCAAATGGTTTATTTCCCCGCGGAACGGAACCGTTGCCTCATAACGTATCTGATTTATCTGAAGCTGTTCTAAAGCATGAAGCCGATATTGGTTTTGCAATTGATCCTGATGCAGATCGCCTTGCCATCGTCTCGGAAAAAGGAGAGCCACTTGGAGAAGAATATACGTTGGTTTTGGCGGCGGATGGATTTTTAAGAGAGACGAAAAAAACTAATGTTTTTGTCATCAATTTATCTTCTTCAATGGCATTAGAAAAACTCGCTCAAAAATATGGAAGCACAGTAGAACGATCCGCTGTGGGCGAAGTAAATGTGGTCCAAAAAATGTTAACCCTAGATTCAAAAATGGGTGGAGAAGGAAATGGGGGTGTTATTTTAGAGGAAGCTCATCTTGGACGAGATGCCATGGTAGGCGTGACGCTCGTTCTAAATCGATTATCACAATCTTCCCAAACCGTCAGTGAGATTTTTCAAAGTTTACCTCAATTTGAAATGGTCAAAGATAAACTTGAACTAAAAAATATTGATGGGGATAAAGCTTTAATCATGGCAGAGAATATTTTCCAGAATGCAGCTATTGATAAAACAGATGGCGTTAAATTTTCATGGGAAAATCAATGGATTCATTTACGGAAATCAAACACAGAACCCATTTTAAGAATTTATGCAGAATCTTCAGATAGAGCAGGGGCGGAAGCCTTGGTCAGTCAAATAAAAGCGGAAATAAAATAACAATGCAAAAACATAAATACGTAATCTTCGTCACACTATTTTTTATTTTCTTCCTAATCGGATGTGAAAATAATGAACCCACGCCTGAAGAAAAAGCACAAGTGCGCGCCATTGGAGACCAAGCATCAGATGTTTTGTTAAGGAAATTAAAATCGCGCCTCATTAGCGCAGTTCAAAAATCAGGACCAGCTGGAGCAATCAATGAATGCAAATTAGATGCAATTAAATTGACCCATGAAGCTACAAACAATTCAAAAGTTCCTGTAGCGGTAAAACGCGTGACAAACAAATACCGAAATCCAATCAATGCACCAGATGAATGGGACAAAAAAGCATTGACATTTTTTGAAAATAAAGAAGGTGTTCGAGATTATTTTCCAGAATTTTATGTTCAAAAAATCCAACAAGATGAAGCAATTCATTTCAGATATTATAAACCACTCAAAATGTATCAAATGTGTTTAAAGTGTCATGGAAATAAAATTAAAGAAGATGTTCGAGTGAGGTTAAATGAGCTTTACCCAAATGATCTTGCCACAGGATATGCGAAGGGAGATTTTCGTGGGGCGATTCGCGTTGATATTGCAAAGGAATATTTACAATAATGTCATCAACATTTGCAACACCAATTGATCAAATTGGTGTAAAAGAAAGAGTCTCACGATTGTTTTCTAGAAGCATTAAAAAAGAATCAAAAGTTCAAGCCTTGCATCTGGCTTTAAGTATGATAGATTTAACCACGCTTGAAGGAAAAGATTCTCCTGGGAAAGTAACGCAACTCTGTTATAAAGCATCTCATTTACATGATTCATTTCCGGGATTGCCTAATGTGGCGGCTATTTGTGTCTATCCTACTATGGTTCCAGTCGCAAAGAAAGCATTAAAAGGAACGGGGATAAATCTGGCATCTGTTGCGACGGCATTTCCAAGCGGAATGGCTGATCTTCAAGCAAAGTTGGACGAAGTTACTTCTGTTGTTGATGCGGGAGCTGATGAAGTAGATATGGTTATTTCCCGTGGAAAATTTTTGCGTGGTGAATATCAATATGTTTCAGACGAAATTGCAAAAGTGAAAGAAGCGTGTGGTAATGCCCATTTGAAAGTAATTTTGGAAACGGGTGAGTTGGCGACTTTAGATAATGTGAGATTGGCCAGTGATATTGCCATGGAAGCAGGAGCTGATTTTATAAAAACATCTACCGGGAAAGTATCTCCTGCAGCGACGCCCCCTGTTGTATTAACAATGTTAGAAGCTATTCGAGATTTTCAAGCAAAGACCGGAAAGAAAATTGGCATGAAACCAGCTGGTGGCATTAGCACGGCCAAACAGGCCATTCAATATTTAGTTATGATAAAAGAAACACTTGGTGATGATTGGTTATCTCCAAATTTATTTCGTTTCGGCGCTAGTTCTTTAGCGAATGATATTTTAATGCAAATCTTAAAACAATCCACTGGAAATTATCAATCAAAAGATTATTTTTCGATCGATTAGGAAAACACTATGAGTAAAACTATAAAATGGGAATACAGTCCCGCACCAGAAGGCACAGGTCATATTGAACTAAAAAAACAATATGAATTGTTTATTGATGGAAAGTTCGTTCCACCCAAAAGTGGTAAATATTTTAAAACCATAAACCCATCCAATGAAAAAACGATTTCAAAAGTAGCAGAAGCAGATCAATCGGATGTAAACCATGCAGTCGCATCTGCAAAAAAGGCCTATGATAAAACATGGTCTAAAATGCTTCCAAAAGAACGTGGAAAATATATTTTTCGGATTGCTCGTTTGCTTCAAGAGAGAGCACGAGAATTTTCTGTCATTGAAACTATGGATGGGGGAAAGCCCATTCGTGAATCTCGTGATGTGGATATTCCTTTAGCGTCCGCTCATTTCTTTTATCATGCAGGTTGGGCGGATAAATTAGAATATGCTTTCCCTGGAAGGCAAGCAAAGCCAGTTGGCGTTGCAGGACAAATTATTCCATGGAATTTTCCATTACTTATGGCATCATGGAAGTTGGCACCTGCTTTAGCCACAGGAAATACGGTTGTTTTGAAGCCGGCTGAAACCACACCACTGACAGCCATGAAATTGGCGGAAATCATTCAAGAAGCCGATTTGCCCCCCGGTGTAGTCAATATTGTGACCGGTGCAGGAGAAACAGGAAAATCCCTTGTCAATCATCCGGACGTAAATAAAATCGCCTTTACGGGAAGCACAGAAGTTGGCAAATATATTATGAAAGCAGTGGCAGGGTCCGGGAAAAAATACACCTTAGAATTAGGTGGAAAAGCAGCTAACATTATTTTTGAAGATGCAGCCATTGACCAAGCCGTTGAAGGTATTATTGATGCTATATTCTTTAACCAAGGGCATGTATGTTGTGCTGGTTCTCGTTTGTATGTTCAAGAAGGGGTTGCGGATGAAGTGATTTCTAAATTGCGGAAACGGATGGAAACCTTAATCGTGGGCGATCCCTTAGATAAAAATACAGATATCGGCGCCATCAATTCCAAAATGCAATTGAAAAAAATCAAATCCTACGTGAAGCTAGGATCAGAAGAAGGAGGATCGATTTATCAGTCGTCCTGCCCTTTACCAAAAAAAGGATTTTGGCATGCACCGACAATTTTTACAGATGTGAGCCAATCCAATCGCATCGTTCAAGAAGAAATATTTGGTCCGGTTTTGGCCATTCAAACTTTCCGCACTGTGGATGAAGTTATCGCTAAAGCCAATAATTCTCCCTATGGATTATCCGGTGGCGTTTGGACTGACAAAGGATCAAAAATCTTTAAAGTCACTCGGGATATTCGTGCGGGTGTTATTTGGGCGAATACATTTAATAAATTTGATCCCGCTTCCCCATTTGGTGGATATAAAGAAAGTGGTGTAGGCAGTGAAGGTGGAATTGAAGGCCTTTCTGGTTACGTAAATTTGGTCTAGGAGAATATGATGAGTAAAAGAATAGATATTCAAAAAACATATAAATTATTTATTGACGGAAAATTCCCCAGAACGGAGTCCGGGCGATATATTAAATGGGTTGATTCAAAAGAATCAACTATTGTTAATATTTGCCGTGGATCTCGGAAAGATTTTCGGAATGCAATGGTAGCGGCAAGAAAAGCATCAGGGAGTTGGGAAAATCGGACCGCTTACAATCGAGCACAAATATTATATCGTATTGGCGAAATGCTTGAAGGCCGTCGAGATCAGTTTATGGCTGAATTGACACTTCAAGGATTATCTAAAAAACAAGCAGAAAATGAAATCGATCAATCCATAGATCGACTCATTTATTATGCAGGATGGGCTGATAAATATCAACAAGTATTTAGTCGTGTAAATCCAGTATCCCTCCCATATTTTAACTTTACAGTTCCAGAACCTACGGGTGTTGTGGCTGCCATTGCACCTGAAGATACATCTCTTTTGGGTTTAGTGTCTATAATTGCCCCCGTTATCGCAGGTGGAAATACCATTGTCATTTTAGCATCAGAATCCCATCCGCTTTGTTCTATTACATTTGCAGAAGTGCTTCACACATCAGATGTGCCTGCGGGTGTGGTTAATATTCTGACAGGTTATCGATCAGAATTAATTGAACATTTTTCATCCCATATGGATGTGAATGCCATTTTATATTGTGGCGATGATACCGAACATAAAACCTTAGTGGAAACGAATGCAGCATTAAATGTGAAACGAGTTATTCAATTTCCAAAACAAAATTGGTCTCAAAATCAACATCAGAGTCCATATCACATAATGAAATCTCAAGAAACAAAAACAACTTGGCACCCTATCGGTGTTTAATAGAAAGAAAAAATGGAACCAATAATCATTAAAAAAGGAGTCGAACTCGAACTCCAAATTGAATCTCTTGCCTACGGTGGTAAGGGGATTGCAAAGATCGATAATTTTGTCATATTTGTTAAAGGAGCCATTCCTGGGCAAACAGTTAAGGCACGCGTCTATAAAAAGAAAAAAGGGTTTGCCGAAGCCAATACTTTAGAAGTCATCAAAGAATCGCCCAAAGCAGTAGATGTAAAATGTGACCATTTCGGTGTTTGTGGTGGATGTAAAATTCAAAATCTTTCCTATGATGAACAGCTCAAAGAAAAAGCAGATCAAGTAGAAGGCGCCTTTCGTAGGCTAGGTGGCTTTAGTGATTTTTCTTTAGATGATTCTATTGGAGCTGATCCTATTTTCAATTATCGCAATAAAATGGAATTCACATTTTCCCCCAACCGTTGGGTGCTTGAATCTGAACCGGAAAATGTTGATAAATCGTTCGCGGTTGGGCTTCATATTCCTGGGAGATATGACAAAATTGTGGATATTTATGATTGTCATATTCAGCCTGAAGTAGGAAATAAAATATTAAAAATAGCCCGCGATGTTTGTTTAGAACATCCTGAACTCAAGCCATATGATCCGAAAACGCATGTGGGATTTTTACGATATCTTATGTTGCGATATGGAGTGAATACAAATCAACTCATGGTAAACCTTGTTACCGCCTATGATGATTTAAATAAATTATCTCCATTGATTGATGCATTGTTAGAGCAAGTTCCCGAAATCACATGTATGGTGAATAATGTAAATACACGAAGAGCAGATGTAGCATTTGGTGAATTTGAAACATTAGTCTTTGGTGACCAGTCTATTCAAGAAAAAATGAATGAATTAGAATTTGAAATATCTGCAAATTCTTTTTTCCAAACCAATACGATTCAGGGTGAAAATCTCTATGACGAAGCCATGAAAGCGGCTGGACTTACCGGAGAAGAAATTGTTTTTGATCTTTATTGTGGGACTGGAACAATTGGCCTTTATTTATCCAAACAAGCCAAAGAAGTATATGGGTTTGAAGTCATTCGGTCCGCATTGGAAGATGCAGATAAGAATGCCGAACGAAATGGCATTACCAATGCACAATTTTTAAAAGCAAATTTGGATACATTCTTTAAATCAGGTAATCTTCCCAGACGAATCCCAAAACCTGATGTGGTTATTGTGGATCCGCCACGGGCAGGAATGCATCCAGACATGACGCAATATTTACACAAATTTAACGCAAAGAAAATCGTTTATGTTTCGTGCAATCCAACAACGCAAGCGAGAGATGCGAAAGTGTTAGCCGAGAATGGATATGAAATTAAATCTGCTGTCATGGTTGATATGTTTCCACATACACCCCATATTGAAACAGTGGTTTTATTCGAGAAAAAAGAGAGTTAACTCTCTTCTCATTTTCTCAACATTACTTTCGAAAATCGAGATTCAGGAATTTCCACATCAAACTCCATTTCATCAATAATACACACTGTTTTTGTCTAGTCTCATTTTAGCATTTTCTTGCATCCGAAAACAATTGCGTGGGAGCCGATAAACGACAAGATGCTTAGTATAATAAATTTTACGAATACTGGCAAGGTGACGTGCAATAAACCAAGAGCAAATATGCCTATAACAATCACGTGGATTATATACACATAGTATGAGTTGCGATTCATTTCTGTCATGAGCCGATTGGTTTTGTTGAAATTGAATCGAAAAAAGTCAACTAAGACATATAAAAAAGACAGCATGCTCAAAATTAATGAACTATAAAAAGTAACGCGATCTACAAACTTTGAAACAATGTAAAATTCCCTTTCCGGGTCAATGATATTGAAAAATAAATTCAAAGCCGTCACAATGTAAATGGTCAGTGCAAACGACAACACCACATTTAAGATAATTACCTGTTTTTTATTACGATTTTCGAACGCAAATACATTTTGTTCATGCGCCAGTGCGCCCATTAAAAAAACAAAGAAATAAATTAGAAACCGTTCACGCTGGAAATGAAGTAAAAGTGAGTGGTGCCATCCTGTTAAATCCATTTCTGAAATTGTCATGCTGTAAACGAGGCTTAAGATAATGGTTAGAATCACTCCCATTTTAAAAGAGACATTCAGATTAATCTTTATTTTTGACAAGCCTAAATAGGCCAGTTGAAACAGAAACAAAACAGGGAGAAACCACAGCCAATTTTGAACGGGATTATCGGAAAAAAGCTCGGGGCTCACACCGGTTTTGTTAAACCAGTGAAAATACGAAAACCATTCTTCTTGCGGCATTTCCCGAGAAAAAAGAAAAATCATTTTGTAAATTGGGATGAGCGTCAATACGGCAATGAGCCAGGGGAGCAAAATTCGCTTGAATTTGGATATCACAAATTCCACAGGTGATTTTCGTTGGACGGAATTCGGCATGAAAAATCCGGAAATGAAAAAAATGGTAAACATGACGAAGACATCTAAAACTAAACGCACTAATCCAATAAAGTCATTTTTGGCCGGGTCACTCACAATCCAAAAGCCGTCTAGGACCAATTCATAAACAAGCCCAGCATGGATTACCACCACAAGAAAAACCATAAAAGTTCTTAAATTGTCTAAAAAATAAATTCGTTGATTCATAATTATTTCCTCAACATTACTTTCGAAAATCGAGACTCTGGAATTTCCGAATCAAACTCAATTTCATTAATAATCCATTCGGTCCCTTTGCTGGTTCGTTTCAATTCGTCTTTAAAAATATATCGGGATGGGAACCAGCGTCCTTGCACTTTTTTGATGCCGTCCATTGTTGAGGTTTTTAAAAGTTTTCCACTTTTGGCATAGAGTTCTTCTTTCGTGGGAAGAAGATATTTTTTATCAATCCATGCTCGGCGTTTTGGATACGATAATCCTTTTACTTTTGCATCCATGAAAATAATCCAATGATCTCGTCCATCTATAATGACCGAACCTTCAAGCGTTGTCGCATAGCGATCCATGAGCGGCTGATCTTCCATCATGTCGTTATATGACATATCCGAACCCATGACGGATTGCCGTAACATGTGTCCAGAGATTTGAATCACCCGATCAGTTTGAGGAGAATAGGTCCAGAGTTTATCGCCCACTTTTAACATTTTTGTTCCTGCTTCTCGTGGTGGTGATAAATATTCAGTAAAGGCTAAATCTGTTCCCACCACCCAATTTCGAGATTCAATGGTTCGGCTCGCTCTTCGTCCATGCACCACCATTTTGCTCGTCAAAATTCGGCTCTTTGCATTCAGATTCTCGTCCATTGCTTGAATGATTTCTTCAAGGGTCATATCCTTTTGCCCGAAAACAGAAGAAATTAAAAATATATAAATAATGAATCTCATTTTTTATTCCTTTTTAATTGTCACAGAGATCACAGGGGAAAATATTCATTTTATCTCTTAAAACTCTGTGTGTTCTATAGATTAAAATCAAGCTTCCAATTCCTTAAACAGTTGTGCCATTTCCCGTTTATAAATCGCTCGTCCTGCTAACATGGTTCCGAAAACCGTGGCTAATACACCGGGGATAAAGCCGATATAATATAGGTCCGGTGTTACTTGGGTATAAAACACGGTTGACATAATCAAAGACGATGAATTTAAATTTTCAAATGCTGCCGAATAATCAATGCCCACTTCCTGCACATAGTAGGTTAAAGGTAATCCAATAAGCGTTCCGATGATGGTGCCGATGGTTCCAATAATCACCGACTCTAAAATGAGCGACCGATACACTTGTCCTTTGGTTTCGCCCATGGCAAGACGAACACCGATTTCACCGTATCGTCGAAGTCCACTCATGATGCCCATATTCCATAAAACAATCATGGCGATGGAGAGAAATATTCCAAGAATGATAAAAACAGACCAATCTACAAGATCAATCATAGTTCCCATTTGATTTGCATCTCGAAGCGCAATCATGCTGGAACGAAAAATATCGGTGGTGTCCGAATGGAGTGAGTTGAATTGATTTCGAATCTCAATTGAAACATCATCGTTGTAATATAAATCGTGTGTAAATCCAAGAATCTCTGATGCGGCATTGTTCATATCTAACGCGTGGCGAGCGCCTTCAATATCCACCAACATCATTTGTTTATCCAAAGGTCCCATACCCAAATTGAATGTGCCAACCACCGTAAAATTGAATGTGGTAAATGCGTTATTCATGGTGGTGCCGATATAGGTTACGTGATCCCCAAGTGACAGTCCAAGTTTGTCTGCTAATTTGTGTCCCACCAAAGCATCGTTAGGCTTTTGAATCATATGCCCAGAAACAATTCGTTTATCCAATTCCCATAATTCGAATTGACGTGAATTTGGTGATAAAAAATCAACACCATATGCCATGACTGGTCCTTGAGATTTTGTTTCACCGTGTTCATCGGGAAGATCCAATAATCCTGCAAAAGATATTTTTGGTGACCAAAAAAAGTCGGGATATTTTAGGCCTAAATCTATCATGAGTTCATCCACATCCATGAGCGCTAGATCGTTGGGCATTAATTGACTTTCTTTTTGATACGCGTGTGTCATAACTTTTACATGGCCCGAAGAAATAACAGCCGTATCCATGAACATGCCATTCATACTTCCCACAAGGAATCCACGATTGAAAATCACAAGTGCAACTATGAGAGATACAACAATAATAGGGAGTAAACTGCGTGATCGATCTCGGAGAATACCTTTTAGAACGAATTTTAGCATGAATAGGAATTGTTTGTTTTTGATTCTCCCCTATGACAGGGGAGAAAAGTAAAGGAATTTTCAGTCCGATTAATTCGGCGGATAATAGTCTTGAGTAATTTTGATTTTCTTACCTTGCATATCCCACTTTTATAGGGGGATTTATGGGGGTTTATAAATAATGAAAGAAAATTAAAATTGCGATTACCCTTTGCCCATGTAATATATCGTCCAAACTCTTGGTATTTCTCATAGGATTTAACCATTATTTTTGACCCCTTTGTGTTTCCCCTGTCATAGGGGGATAATGGGGGTTTTAAAAATCGGAAAATCATCAGTTAGCGCTCCAATCCTTTGCATTTTGAAGAAATTAATTCCAATATTTCATTAAGGTTTGCGTCAATTTCATTATTATAAAATCGAATGATTGAATAACCCCATTTTTTTAAATCACTTTCTCGCATATTATCTTTTTTCTGTTGTTTTGGATGTAGATGTCCACTACCATCCAGTTCTATAACTAACTTCAAATCCAATCAGCAAAAATCCACAACATAATTATGAATACTTACTTGTCGCCTGAATTTATGACCGTCCATTTGTCTCTCATTTATAAACTGCCATAATTTCAATTCCCATGGTGTTGGCTGATTTCGATGTAAGCGGCGAATGGTTTTTAATTTTGGTTTGTTCACTTCCTTAATATTTTTCATAGGATTTAACCATTATTTTTGACCCCACTTTGATTCTCCCCTATGAAAGGGGAGAAGACAAAAGGATTTCAACTCAATTACAGTTCTACAGTCCTGACAAATCTTTCTGTGTTGCTGATACATTAATTTATTTTTCCTCGAAGTGCATCCGTGGGCTTCATTTTTGAAATGCGTCGTGATGGCATATAGCTTAAAATCAAAACAACGATTGAAATAAACAATGTGGTTGTAACAAAAAGTCCCAGAGTATAAACAGGGATGAGTCTTTTTGCTACTATGAGTCCCATTTCGGAATAATCAATGGGTAACGGAATACCATAAAGTGCGAAATAAATAAAAACGGGTCCACCCAAAATCAGGGTCATGATTAAAGCAAAAAAGGCATTCATTCCACCTTCTAATGTGAATAAAGTTACAACACGCGATCGGGTCATACCTAAAGCCATGAGAGTTCCAATTTCTTTCCGTCGTCGGAAAATAGATAATATTTGTGAATTGAATATTCCCATTCCTGCCAACGCTAATAGAATAATATACATAATTTGCGCACCCGGTTCATCGGCTTCAATCATGGCTTCCATATCTCGCATGAGATAATTTACATCCCGATAAATCCATTTCCCTTTTTCTTGAACTGTAGAAATATTTTTGACAAATGTCACATATGTTGCTTCATTACTCATGTCCAACATGGTTCGTGCACGCTCCAAAGGAATCCAAATGGTTCCCATATCCACCTTGAAATTTTCCGTTTCCATAATGTAAACAATTACACCTTCATCCGCATCATACGTTCGGTTTGCGTCCAGCCAGCGAATGGCAAACGAATCTCCTACTTTCAATTGAGTATAATTTGCCATTCCACGTCCGATGAGAACCGGAATCAAACCATCGGTATGCGTCAAAAGAGATTGAGTCGGTATATTAATTATTGATTGGTTTGGCTCAATCCCTTTCATCATGACGGGCATCATACGCCCATTTGGATAAATAGAAGCCTGACTTACCAAAACAGAAAATGCATTATTATTATCGATTAAGTCACTGATTTTGTCAGGTGGAATTCCGTGGGAATCTTCGTAGGAAAATGGGTCTAATGGATCATACTTTGGGTGCCAATATGCACCACCAGCCACTTCTGTGTCGATGGTTACTTGTTTTGCATGAGACCGCATGCCATTATACATCCCAGATGTAAAAATAATCATAAAAAATGAAACGGCTGTTACGAATACATTTAGCCAGGTGCGCATACCAGCGCCGATTAAGTTTTTTATAGCAAGCTTAAATAGCATTATTTACAAATTGAGTGTGAAGAAAATTGTGATGTTGTGTATCATACATTTAACTCATTTCAGGATGATTTATTTTTTCATCTTTTACAATCTGTCCATCTTCTAAGTGAATAATTCGACGGAGATATGCCATGATTTTTTCATCGTGTGTAGCAAAAATAAAGGATGTATTTAATTCTTGATTTAGTCGAACCATTATTTTCATAATCTGATGAGAATTTTTTGCATCCAAATTGGCTGTTGGTTCGTCGGCTAAAATCAAGGCCGGTTCATGGACAATGGCCCGAGCAATAGCAGTGCGCTGACATTCTCCGCCACTCAATTGTGCTGGACGTGAATCGATTTTATCTGAAAGTCCAACCCAATCTACCGCTTGTTCTACCAATCGTTTTCGTTCTTTAATATTAACTTTATTTAGGATTAATGGTAGTTCTACATTTTCAAAAACGGTGTAAACCGGAAGCAAATTATAACTTTGAAAAATAAATCCCATTTTTGTTTTCCGTAATCCGGCTCGTTCGTTATGAGATGCAGACCCCAGTTCCATACCA